>Ga0116226_10006553_pt1 | contig 10459 bp, 10 predicted proteins | sample S1TSphfallax_FD_89692 | JGI IMG/M metagenome (GOLD analysis project Ga0116226, IMG submission 89692) | Host-associated microbial communities from peat moss isolated from Minnesota, USA - S1T2_Fa - Sphagnum fallax MG | ecosystem: Host-associated > Plants > Peat moss > Unclassified | place: USA...
GAAAGTGCAAGCCTCCGCGGAGCGCATCTACCAGCTCACCGCGGTGCGGCTGCACAATGGCATCGCCTCGACCACGGATCTGCTGGATGCGGACACGAAGCGGGTCCAGGCGCAACTGAGTTACCAGCAAGCCCTGGCACAGTTGAGCACCGACTTCGTGGCCATGCAAAAGAGCTTAGGGCTCGGGTGGGTCGAGGGAGCCGGCTGATTAGCCCTGCCTCGTCCGCCGTCGCTTCAAGTCGAGCCGGGGCCGACCGGTCTCTCATGCCTCACTCAAGCATAAATCAAGGGTGCCCGATCTTGGCGGTGACCGTTACGCCAAACGTCCGCGGCGGATTGAGCGTGCCCGTCACGATGCCTGCGGTGGCAGTTCCGGAAGTGATGCCGTAGGCCGCCTGGTTCCAGACGATCTTGTCAGTGAAGTTGCGGCACCAGACGCTGACCGACCACGTATCGCTGCTGGGTGAGTAGCGAAATAGCACATCACCCTGAACGTAGGAGGGTCGCTCGACGTCCTGCAGGGTACCCGGGTCCGCATCTTCCATCGGCGTGCGGCTCGCGAAGCGCCCATTGATCCGCCCCGTCACCGTTCCACCCAACATGTTCCAGTCATGCTCATAGGATCCCTGTCCCGCATACGGTGCGACTTCGGGGATCGGGTCGCCAGAATAAACGCCCGCGGGCTGTCCGGTCGGAATACCCTGAAGGTTGTCGGGCGTGGCGTTCTTGTAGATCGACGGGATCACGAAGTCGATGTAATGGGCGTCGATATACTGTAGCCCGATCTTGACGCGGTCAGCCGGCGTCAGCGCCGCGGTCAGATCCACGCTCGCGCCTTTGTAACGCAGGTGGCCTGCACTGAACGAGGTGATGTCGCCGAACGGCAAGAATGCCAATTGCGGTGGCGGATAGGACTGCTCGCTGCGCTCGGAACCGTAATAGTCGTACCAGAACGCATCCAAGTTGACCTGCAGGCGATGATTCAAGAACTCGTTCTTGCTTCCGATGTCCCATGCCTTGATGATCTCGGGCGGCACGTAGGGGTTCGCGCCATATTGGAAATTGAAGGCTCGGTAGCCGGTCGAATTGCTGAGATACAGCAAATTGTCATGGGTTAAATCATAGTTGACCCCTAGTTTGTAAGTGCCCTTGCGGACGGTCTTGTTCAGATAGGGTCGGTTGATGTTGCCGTCCGTGAGCGGAAACACGGCATCCTCGAAATCGCTCGAGGTGACCTCGTCGCTGTTGTAACGCACTCCAACGACTGCATGGATTTTTTCCTCATCCACTGGTGGGGTATAGATTCCCTGCGCAAACACGGCATAGGAGACAGAGTCGTTGTTCATGCCTTCCTTGAACACGCAGAGCGGGCTCGTGTAAACCCCCTGAACACAGATTTCACCGCCTGCATTTTCCTTGAAGCCGTACAAGCCAGCCACCCATTGCAACGGTGTGCTCGCGTTGGACGCAAGACGGACCTCGGCGGAATACGTCTTGGATGTTTCGGGGAAGGCTTGGGTTCCGACGGGCCCTCCCACCAACGGCGACGGCGGCTGCAGGAATACATCGTAGGCCTTGACCGAGCGATAGCCGGCTATCGCCGTCAAATCAGCCACGTCGAAATCGTAGTCGAACTGGATTTTGCCGCCGTTGAGCTCGGTGTTATCGGTCGAATTACCAATACCCTGGGAATAGAGCACCGACGTGTCGTTATACGGATTTGATGGAACAGCGATGTTGGCCACGGGGTTCACCGTCACGACGCCGGTTGGCGAGACGGTGGCCGGCGTGGCGCGCACGCCGATCAGCCCCAAGCCGTTTCCGTGGTCGTTGTTGCTCTCGGTGTCAACGCTGCCCGAGAACGTGGCGTTGCCGCTTGCGTTCCATACGAAGGATGCGCGACCGCCGTCTTCGTGCGCATCGTTGAGGCCATTGTTGAAGTAGCCTTGATGCTGATAGTCGCGACCGGCAAAGCGCACCGAGAAGGTGTCCGACAAGGGCAGATTTAGGGCACCCTCGACGCGCTTCTCGCCATAGTTAGCAGCCTCGAATTCACCATACACACCGAAATCCTTGGTAGCTTGGTTCGTAATGACGTTGACGGCGCCGCCCGTGGCATTGCGTCCGTAGAGCGTGCCTTGGGGACCCGCGAGCACCTCCATGCGAGTCACGTCATAGAACATACCGGTCAAGCCAGACATCCGCGCGAGATACACACCGTCCAGATTGACCGCGATGGGTGACTGTGTAACCGGCGACAGGTTGTACGGATGAACGCCGTTGATGGAGATGACCGTCTGTCCGATACCGCCGGCGCCACCGCTATTGACGTTGATGTTCGGCGAAAGCTTGTACAAAGTGCCGAAATCCTCCACCCCGCTGTCTTGTAGCGTCGCGGCGTTATAAACAGCGATGTCGAGCGCCGTATGTTGCACGGTGGATGTGCGGCGTTCCGCGGTAATGACGATCTCTTCCAGCCCCGCGCTTTCAGTCGAGCTTGCCGCCTGCGCGTCGAGCGACGTGGATTCGGAGGCCATCTCGGTACCGCCAGCGGCAAGCGTGGCGCTCATCAAAAGCAGCGTGGAGACGGACACCAAGGTCAAAATTCCGGTGCCACATGATTTACAAGCCATGACTCCCCTCTTCTCGTTCAGTGTTGTTTTTTCGTGCCCGTTCGCATGCACTGACACGGTGCGATGAGAACCAATAAATGGAGAATGCCATTTTGTAGGTAATAATGCAAAAAAACGTTTTTTTGATAGACTAACGCTTATGAGTGGCGATATTTCGTATTCGCGGAACCGACAGGTTCGCGTCGTCAAACGGGCGGCCGGCGTGCCTGAAGCGGATGTCTTTTCAGTCGCAGACTCGGAGATACCGCCCTGCCCGCCCGACGGTGTACTCGTTCGTGTGTTGGTCGCCTCCGTGGATCCGGCCATGCGAGGCTGGCTCTCCAACGAGACGAATTATTTGACTGTTCCAACCGGCGAGGTCATGCGCGCCGAGGGCGTCGGGGAAATTGTCGAGAGTCGGAATGCCGATTGGCGGGTCGGCGACGTCGCTTACGGAGTGTTCGGCTGGCAGCGGTTCGCAGCGGTGGGACCGCGAGACCTGCGATGGCGCATTGACCCTAGCATTGCACCACCCCCCGTTTGGCTGGGCACTCTGGGACTCAACGGACTGACCGCGTGGATCGGCCTCAAGCATTTTGGCAGGCCGCGCGCCGGGGAGGTCGTGGTAGTTTCAACGGCGGCCGGCGGCGTTGGCAGTGTTGTCGGAGGTCTCGCCCATGCTGCCGGATTGCGTACGGTTGGAATCACGCGCGGCGCCACGAAAGTTAAGCGCTGTACCGAGACTCTTAACTATGGCGCCGCGATCGACTACGGCGCTGTAGAAAATCTGCCTGCCGCGGTTGCTGCCGCGTGTCCGGACGGAGTCGACCTCTTCTTTGATAATACAGCCGGCGCCATTGCCGATGCCGTGTTCCCCTTGATGAATCGCGGCGGCCGTGTGATCCAATGTGGCACGGTCGCTGTGCAGAACTGGCTCGAACTCCCACGCGGGCCGCGTCGCGAGAGAGATGTTCTCGTCAAGCGCCTGAGTTGGCACGGATTCATCGTGCTCGACCACGAGGACCTGTTTCCGGCGGCGCTCGCGGACTTGAAGCGCGCGTGGATCGCGGGCGAACTCGACGCACAGACGGAGATTTTGGAGGGCCTGGACGCGGCACCTACCGGAATACGCTATCTTTACGAGGGTCGGAACCAGGGACGGCTGTGCGTGCGCCCTTAAACCTTCGCAAGTAACCCATGAGCAACACGTCATCGAACATCGCGGTCGCAGACATGGAATCGGTGCGTTATGCCGCTCCGGATCTCGGCCTCATGGAGGAGTTCCTCACAGATTTCGGTCTGCACCGTGTCGATCGCACCGCGACGAGGCTGTACATGCGCGGCCGGGGTCCCGACGCGTTCGTCCACGTCACTGAACTAGGTGAGGCACGCCAGATCGGTTTCGCGCTGAAGGCTCGATCACTGGAGGACCTGCATGCGCTCGCGCGCCATCTCGGCACCGGGATCGCCTCGCGCGACGCTCCCGGCGGCGGCCAAGCGGTCCGTCTGGTCGATCCCGACGGCAACCGCGTCGAGATAGTGTTCGGCGCGACCCACACTGGTTCCTCGGTTTCGCGCGCTCCGTTCGCAGCCAATGCAGGTCCGCAGCGGCCGCGCACAGGTGAGATCGTACGCACGAAGCCGCAGGCTTCGGAGGTGCTGCGCATGGGCCACATCGCTCTCTATACGGCACAATTCAACGCGATGCACGCGTTCTACCATGACGTGCTCGGTATGCGCGATTCCGATACCTTCTACGCGGGCCACGAGACCAACACCATCGCCAGTTTCATGCACTGCGGTCTTGAGAAACGTTTTGTCGACCATCACACCGTCGTGCTGATCGGTTCTGGTCGCACGGGTTTCGATCATGCCGCCTTCGAGGTTCTGGATCTCGACGATCTCATGCGCGGCAGCCAATTCCTGCGGGCGTGCGGCAAATGGAAACACAGTTGGGGCATAGGCCGTCACTTTCAGGGCAGTCAGATCTTCGACTACTGGCTCGATCCCTTCGGCAATAAAATCGAGCATTGGACCGATGGTGATCTGGTCAACGACGATTACCGTGGCGGCCACACAACCTTCGATCCGGTAACGGATCTGGCGCAATGGGGACCGCCGCTTACCCCCGACTTCATGGCCTGATAACGAAGACCATGGATTCACCACACTCGACCGATTGCTGGACGCGGATCCAGTCACTGAAGAGCTACCAGGATACCCAGCCCAATCTAGGTTGATTGGCTGAGTGGCGCCCATCGACATCAACTTACCCCATGCCCGCCGCGAGAACGCACCCGAAGTCCGCGGACCGGATGGCCCGCGGTGCTTCAATACGACACCGTGCCGGCGGTGGCCGGTTCCCGTTTCGGTCAGTGTTTCGGGTGATGCTTGTGATGGTGATGATGCCGATGATGGGGGTGGGCTGCAAAGGCGGAGCTTGTGCCAAGTAACAGCATCCCCACGATCAGAAATCCGGCGGTCAGTTTGTTCATAAAAAAGTCCCAATGAAGAGGTGTTATTGAATAGGTTCGGAACGTAAGCCGACAATCATACAGCCGGACCAGCGCTGTGGCCACGGCAGCCGAGTGCAACACTCGTCAGAATATATCGACGGCCGGCATGGCCGGCGTCGCGGATGGATCCGCGGCGGCCGTGCCGCCCTGGGCGCTCCGATCGAATAGGGCACGCTCCTGCTCCATGCTGAGCATGCTGCGTATCCGAGCGCTGAGTTCGCCCCAGTCGGCCGCCGATAGGGAGCCTTGATTTCTCAACATCGCGTCCGCTATGAATGACAAGCTAGAACAGACATGGGTCAACATTTGGATATGGCGATCGTGAAACTGGACGGCGGTGACGGCCGCGGTCGATTTGACGTGCAGCTCACCATGAAGCGTCATGAGATCGTTGAACACCCGCTTCGGCTGATCGGAAAAATCCATGACGCTGCTTGCCAGGACTTCCGTTATTTTGCCCAACTCATGGGCCGTGTTGACCAAGATCGCCATGGGCGCATGCGTTGCCTCCATGGCGCCGCGAAGTTGTCCCGCAAGCACGACCAGAATCGTGACGAGACCGGACGATTGTGATTCGGGATTGATATAGACCGGACTATCGTGTTGTTGCACCTTCTCATCATGCGCTTGACATGACGCACCATGTCGTACTCGTTTCACAGTATTGGACGGCCTGGACTCCTGTAATCTTTTGATTCCTGGATTTGTGCAGGTGCGGAATTGTGAAGGGAAGCGGCGCTTAGTGTCCGACATCGGGCACAGTCATCGAGCGCTTTCGACGATGGGTGCCATCAGACTCGGCTGTAATTCCAGCTCAACATGCGTCCGTCGCGATACGGCATGACTCCATGAAACGGACGCGAATCGGCATCGAATACCAGCGGCAAGAACTCACGATCGCCATCCCATAGGCTCAACGTTGGCAATTTGTCGATCTCAATCCATTCGAGAGTCCCTTCGGGGTTACTCTCGAGCGGCGTCCCGCTGAACTGGGTCACCACGAATAGAAACACGAACCAATCTTCGCCTTGTGCACCGAATCCCGGCCAGTTCATGGATCCGCGTAAGCCCAACTCGAGGCATTCGATCCCCGCCTCCTCACGAATCTCACGACGCATCCCCGCCACCACGTCCTCGTATGCTTCCAGCTTGCCGCCGAGACCGTTGTACTTGCCGATATGGTGATCGTCTTTGCGGATATTGCGATGAATCATGAGGACGCGCCGACGGTCCGGCGAGAGCACATAGCCGAGTGTGGCCAGAATGGGTGTATACGGCATTGGCGTATCCGCAATGAAACAACGATCTGGACCAGTATGCCTTACTGGCCCGTTTGATCGCGGCAAAAAGGCGGACCTTCCCTGGTCCTCTATACCGTCCTTGAGTCCGGGGTGCCGCGCGGGCGTTCCCGCGCGGTGTTTTCAGCCCTCAGTTCGAGGCGAACTTGACAGTGGTGACGTTGTGCGTCTTGGCCTGGTACAGATCGGTCAGCGTGTCATTGCCGACTGCGGTCACCGCACCGGCGATCGCCTTGTCGGCACAGGTCTTGGCTTGCTCGAACCGCGCGAGGTCGCGCTGATCTGGGATGCCGCAGACCAGCGATGCCGCGACGCGAATCCGCTGGTACAGGACCTTGGCGCCGGCCGCGCTGCTCAAGTCGAGGTCGGCATACTTGACGTGGGCTTGGGGGACATCCGCGGCGCGTGCTCCGGTGCTCAGCGCAACGATGAGCGTGCCGGCGGCAAGGACGGTTTGGCACAGCTTGGCGGCGGTTAACTTGTTCATGATCTTCTCCTGGGTAAGCGTTGGTTGAATCTGTGGGATTCATACTGCGCGCGCACGCATGGGAGATCTGTCAACGTCTTGACACAAGGGCAGTGGCCAGACCGTCTAGGGGCAACGTATCGCCTGATGTTCCAGCAGCGTCGCTAGGCGCGAGAGAGGCGAGCGCTGAGTTCAGTGAACATTTTCCGGCGATAGGCGCCATCAACTTCGGCCCAGGCGGTGGGACGGGCGGCGAAAGAGTTCGAGAGGATCACGTCGAACTTGACCTGGGCGAGCGCGTTCACGGTGTTCAACATCCGCGTACGATTGGGTGGCGTCACCCAGTACTGCCATGCGCCATCGACGGGTACGAGCGTGTCGCCGATGAATAGGAATCGGCGGCCGCCATGCGTCCATAGATACGACAATGCGCCGCGCGTATGCCCCGGGGTCGGCAGGATGTCAAGATCGGGCGCGAAAGCGTGCTGTTCGAAATCGAGGATCCGGCCGACCTTGATGCCGGAGGCGGCGAGCACCTTGGCTTCGATGCCGCTCGCCGCGAGAACGGTGCCGCAGCGCCGTGCGAACGCCACGGTGGCGGGCAGCGCGTGATGCCGATCGCCTAGCAGCACGTGCTGAACGCCGCCCAGCGCGTCGAGATCTCCGGCGTACGTGAGTGCGTCGTCCTTCGTGGCCAGCAGAATGTTGCCCTCGCGTCTGCGCAGCAGATAGGTAAACCTATCCTTTGCCGCCGGCTTCGCGGCGCGTAGTAAGAACAGCGACGGAAAGATTTCGGTGATCACAGTGTCGGACGCACGAGCGCCATTGGCAGATCGATGCAGTCTTAAGGGTTGATAAAGCCGATTTTCTTCAAGCCACGACTCTGTAGGTCTGCCAATGTTTCGGCAACCTTTTCGTACTTCGCAAATTTATCGACCATGATGTGAACTTCGGGTTGCGGATCTGCGGCGGCCTCTTGACGGCAAGCCCGGTCATGAGGACGTAAAACAGCAGCATATGAAGTCCCGCGATCAAGGGCACGCTCATTGGTATTTTGACCCATGGTAGTAACTCTACATAGGTAGCCGCTCCATCGCAATAGACTCGACCGCAATTGCAATGTCCCCCTCAGCGCGTATCCCGCCTCAAGAGGTTACATATTCACCTCGAGCGATCCCGTCACGTCGGCTCGCGCTTCGATCCGCGCTCAAACCGGTTGCTGCTGCGTGACGCAGTGGATCCCGCCACCGCCGCAGGCCAGTTGGGTGACGTCGACCTGGACGACTTCCCGGTCGGGAAAGGCCGCCTGTATCACCGCCCGGGCTTGCTCATCACCGGGTACACCGAATCGCGGCATCACGATTCCGCCGTTGGCAATGTAGAAATTCACGTACGATCGACAAAACATCGGGTGCGGTGTCTGCACCTCGTACGCATCGTCGAGAGCCAAGATTTCCAACCGGCGCCCGGCCGCATCGACGGCGAGTTCCAGCGCACGCCGATTGTCTGCAGCGAGCCGCGCGGCCGCACCGTTGGCGCTCGGATCGCTCTCAAATAGCACCACCCCGGGTTCGACGAAGGACAACAGACCGTCGATATGTCCGTCCGTGATGTCCGCATTGACCGAGTCCGGATCGCCGGGCAACCAGATCACCTGCGTTGCCCCGAGCGCGTGACGCAACTCGAGTTCCGCGGCGGCCTTGGTAATTCCAGGATTTCGATTGGGATTCAACACGACGGACTCTGTCGTGATGACGGTACCCGCACCGTCGGTATGAACGGCCCCGCCCTCCATGCAGAGGCTCGATTGATATACGGGTGCCCCAGCCAGCGACAGCACTCGTCCGGCCAGCCGCGCGTTCTCCGCATACTCGGGATACTTGCCTCCCCAGCAATTGAATCGCCACGCGGTGCCGGCCAGCGAATCGCCGCGCTTTACAAAAGTGGGTCCGCTATCCCGCATCCACGGATCGTCGAGCGGCATCGAAATCACCTCGATGTCCGCGCCGCACAGCGCACGCGCATCCGCGATGGTATGCGGTTCAGCCACCATCCGCACAGGCTCGAATCGGCGAATCGCGCGGGCGATCGCCGCGTACGTGCTTTGTGCCCCGGCGAGTCCATCCGCCCATTGTTCTGCGCGACTCGGCCAACTCATCCAGCAACAGGCGTGACGCTCCCATTCGGCCGGCATGCGATAACCGGCCTCGGCCGGTGTCTTCAGCATGAGTGCTCCGAGACTCAAGCTAGGTTTTCCGGACGTGTGGTGGCGCACTCCCGTATGAACCAGTCATAGACCCGGCGCACTTGCGCGTCGTCATACGTGCGCAGATCGCAATGCATGCGATACGCAGACTGAGAAAACGACGGACCGTCAAGAACGACCAATCCGCCGTCGTGCAGATACGCCGCCGCGCACACGGTGCTCGCGAGCGCCGCGCCGTGGCCCGCCGCCGCCGCTTCGATCATCAGCGAATGATCTGAAAAATTGGATCCGCTGACCGTGTCTACCGCCGGTCGGCCTCTCTTGACAAACCACTCACGCCAAGTGACCTCGCTTTCATCATGCAACAACGGCCACCCCGCGATGTTGTCCGCCGCAGGCAAGCCGCCCATGCGTGCGATCAGCGCGGGCGCCGCCATGGGCACGCGCTCGTCATCCATCAGGTGCGAGTCGATCGTGCCGTGGGCCGCCACGCCCTCGGCCTGGGTGATCAAGATATCCACTTCATCGGTCCTGAAGTCGACTTTGCGTTCACTCGTGTCCAACCACAGATCGACATCGGGCAGTTCGGCATGGAACCGCGACATTCGCGACAACAAGAAGCCACGCGCGAACGCCCTGGTGGTGTAGACGATGACGCCGCTCGGCTTTTGATAGGGGGCAAGCCGGGCAACGCCCGCTTCCAGCCGTTCAAAAATATCGCGCACGGTGCGCGCAAAATCGTTGCCGGCGTCGGTAAGTACCACCGAGCGGCCCACGCGCCGAAACAGCGGCTGACCCAGTTCCGCTTCGAGCAGCTTGATCTGATGACTGACCGCCGAATGCGACAGATGCAATTCATTTGCAGCCAGCGCAAAACTCGCGCGCCTCGCGGCAGCCTCGAACCCGCGCAGCGTGCTCAACGTGACTGACGGACTCGCCATGTGTCATTGATGAATTAATTTAGTCGATTTGTCAACAATTGATCGTTTGCTTCATCGATCGGTGAGTGTTTTGCTAAGAACCCTTCAAATGGAGCGGTTATGAGACCAATCGAGCTTGGATTATTCATGCCTGCCGAATGGGCTCCGCACGTGGGCTGCTGGATGGCGTGGCCGCGGCGGATTGAACTCTGGGGCGATCACCTGGAGGCGGCGCGCGAAGACTTTCTTTCGGTGGCGCGCGCCATTGCGCGCTTCGAACCCGTCACGATGTTGGTGGACCCTGAGGAATTCGACGCGGCTCGCAGACGTTGCGGCGGCGCTATCAAGACCATCTCGATGCCGCTCGACGACTCCTGGCTGCGCGACTCGGGCCCCACCTTCCTGGTGGATGGGGTAGGCGTGCGCGCGGGAGCCGCCTTC
>Ga0116226_10006554_pt1 | contig 10459 bp, 9 predicted proteins | sample S1TSphfallax_FD_89692 | JGI IMG/M metagenome (GOLD analysis project Ga0116226, IMG submission 89692) | Host-associated microbial communities from peat moss isolated from Minnesota, USA - S1T2_Fa - Sphagnum fallax MG | ecosystem: Host-associated > Plants > Peat moss > Unclassified | place: USA...
AAGACCTTCAACATATTCGGGTGGGTGAAGAGCGCGTAGCACTCGTCGCGCAGCACCTTGCCGACGACCTCGCAGGGCATGTCGCTGCGCCGCGAGACCTCTTTGGCTGGAATCTGGATCTGCCCGCAGTGCCTGTTCGCGTCCTTGATGGTCGCGCCATAGACCACGCGGTCAAGCCCCGCCCACAGCGCGTTGGCCATGCACATCGGGCAGGGCTCGCAGGTGGAGTACATGGTGTAGCCCTTCAGCGATCGCGCCTTCAGCTTCTTCGTCGCCTTGCGGACCGTGCGGACTTCGGCGTGGGAGCTGGGATCGTTCTCCGCCGCGACCGCGTTCAGCGCCTGCATCAGCGGCTTGCCCGTCGCGGTCTCAACGATCAGCGCGCCGAAGGGAACGGGAGTGTCGGTCTCCATGGTCTTCGCGGTGAACGCGACGAGGCCGGCCATGAAGGCCTCGTCTTTCGCGCGCTGTTCATTCAACATCTTCTTCGCCATCGCTCTCCTGTCAAACCGAACCTTGCTGAAGAGTCCGGGCAAGGCCCAAAATCGTACCTCAGCGGCTAAAGCCGCATGGCAAAAAGGAACCACCCGCGGCACGGCTAAAGCCGTGCCCTTAAGCAAGACGGACTTCTAAGGCGCGGGCGGCAGAAACTGCATCGTGTACGCCGTCTTCGGATCGATGGGATGCGTGATCACGCCCAGATCGACAAGCTGCTGATACATAGTCGCCCATCGCTCGGGGGTAAATCTTCCCAGTTGATCGCCGTCCGGCCCGTCGCCGGTCTCGAACTTCATCTCCTTCAAAGTCCGAGCGCTGAACTCCATCTGATCAACACTCATCGCCGGATTCAGCTTGTGGATCTCCGCGTTGGCGAGGCTGGGGTCGGCGATATAGTCGCGCCATCCCTTGGTGGAGGCGCGGACGAACTTTGCGACGATGTCGGGATGCTCCTTCACGAACGTCTGCGAGGTCTCATAGACGCGGTAGGGCACGTAGCCGGCATCACCGGTGTTCAGCATCCTCGCCTCCGCCCCGCCCTTCTTCGCGAAGTAAGGTTCGGAGGTGACGAAGGCCTGCTGGATGTAGTTCGGGTCGGCGAGGAAGTTGGCGACGCTGTAGGTGGCGGGGATCTCGCGCACGTTGTCCAGATGGTACTTCTTCACCAGAAACTGGAACCAGATCGAGCCGGTCTTTACGGCGACCGCGTGGCCATTCAGATCGGCGAAGCTATGCACCGGCGAGTCCTTATGCACCATGATGCCCTGCGGGTCGCGCTGCAGCGTGGCGGCCACGGCGATGAGCGGAAGCCCATGCGACACGGAGACCAGCACTTGGTCCGACGAGCCCATGGCGAAGGTCGCTCCGCCGCTGGCGATCTCCTGGTCGCCAACCTTCATCGGGCCGCCGGGCACGATGGTCACATCGAGGCCCTCCTGCTTGTAGTAGCCCTTGAGCAGGGCCTCATAGAAGCCGCCATGCTCCGGCTGCGGGTACCAGTCCGTCTGGAGCGTGACGGGAAAGAGGCCGTTCGACGGGGCCTGCTTGCGGCATCCGACGAGCAGGCAGAGCGCTCCCAACAACATCACGGCAATCGGTTTCAAGACCTTCCGCATGGTGGCAGGCAATCTCCCGTCTGAGTATCAGGTGTAACAGCAGGATAGCAGCGAAGCGTCTATGCGGAAACCGAAACCGCCGCGGCGAAGGCCAGCAGTGCCGCATCGCGGCCTTTCTGAGCCGCCAACTGGACGCCAGTGCCGAAGTAATCTCCGACCGCTTCGCCGGGCAGAGTGACCGTCGGCAGCCCGGCCAGGCTGATGGGGGCGGTGTAACGCAGGATCCTCGCCCGCGCGCCGCTCTGGTCCTCGCCCGCGACGAGACGGCTTACCGGGGCGCAGGGCAGTATGAGGAAGTCGAAGCGATCGAAGAGCTCGTCCATCTTCGCGCAAAAGGCGGCGTGGCGCTGGCGCAGAACGGTCAATTCCGGGTCGCTGATGGAATCTCCCCACGCGAGGCGCTCGGCGATGGCCTTCTCGAAATGATCGAAGTGCCCGCGATGCAGCGCCGCCGCCTCGCTGGCCTGGATGGAGGTGAAGATCTCCTGGCTCTCGGCCCAGAATGCGGTGTCGAAGGCTTCCAAGGTTGCGCCGTGCTCTGCTAGCCGCAGCTTCCAGGCCTCATACGCGGCCATCACATCGGTTTCGCAGTCGGTGAGAAACTCTTCGCCGGCGAAGCCGATTCTGGCGGCTGGCGGGGCTGTCGCAGGCTCCAGCCCGAAGACCGCCTGGCCCAGCAGAGGGCCGTCGCGCAGGTCTTTGAATAGGAGACCCAGCGTATCGAAGGAGACGGCGAGATGTGACCCACCCCTCCAGCACACCTCCTCAGGAAACAGGCCATGCGAGGCGCGGTATCCCGCCAGCCCGCAAAGCGCGGCAGGAACGCGCACCGACCCGCCGGTATCCGTGCCGACGGCGACCAGCGCCGAGCCCTCCTGCACACTCGCCACCGCGCCGCTCGACGAGCCGCCGGTAAGCAGCGAGCGGTCGCGCGGCTGCAGGCAGTCTCCGTAGTCCTCGTTCTCTCCGGTGATGCCGTAGGCGAGTTGATGCAGGTGCGTCTTGCCAGTAATCACCGCGCCCGCATCGAGCAGACGCTCGACGATCCATGCATTCTCCGTCGCTGGCGCCTGCAAACCGGCGTAGAACTTCGATCCGCAGCCGGTGACCGTTCCTGCCACGTCGAAGCAGTCTTTGATCGACACGGGAATGCCATAGAGCGGCGGCCTCGCACTGGAATCGGGGAATCTCTTCGGCAGTTCCTCGGCATAACGAATCGCGGCGTCCCTATCTCGCCAGATGTAGGTACCGCAATCGGCGTCTCTGAGCGCGGCACTCGCATCCGTGCGCGCCTGTGCCGCGGTCATCGCTTCGGCGGGCGTGATCGCTCCGGTGCGGAGAGCCTCCCTGAGCGCGCCAAGCTCCTGCGCCCGCTCAGCCATGCTCGCTCTCCGGACCGACGACGTAGAGCAGAACGATGCCCAGCACGACCACCAGCCGGAAGGCCGCATCCTGCCCGTTCCAGCTCTTCGACTGCCACATCAGGTACCACTCGCCGCCGACGGCGATGAAGCCGACGAACCAGAGCACGATGCCCATGGTAAGGGCCACGACACTCGCACCCTTGGCGGCGGCGAACTCGGCGGCGCTGCCCTTCACCGCGCCCAGCAGACGCGTCCCGCCCCACCACGCCGTCGCGGCCGTGATCGCCTCCCAAAGAATGACGAAATCGTACGCCACATGATGGAAGGCCGGCGAGTTGATGGCGCGCCACATCCCCTTGTTTCCCGGGAAAGTCGAGTCCATCTGCAGCACATGACGGACGAACTGGAAGTTCGAGTCGTAATCGGTGAGGTTGTTGAAGACCACGAGCGAGCAGAACAACGCCACGCCCAGAACGAGCACACACTTCGACAGCCGCATGGTCATCAGTTGCCCTCCGTGCCGAGAACCGCGAAGTACCTGGTTATCGCGTCGAGCGTCGCCTTGTCGTAGTCGCGGTTGGCCGGCATCTTCGAATTCGGATCGATCGTTCGCGGATCGTAGATCCACTGCGAGAAGTAATCCGGCCTGTCGCGCGCAACCTTCTCGAGCTTCCTCCAGCTCAGCCCGGACTGCGAGCCTCCGAACTCTCCCGTGTTGTGGCAGCGGAAGCAGTTCTGCCGCGCGATGCGGAAGCCCGAGACGACCGGCGAAGCCCGCTTGGCCGGATCGCGGTCCTCCTTCGGCTCAATGCCGGCATAGAGGCGGTCCTTGGTCGTGAACAGCAGCTTGTTCATCTGGTCGGGCTCGAGCGGACGGTCCTCGTGCGACAGCACCTTGAAGTGCGGCACGAAGTGCTCGTAAGCGATAAAATAGGGCCCCGCATCGTAGCCGTGACTGTTTGCCGACCAGTCATGCGGCGAGATACCGTCGACTGTCAGCACCAGAATGGGACGATGGATCCAGATGTATCCCGCGGGAAACGCAGCGGCGTAGCCATCGATGCAAAGGGCCTCGATCGCCGATTGCGCCGCAACGCGCGCGCCCAGGCGCTTCGCCAGGACATCGAGATAGACGCCGCCGACCGTCACGCCCGGCTTCGTGACCGCGGGGAAGTCGTCGTTGCGGTCGATATGGACGGAGACCCGCGGAAGACTGAGCAGGAACTCGCGGGTCACAAACCGCGATTCGCCGCGCGGAACGCCGGGCACGGCACCCGTAATCTCCAGGTCGCTCGGCAACGAACGGGCGGCGTGCAGGGCCAATCGCCGGGAGCCGCTTTGACCTGCCGCTGCAAGCAGGCCGCCGCACCCAAGCGCTATCAGGAAGGCTATTTGGCGAAGCATTCCTGAAGCCTATCGCGAACCCGCTCCCGATGCCTAATCGAAACCGAACATTCCTGCCATGAGACCGGAAGACCGCATGATAAAGTACGGCAAGAATGACAAGAGAAGAGATTTTGACGGCGGCCGGCCACACCCTGCCCTCCCTGCCCGCCCCCGGCGGCAACTACCTTTCGGCGAAGACCGTGGGCAAGCTGGTCTACCTCGCTGGCGTCATCTCATCGGACGAGAATGGCATCATCACCGCTCGAATCGGCAATCTCCAACACGGCTATTTCGCGGCACAGCGATGCGCTCTTACGCAGCTCGCTGTGCTCAAACAACACCTGGGCTCGCTCGAAGCAGTCAAAAGCATCGTCAGCGTGAACGGCTACGTTGCCGCGCCCGCCGGGTTCGAAGACTCGCCGAAGGTGATCAACGGAGCGTCGGACCTGTTTGTACAGGTGTTCGGCGAAGCTGGCCGGCACGTCCGGGCGGCCATCGGCGTCAGTTCCCTGCCGCGCAACGCGCTCGTCGAGCTTCAGATGGTCGTCGAGATCGAATAAAACACCCTGCTCGTGCGCCCCATCCCTCGCGCCTTTGTCTCTCGCGATGGGCGGGACGTACACTTTCCCTCAAACCCATGCCCACCCACACCCTCACCGCCGATCCCACACACTCGCTCTGGTCGCGCGATCTTGCTCCGCGCCTCACGATCGCTCCCGGAGATACCGTCCACTTCGGATGCCACGACGCCAGCGGCGGTCAGGTGACTCCCGACTCCACCGTCGAAGACTTTCTCGCCATCGACCGCGACCGCATCCACGCACTCACCGGGCCGGTCTTCGTCGAAGGCGCGGAGCCGGGCGACGTGCTTGAGATCAACATCCTTGAAGTCGCCCACAAGGGCTGGGGATGGACCAGCACCATCGCCGGGCTCGGCTTCCTGGACCAGCGGTTCACCGAAGCGAGCCTCTTCCACTGGAAGCTGGAGGGCGACGTGTCGCGGTCGCTCGCCCCGGCGGTGCTTCCGCTGCGGCCGTTCTGCGGCGTGATGGGCGTCGCTCCGGCGGAGGCGGGCAGCTTCAAGACGCGGCCGCCGGGGCCCTTTGGCGGCAACATGGATGTCCGCGACCTGACGGCGGGCGCGACTCTCTATCTTCCGGTCCTCAACCCCGGAGCGCTCTTCTCCTGCGGCGATGCCCATGCCGCGCAGGGCGATGGCGAGGTCTGCATCAACGGCATCGAGTGCCCGGCGGACGCGACGCTGCGCTTCGAGCTGCACAAATCGCAGTCGCTGGCCGCGCCGCTGATCGAGGCGCCTTTGCCCGCACCCGCGCCGGAGGGGCTCTGGACGGTAGTGGAATCAGCCCCGGACGCGATGGACGCCGCGCGCGCCGCGACCTCGCGCATGGTCGATCTTCTGGCCTCGGGCTGGGGGTTCACGCCGCTCGAAGCCTATCTGCTGTGCAGCGTCGCGATGGACCTGCGGCTGGCGCAGGTGGTGAACCGGCCGATGATCACCGTCGCCGCCTCGATTCCGAAGCACATCCTTCCCGGCCGGCGGCTCTTCTAGCCGCTCATGGCCGCGACATCGCCGCCGCCTGTTCGAGCGTCGTGCCGTGAGGCACAGGCGTGAACTCGGTCTGGATCTCGTCCTGCTGCTGGCCGATGCTCTTGAAGAGCAGCGCCTTGCCGTCGATGTGGACGTGGGTCTCGATGATCTGCCAGAGGCCGGGTGCGACCTCGCGCCGCTCGACGCGGAACGTGCCGCCCTGCCGCAGGCGGCCGAAGAGGCCATATCCGAAGGTGACGTCCTGGGTGAGCCGCCCGCTGATGGTCTCGATACGGTGCTGCGACCGGTCGATGACGACCACGCCGTTCATCGCCGCCAGCACCCGGGATTGCAGGTCGGGCGGATGGAAGTCCTGGCGCGGTTCGAAGTGCAGCTTCACGGCGGCCGCGTTCTCGCTCTCGACCGCCCAGGTGAAGGCCTCCGGCAGCATGGCCAGCAGCTCGCGGGCGTTCCTGTCATCCTGCTCGCCGTCTCTTCGCTGTTTCGCGAGGCGCGAGGAGTCGTGGATGAAACGGTTGACGCGGGCGTCCTCCGCTTGCGCCTCGGGACCGCTGAGCGGCCGGCCGTCTCGCGAGATGAGCCGCCTTACCGCGCCGTCGTCGGTCTGCACCACGATGGCGACCGTGCCCGCATCCTGCTCGTCGTCCCGGTAGCGCCAGCGCGAGTGGTCGTTCTCGTCGGCGTCCAGCTCCGCCTTGACCGCCAGCTTCAGCAGCCCCAGAGCATCGCCGACGGGCTGCGCGGCGCGGAGAGGCATGGGCATGGCAAGCACCATGCAAAGAACCGCACAGGCGGTTGACGGAAGAGACTTCGCACGGCAGAAAAAGAAGCGGCAGAGAGGCAATTTGTCCCAGACTGCTGGAGTCATATGGATTCGACTATAAACCGCCGCAAAGAGTGGCCCCGCCTCGTCCTATTTCGTCCCGTCCTCTTTCGTCCCGTCCTATTTCGTGCCGCGCTGCTCCGATCGGACCGCCGCCCGCACCGGCTCTGCCTGCCGGGCCCGGGTGCCGGAAGCGATAAAATGCTCCTCATGGAACCTACCGAGATCCAGGAGTTCGCGAAGGAGATGAAAGAGGCGGGCGAGGCCAGCCTGACCCGCATCTCGCTCGCCATCAGCATTCTCGCCGTGCTCGTCGCCATGGTGACGGTGCTGAGCCATCGCAGCCACACCGAGGCGGTGCTGCTGCAGTCCCGCGCCAACGACTCCTGGGAGGAGTACCAGTCGCGCAAGCTGCGCACGGAGAACCTGCAGGTGACGGTGGACCTGCTGACCCTCCAGCCGGTGAACGACAGCGCCGCGGCGAAGAAGAAGATCGACGACTACAACGCGAAGATCGCCAAGTGGAACGGCCAGTTGACCGACGACCAGAACAAGGCGAAGGAGCTCGAAGCCGAGGTGGGGACGGCCGAGGCGAAGGCCGCCAAGTTCGACCTGGGCGAGGCGCTGCTGCAGATTGCCGTGGTCTTGTCCTCGATTACGCTGTTCACGCGGAAGACGACGTACTACTTCTTCGGGCTGGCGGTGGGGGCGGGCGGCATCGTTGTGACGGTGCTGGGACTGCTGATCAGTTAGCACCCGCTATTCTTGACTGCTTTGCGAAAAAAATAGGGGTCACCCGCGAAGATCCGCTTAGAAGGCGAGCCGCGCGGTCAGCGTCACCGACTGCGTCAGGACATGAACACGGCTGTTGTCGTACTCCCCGGCGAGCAGCGCGCTCTGTCCGACGCTCTCCGTCGCGGGCAGCTGCGCCTGGTAGGCAACGTCCCACCGCCAGGCCGATGGCGACCACGGGGCGCGCGTGCCGGAAGACTCCGGGTGGTAGCCGCCGCCGGCGGAAAGGCTGTTGGCGAGGATAGCGGCGGTCAGCGGAGTCAGCGTCGCGCTGGGAACCGGATTCGAGGCGTAGCCGTACCCCGCGCGCGCGGTCCATTGCTTCCTCACCGGCACCTCGATTCCGGCGCGAAACGATCCCTGGTCGCGCCAGTGCAGGGCCACCTCGTCGCGGATCGCCGAGCTTCCGGCGACGCTGTTGATGGTCGCGTTGGTGCCGCCCTTCAGCTTTACCGGAAGGCTCTCGAAGGCGCCAGCCCAACCCGTCCATCCGCCTTCGAACGAGAAAACGGCCTTGCGGCTTGCCTGCCAGCGGAGCCCGGCGACCGCCGTCTGGGGAAGTTTGTTGTCGACCTCGGCGGCGTAGTGGAAGCCGGGATCGGCGGCGATGCCCAGCGTCGTGAACAGCGCCGAGGCAGACCCGCTCACGTCGCCGTGGCTCTGGATGTAGGTGACGCTCTTCCAGGCGAGACCGAGCCGGACGCGGCGAGACGGCTGCCACTGCGCGCCCGCGCTGCCGTTCCAGCCGAAACCGCGCGTGTTCAGGTTGACCAGCACCTTCAGTCCCGCGAGCTGCGGCTGCTGCTGAAAGATGTATGGAGCCCGCAGCGTGTTGGTGTTGTAGACCAGTCCCACGCCGCCACCGAACGCCCACTTCGAGCCAACCGTGCGGGCGAGGTTCGCCGATGTCCTAAGAGCGGCGATCTTCGACTCGTTCTGCTGCACCCCGTAGCTGACGCCGGCTGTCCCGGGAGGATCACCGTAGCGCCAGTCCGCGCGCATGAGCAGATCGGGCGTAAAGCCGATGGCGGCCTTCCACTGTGTGGCCCCAATCGGCACCGCAAGCGCCGCGTAAGGGACAGCCCCGGCAAAGCTGTGCAGGCTGCCGTTCGGGTCGACTGAGTTGGCGAAGCTGCCCTGGGCGAAGAGCGCCAGCCCGCTCAGATCGAGCGTCCGCCGATTCAGCGCCGCCAGGCCCGCCGGGTTGCCCTCGACTGCTTCGAGCGGGTCGCCCTGCTCGGCGGTCATGGTGCCTCCGCGAGCGACCGACGCGGCGCTGAGGCCGTTGCCGAGCGCTCCAGCAGACTGCGCGGCAGCACGGGCGGCGAAGAGCGTGCCGGAGAGAACCAGAACCAAGGATGAAAAGGGAAGCAATACTCCAAGCGACCGGTTGCGGACTCCACCGCCCCGGCGGATGCTGAATGACATAAGCTAATCTCCGACGATCCAACAGCGTTTGGCGTTAGACTACGGCTCCCTCTGGCGCGCGGGAATCGCCCGATCGGTGCATTGCGATTACGAAGGTGGCACATGGATAGGGGCTTGCCTGCTCGCCGGCGGATGCATTCAGCATCCGCGAGCGTGCCCGCCCCCAACCGATTCACACTGTGTTGACCGTTCTCGCTGCAAGCTGTAAGGACTCCAGGACAGAGATGGGACGAGAGATGAGAGTTGGCTGGCGTGATATCGGGCGCGGAACCAAGGCCGCGACGACGGGCGGGTTCCTTCGGTCTTCCGGACTGCGCTGGGCGCTGGTTGTGCTGTGCCTCGGAGCGGCCTGGACGGGCGGGGGCTTCGGCCAGCCCGCGAAGCCTTTGGACAGGGTCCATAGCGTCTTTGTCGCCGCAATCGATCACAAAGGCGCTGGCGGAAGCGCGTCCGCTCCCGCGGTGGCGCTGCGGGAGCGGGTGATCGAGCTCCTCCAGCGCGGCAGGGCGCTGCAGCTCGCGCCGGACGAGGCTTCCGCGGAATCGGTACTGCGGGTCAGGGCGGTCGTATGGCCGACCGGAACCGTCACCTTGAACCCGAAGTCCCAGGCCGGCAGCTTCACCAACTATGAGGGTTACGCCACGGCCTATCTCTACGGCCGCGGCGGAACCGGCGATGCACCGGACGGCGGCCGCGGAGCAGAGATCATCCTTTGGACCTATCTCGCCACGCCCAAGCGCTTCCACTTCGACGGCATCGTCGACGATCTCGCCGCACAGATCGCGGAGGGACTCGACCGGGCGGTGATCGGAGGCTTCGCTGGGCCTGGAGCGGCAAAGAGCGCCAGTCTTGCGGTCGCTGGAGCGACGCTTCCCGCGCCACTCTATCTGAAATGGTTTCAGTCCTTTCAGGGACAGCCGGACGGGGTGCCAATGACCTATAACGCAGTCGGTTCGGTGGCGGGGATGGAGGAGCTGCGCGCCGGGAAGATCGATCTGGCGGCGTCGGACATTCCGGCCGCGCCGGGCGGCGACGACAGCTCTCTCCGTATTCCGAGCGTGGCCGGCGCCATCGTGCCGATCTACAACATTTGGCCAGACCGCGCGGCGGCGACGGACCAGTCCCTGGACCTGACTGGCGGCCTGCTCGCCGCGATCTATGCGGGCAGGATCACCATGTGGGACGATCCGGCGATCGCGTCCGCGAATCGCGGGATCCGGCTGCCCCACGCGGCGATCTCCGTGGCACACCGGTCGGACGGCAGCGGAACGACGTTCGTGTGGACGAGCTTCCTCGCGCAGGCGGACCCCGAGTGGAAGGCCCGTGTCGGGGCCACGGTCGAGTGGCCTGTGGGCACCGGCGTCCTGGGCAACGAGGGCATGGCGGAGAAGGTCGCTGGCACGCCGAACTCGATCGGTTATGTGGAACTGGCGTACGCGATCCAGCATCGGCTGCGCTATGCGGCAGTGCTCAACCCGGCGGG
>Ga0116226_10006555_pt1 | contig 10458 bp, 7 predicted proteins | sample S1TSphfallax_FD_89692 | JGI IMG/M metagenome (GOLD analysis project Ga0116226, IMG submission 89692) | Host-associated microbial communities from peat moss isolated from Minnesota, USA - S1T2_Fa - Sphagnum fallax MG | ecosystem: Host-associated > Plants > Peat moss > Unclassified | place: USA...
GAGAGAAATGCGCGCCCGGTCGAACTTGCGCCCGTCCTTGGTGGTGAAGGTTGCCAACACGGGACTGAAAAGCCGCGCGTCGTAAAATGCCGACAGGTAGTGGACGATGATGTCCTTGTCAAACTTGCCGGCGGCCTGGGCCGCCAGCCGGCTCGCCTCCGCATTTTGCCGTTGTGCCCCCGCCCACGCGGCCCGTCCGTAATAGAACGATGGTTGCGTGCCGGTGGTGTCGAGCATTGCCAGGTCGCGCGCGGCAATCGACTCGTGCCCGCCGAAAAGATCGCAGATAAACACATGGAAACGCGCGAGATCGCCCAGCCGCGGGTCGTCCTTCAGCGCGGCAAAAAGCGGGCGCGCATCGTCGAACTGCCGCTGCATGAATTTAATCTGCGCCCTCTTGTACTGATAGGCCGGGTCAGGACTCAACTGCTCCAGCGTCGTGAGGTCGCGCTCGGCCCGGTCGAAGAGTTTCTCCTGCACGTAAACGGCAGCGCGCAAATCGAGGGCCTCGGTGTTTTTGGGATCGAGCTCCAAGGCAGCCGAAGCCTCGGAGATGGCCAGCTCGGGCTTGCCGTTTTGCAGGTCGCTGGTCGCTTTCTCCACCAGGCTTTCGGCCGTCGGCGGTGCCGGGGCGGTGGGGTTGGCCGCATCATCGGCATGCGCATGGAAAGCGGTCCATGCGAGCATGATGAGGACTGGGCCGCTGACTCGGTAGGGGCGCGTGGTCATGGCGTTCATTTTTCGCGGAGCAGCGCATCCCACGCCGCGATCACCTGCTCGCGCATTGCGCCGCTCGGGCGTGGCGCGGGCGGCGGCGGTGCCTGTGGATCGAGCTTCTGCCGAAGCCACGCCGCGATGGGCTCGACCTCATCACTGGCAAAAACGCCGTGGCCCGATTTCTTCAAGCGCGACGCCGTAAATCCGTCGGTATCGCCGATCCACAGGATCGGCCGGCCGGAAAGCTCCGCCAGCATCAGCTTGCTCGGGAGCAGCAGGCCCTTCATCGCCGGCTTGCGTGTCACCACCAGCACATCGGCCTGAAGCAACGATTCCCCCAGCCGCTCGGCGGGCGCGGGCGGACGCCACTGCACGCGCCGCAGTCCCAGCTCTCGCGCTCTTTCCTGGCTCGCGCCGAACTGCGCGCCCTGGCCCTGCAAGACCAGTTCCGCTTCCGCGCCGCTTTGCTCCAGCCGCCGTTGCGCCTGCAGCAGCACATCGATTTCATGCGCGCGCCCGAGATTTCCCGAGTAGAGCCAGCGCCGCGGCTCACCCGGTGTGCGGACCGGCGCGGGCCACGTCACCTCCGGTGGAAACGGTTCCAGGATGGCGGAATCAACGCCGTACGCGCGGCGCAGATGGTCCCGCATATCCTCGTCCAGCACGACCACCCGCTTCGCCTTCCGGTAAGCGCCGCGCATCAGGCGCGTCAAAAGCCGGGTGATGGCACCCTCCCGCAGTTCGCCCAGCCGCACACCGGCCTCCGGATAGAGATCCATCGCCCAATGGAAATGCCTCGCTCCCAGCATTCTGGCGATGAATCCGCCCGTTACCGCCAGACATGCCGGGGAGCTTAGGGAAAGCACCGCATCGATGCGTCCCTTGCCCAGGCTGCGGGTCAAAAGCCGGGCATGCACCCCGATTTCGTGAAGAATCCGCTCCCTGCCCCGGCGCGACCGGCCGTACTCCGAATCTACCTCCAAAAGAATAGTTTCATGCTCAAGCTGTTGCAATCCAATGCTTAATTCTCCTAGGATACGCCCCGTCGGTGCCCCGGTGGCCGGGCCGTATTGATTCAAAAGGAGCATGCGCATAGAGTAAAGAGGCCTATTATAGGAAGCAAGCGGTGGGGCAGGAGAGAAAAAGGCGTTTGTTGCGCGATTGTGACATTTACTCCGTGTCCCCGGCGACTTCCTTCGTCTATATATCGAAACCTCGGAAACGGGCGTGAGTCGCCATCCGCAGCCATTTTTGGTAGACAAGGCTTACACGTTTGGGAACGTGCGCAAAGCCGCGAAGACGGCCCGCACGATCTCCGAGCCGCCTCGCCCGTTACTCCATGCACATGACTGCTCAACCAGGCCACGAGGTCCGGCGCAAATCCACGCCGGCCAGCGTTCGCCGTGTCTTGATCAGCGGCGGCCTGGCCACCGGTGGTCCGCAGACCCACATCCCGCTTTTGTGCGCTGTCCTGCAGCAGGCGGGTGCTGATGTCACCATCGCCTCCGCCTCGACCAACTGGAGCGCGGATGCGCTCGAAAATCTCCGCGCCAGCGGGGTGAAGGTCGCCGTCTCTCCGCTCGGGTTCGGGCCGCTGCGGGCGCTTGGCAAAATCTGGTCCTTCCTTGTCTGGCCGTTTCAACTGCGGCGCGACTACGAAGTCCTCTACTGCATCGGCGAAGGCCGCATGCACTACTGGGCCAGCCGCTTCCTCCAGCGCAACGCCTGCAAGATTTACCACGAGATCGTCACGTCCCCCGCGCCCCGCTCCATCGCGGCGCAAGTCGCGGCGCGCATGGACGCCATCGTCGCCAACTCTCACCCCGTTGCGCACGGCATGCGGAGTCTCCTGCCCGGCAAACCCGTGCGCGCCATTCCTTTTCTCACCTCCGACGCCCCGTCCGCTCCGCCCGCTCCGCGCCCGCCGCGCGTCCCTGGGCAAACTCTCCGCATCGCCTTCCTCGGCCGGCTTGCCCCGCACAAGCGCCCCGACCGCCTCATCGAGGCTATGCGCGAGTGGACGCGCCACGAAATCCTCGCCCCGGTGCGGCTCGATCTCCATGGTGGCGACTATGACGGCGAGGGCGGTCAACTGCGCGCGCGTATTGAGGAGCTCAACCTCGGGGACAGCGTCGCCCTGCGCGGCAGCTACTCGCCGGCTGACCTCGACCGCATCTTCGCCGAGACCGACCTCGTCGTCCTCCCGTCCGAATATGAGGGTCTCCCGCTCGTCCTCGTCGAGGCCATGCAGCGCGGCATCCCCGTCGTGGCCACTTCCGCTGGTGGGACGGGCGATCTCGGCGAAAACAACCCCGATGTCATCATCTCCCCTGGCACCGGCTGGGACGCCTTTGAGGCCGGCGTCATTGAAATGGCCGGTCGCATCCGTGCCGGGCAGATCGACCCCGCACGCTTGCATGCCTGGACGGAAACGCGCTACGGTTTCGAGCCCGCTGCCGCCGCGTGGCGCGAGGCCCTGCTCGAGCCGCAAACCTTTTTCGCGTCCGAGTCCGCCACGGGGGGGCGCGCATGAGTGGCTTCGACTGGATGTGGGTCTGGTGGGTGCTGACCGTGGCGATCTGCGCCTACAAGCTGATCGAGGCCGTCGTGTTTCGTCCCGCCAAAATGCTCGAGTGGCCCTTCCTGGCCTGCGCCATGTGGTCCTACTTCTACGGCTACATGGGCTACCAAGCGAAGCTGAATCTCTCGGCTTACCTCGGTAACGGAATGGCGGATATCGGCCAGCTCATGGCCCTGCTTTGCCTCATCGGGTTGCTCGCCGGGTGGAGCGCGGGGAAACGGTTTCGGTTCAAGCCGTCCACATCGGAACCCAGTTATCCTCTCGGCTACTGTTGGTTTGCCGGGTTTGCCCTCGTCCTCATCGGTGCGGCCGGTGCCTACTCGGTCGCGCACGCCCAGGGCGAGGGTACGCTCAACTACAAGGCGTCGAGTGCCTATTGGTATCTTCTCTTCTATGTCGGCTATCCCGGCATGGCCATCTCGCTCTGGTCGCTGCTGAAGATGAAATCCCAGGCGCGTTTCATTCTTTGGGGCATCACCGTCGTTTCGATCATCCTGTTTATGGCACCGCACGTCATCAACGCGCGGCGCGGACCGCTCTTCCCCGCCATCATCGTGCTTTTGCTCGTGCCTCCGATCACCCTGCGCCGGCCGCCCAGCCGGATCATCTACTGCGGTGGCCTGGCGCTGGCGGCGCTGGTGATGCTTCTCTTCCTGCAGGTTCGCGCCGTCACCTATAACGGCGGGACCTGGGGTCAGGCCATGGAGTCGCTCAACCTCGACAGCGCCGCCGAACGCGGGCAGGACGCGGATGACAATGAGTACGTCAACAACTGCCAGGTCATAGGCGTCGTTTATCAGAATGGAAAATATGATTACGGCACGGGCCATCTCGAGCTGCTGTTGCATTGGGTGCCCCGCTACTTCTGGCCCTACAAGCCCGGCTTGGGCCAGGGTATCTACGATCCCGGCGCCCTCTTCGACGACATGGAGCGCGCCACCGGCGTGCGCCTGCTCGGGAACAGCGGCGCGGCGGACGGGGGCGTCGCCGATTCCTTCATCGAATATGGGATTTTCTCCCCCTTCTACTGGTTTGTGCTAAGCGGCTTGGTTGGCATGGTCTACGCCAAGGCCCTTTCCACGAAACGACCGTGGTGGATGTTCTCTTATGTCGGCTTCCTTTGCGCCTCGCACTGGTTGGTCAGCCAGAGCTTTCCGGCGGCGTTCGTTCCCGGCATGTACTTTCAGTTGGTGCCCCTGGCCGTGCTCGTTTCGCTTTGGTTTTACCGGCGATGGACGGCTCCGCCGCGCCGGGTTGGCCAGCGGCGGCCAGCGGCGATCCAGCCCCAGGCGCGCGCCTTGCCCTCATGAACCGGAGGCCGATTGTGATGTATCTTGGCGGATTCGCCCGCGTGGGCGGGATCGAGTCCTTCGCGCGCGATTTTCTGCTCGGCATCGCGGACGCCTATCCCGAGCGTGAGCTCGTCATCTGGGGCGGGCGCGAGCGCGGCCACGCCCTGCTCGAGGACATCGCCCGTTCCGGCGCGAAAATCTCCGGCTCACCCTGGCGCTGGGGTTGCACGTGGCGGGTGCCGGACTACCTTCTCGCGCCCATCGGCCTTTCGTCCGTGCGCCGCGCCGCCGCCGTGATCTTCAAGCGCCCGCCGCCGGTGCGGATCTTGCGCTGGTTGCGCCGCGCCAGCCAGTCCACCGGGCGGCGGATTCCATTCATTCTCATCACACCCTATCGTCCGCTCGAATATTGGGGCCGCACGCCCGATTTGCGCGAGATCGGCAGCTTCGATGTCATCACCGTGCAAAGCGAGGATGGCCGCCGCGACCTGCAAAGCTTCGGCTATCCTGGGCGCATCGAGAACATCCCGCTCCTGCCGCCGGAGGTCGCCGCGCTCGTCGATTTTCCCAACCGCCGGCAACCGGGCCTCATCCGTCTCGGTTTTCTCGGTCGCCTCGCGGCGCAAAAAAACCTGCGCTACCTGTTCGAAATCTATCGCATCCTCACGTCCGGCAACGCGGGGCTGCGTTACGAACTGCATCTCTTCGGCGACGGCCCGGAACGGGAGGAACTGCGGGCCCGCGCCGCCGAACTCGCTCTGCCCGGCGTCACCTTCCATGGCGAGACGCCACGGGCCGGTATCTCGCAGGCCATTGATTCCTGCGACCTTTTTCTCAACACCTCGCTCACCGAAGGCCAGTGTCTTGTCGCGCTCGAAGTCCTCAGCCGGGGCCGTCCCCTCGTGGCCACGCCGGTGGGCGCGCTGCCCGGTGTCCTCAGCCAAAGGGAGCTTGGGCTGCTCGCGCCTCTCGATGATCCACGCGCTTTCGCCGCTGCGGTGACGGATGTCGCCCAAAAAATCAGCGATGGCTCCTTAACGCCCAAGTCAGTCGCCGGGGCCTTTCGCGAGCGCTTCGACCGCGCCGCCATCCTCCGCCGTTATCTCGACCTCCTCGCCACCGAGATTGGCCAACCCGCTTGAGTCTCAGCCATGACGCCGCCTGTCTCCATCATCATCACGACCCGTAACCGCCGCGAAGACCTGGAAAAAGCCGTCGCATCCGCCGTGGCGCAGGAGGTCGCCGGCGGCGTTGAAATCATCGTCGTCGACGACGGCTCGACCGATGGCAGCGCGGAGATGATCGCGGAGAAGTTTCCCCAGGTCCTGCTCCATCGTTCTGAAAAATCCCGCGGCTACATCGTGCAGCGCAACTTCGCCGCCCGCGTGGCGCGCGCGCCCATTCTTTTCTCCATCGACGACGACGCCATCTTCTCCACCCCCTCCATCGTGGCCGATATCCTGCGGCAATTCGATGGGCCGCGCGTGGGTGCCGTGGCCATTCCCGTAATCAATGTCTGCCAGGACGCGCACCTGATGATGCAGCAGGCCCCCGACGATGATTCCGTCTACGTCTGCCCTTCTTACATCGGAACCGCGCACGCCCTGCGCCGCGATCTTTTCCTGCGCCTCGGCGGTTATCGGGAGGCCTTCTTTCACCAGGGCGAGGAAGGGGATTATTGTCTGCGCCTGCTCCAGGCCGGTTATATTGTGAGGTTGGGCCGCAGCGCTCCGATCCATCATTTCGAATCTCCCCGGCGTGATTTTCGCCGCGTCGATATCTACGGGCGGCGCAACAATGTGCTCATGGGCTGGTACCATGTCCCGGGCCGGCTCCTGCCCGCCTACCTTGCCATCACCTCGTGGCATGGCCTGCGTCACGGACTCGCGGTGCGCCGGCCTTGGACGATGGTGGAGGGCCTCGCCTGCGGCTACGGTGCCATCTGGGGGCAGTGGCAGCAGCGCGTGCCCGTTTCGCATGGAATCTTCCGCCTCTATCGCCACTTGGTCCGCCAGCGGGCCACCCCCTGCGTGGAAGCCGTCCGTCGCCTCAGCGAACTCGTTCCTTTTCCCGAAGATGAAGCCGGCGCTTCTCCGCCAGCAGCTCCCGCCTTATCCGTCATGATCACAACGCGGAATCGCCTTGAGGAACTGCGCCGCACCTCGGCCGTTTTGCGCCGCCTTGATCCGCCACCCGAGGAAATTCTCATCACGGCGGATGGCTGCACCGATGGAACGGTCGACTTCATCAGGTCCGAGATGCCGCAGGCGCGCTTGATTCTTAACCGGACCAGCCGGGGATCCACCGTGTCGCGCGACCGCATGATCCGCGAGGCCCGCGGCGAGTTTATTCTCAGCCTCGACGACGACAGCTACCCCGCGCAGCCGGATTGCCTCGCCCGCATCGTCCAACTCTTCGCGCAGCGCCCGCGCCTGGCCGTTCTCCACTTTCCGCAGCGCTCCGACGAATACCCGGCCACGCTCGGCGATTTTGATTTTGGGCCCGCGTGCCCGACGCGTTCCTTTTCCAGCGCCGGCGCGGTTTTACGGCGTTCCACTTACCTCGGTCTTTCCGGCTTTCCGCTCTTCTTTTTCCACGCCTACGAGGAGCCCGACTACGCCTTGCAATGCGCCGCCGCGGGACAGGAAATCTTTTACGAAACCGCGCTCACCGTCCGGCATCACTACTCCGGCACGGCCCGCAACGAGATGCGCACGCACCATCGCCACGCGCGCAACGAATTCTGGAGCACGCTGCTGCGCGTGCCATTTCCCTATGTCCTGGCGGTCGCGGCCTACCGCGCTGTTTCGCAGTTCCGCTATGCCTGCGGGCGCGGCGTGAACTGGATGGTGCGCGAGCCCATCTGGTGGGGGCAGGCGCTGGCCGGCATCCCGCGCTGCCTGCGCGCACGAAAACCGGTGCGCTGGGATGCCTACCGCGCCTGGTTGCGCCTGCCCGAGGTAGGCTGGGTTCAGGGGCGCGCAAAAACGGGTTCCGGTCCGGTCCACCCCACTGCCGTCGAGCGCGTGTCATGAGCATGATCGTGGCGCAACTCGGCGCGCGTATGCACTATGCCGTCCCGCGCCTGCTCGACCGCGCCGGGCAGCTCGAGCACTTCTACACCGACATCTGCTCCGTCAAGGGCTGGCCCGCGGCGTTGCGGCTCATCCCGCGCGGGCTGCGTCCCGCCGCCGTGCAGCGTTTGCTCGGTCGCGAGCCGAAGGGCATTCCGCCCCGGCGCATCACCGCCTTCACCGGATTCGGCTTCGAGTACGCGCGACGCTTCGCCCGCGCGCGCACGACCGATGAACGCAATGCGGCCTATCTCTGGTCCGGCCGCGAGTTTTGCCGGCGCGTCGTGGCGGGTGGATTCGGCGCGGCGAAATCCGTCTACGTTTTCAACTCGGCGGGCCTCGAAATCCTGACCGCAGCGCGGTCGCGCGGGCTCAAGGGCGTGGTCGAGCAGACCATCGCGCCGCGCTCGGTCGAGTGGGCCCTGCTCAAGGACGAGGCTCTCCGTTTCCCGGAGTGGGAAACGCCCGCCGTTGAGGATTCGATGATGCAAGAATATTGCGCGCGCGAAGCCGCCGAGTGGGCTGCGGCGGATCTCGTCATCTGTGGCTCGGAATTTGTGCGCGAGGGCATCGTCCGTTGCGGCGGCGATGCGGCCAAATGCGTCGTCGTGCCCTACGGCCTAGAGCGCAGCGCGGAGTCTGCCCCGAGGACTGCGCGCCGCGACGGCCCGTTGCGCGTGTTGACCGTCGGCGCGGTCGGCCTGCGCAAGGGCTCGCCCTACGTCCTCGAGGCCGCGAAAAAGCTCAGTGCGCGCGCGGAGTTTCGCCTGGTCGGCGCGGTGCAGGTCCGGCCCGAGGCGGAGCGCGATCTGCGCGCGCAGGTGCAGCTCAGCGGCGTCATCTCGCGCGCGGATATCGCCGCGCAGTATGCGTGGGCGGATGTCTTTTTGCTCCCGTCGCTCTGCGAGGGCTCCGCCACTTCCACGTACGAGGCCATGTTCCACGGCCTGCCCGTCATCTGCACGCCCAGCACCGGCAGCGTGGTGCGCGATGGTCTCGACGGCTTCATCGTTCCCGCGCGCGATGCCGGGGCCATCGCGGAAAAGCTCGCCCTGGTGGCGGACAATTTCGGCCGGCTCGCGGAGATGTCCGAGAACGCGCGTCGCCGCAGCGCTGACTTCACGCTGGAAAAATACGGTGAGCGCCTCCTCGCCGCTTTCCGCGAGCGCGGTATCCTTTGAGCCATGAACCGGGTCGCGATCATCTTCGACAATTTCGGGCCGTACCACCTCGCGCGTCTGCGTGCCGCCGCGACGACGTGCGACCTGCTCGCCCTTGAAGTCGCCGGGCGCAGCGCCACCTATGCCTGGGACAACGCCGCTGATTCCGGCGCGTTCCGGCGCGAGACGCTCCTTGCCGCCGGCACAAGCGCGGATGTTCCGCGCGGGGAAATTGCGCGCCGTCTCCAGGCCGCCCTCGACCGCTTCCGTCCCATCGTCGTCGTCGTGCCCGGCTGGGCCACCCCCGCCGCGTGGGCCGCGCTTGAGTGGTGCGCGCGCCGTGGCGTGGCCGCTGTTTGCCTCTCGGAAAGCACCGCGTGGGACGAGCCGCCCGCCGCGTGGAAACAGTTCCTCAAGCGCCGTCTTGTGCGCCGGTTCGCCGCCGCGCTTGTCGGTGGGCGGCACCACGTCGATTACCTCGCCCAGCTCGGCTTTGCGCCGGAGCGCATCGCCTTCGGCTACGACGCCGTGGACAACGCTTACTTTACCGAAGGCACCGATGCGGTTCGCGCGAACTCCGGTGAAGCACGCCGCCGCCTCGCCCTGCCGGAACATTTCTTCCTCGCCAGCGCGCGTTTCGTGCCCAAGAAAAATCTCGACCGCCTGATCGAGGCTTTCGCGCAGTATCGCGCGCGTGCCGGTGCGAGTTCATGGTCCCTCGTCCTGCTCGGCGACGGCGAACTCCGCCCCGCGCTCGAGCACCAGCGCGACGCCCTCGGCCTGCGCGACCACATCCTCATGCCCGGCTTTCGGCAGTACGGCGAGCTGCCCGCGTACTACGCGCTCGCCGGCGCGTTCATCCATCCCAGCACGGTCGAGCCCTGGGGCCTCGTCGTGAACGAAGCCGCGGCCAGCGGACTGCCGCTCATCGTCTCCAATCGCTGCGGCTGCGCGCCCGAGCTCGTGCACGATGGCGTCAACGGCTTCACCTTCGATCCGCTCGACCCCGCCGCGCTCACCGCTGCGTTGGAAAAAATCGCCGCGCCGGATTTTCCACGCGCCGCCTTTGCCGCCGCCAGCCGGGAGATCGTCGCGCCGTGGGGCCCGGAGCGCTTTGCCCGCGGTCTGGCGCAGGCGGTCGAGACCGCGCTCGCGCATCCCGTCCCCGCGCCGGGCGTGCTGGACCGCGCGCTTCTCGCTATCCTCGCCCGGCGATGAAAACGCTTTGCATCATGGACGGGGTCTCCCGCACCAACGGCGGGATTTTTGAGGCCGAGCGCCGCCTGCAGCAACTCCTCTCCGCCCGGATGGGCATCGGCGTCGAGGTCCTTGGCCTGCGCGACGCCATGACCAATGCTGACTTGCCCGCCTGGTCGCCGCTCACGCCCACCGCCTGCGCGGTGAGGGGACCCGCCGGCATCGGCTACGCGCCGGACTTCGCCTCCGCCCTCGCGCGCCGCGAGGCCGACCTCGCCTACATTGCCGGTCTCTGGAAATATCCCATGTTCGCCGCGCACCGCTGGTCACGCGCCACGCGCAAGCCGGTCGTCATCGCGCCGCACGGCATGCTCGAGCCGTGGGCCGTACGCCATTCCGGCTTCAAGAAAAAGCTCGCGGGAGGCCTCTTCCAGAAC
>Ga0116226_10006557_pt1 | contig 10457 bp, 9 predicted proteins | sample S1TSphfallax_FD_89692 | JGI IMG/M metagenome (GOLD analysis project Ga0116226, IMG submission 89692) | Host-associated microbial communities from peat moss isolated from Minnesota, USA - S1T2_Fa - Sphagnum fallax MG | ecosystem: Host-associated > Plants > Peat moss > Unclassified | place: USA...
ATATCCGCGACCTGATCGCTCAAATTTCCGCGGACCGGCTCGATTGGGTGCCGCCGCCGGTGTGGAGCATGATCGTGCTGCTGGGGGCCGTTGCGATCGCGCTGCTGGTCCATCGGGTCAGCCTCAGCGCGATCAAGCGCTTCCTGCCCAAGGATCAGCAGCGCGCCTTTCTGCGGATCTTCATCACAGCGACGGAAGGCCCGACCCGGCTCGCGCTCATTATTTTCGCTCTGGCCGTCATCCTTCCGTCAACCAGCTTCCCGGTGAGGATTACCGAGGGACTGAGCCATTTGCTGGTTGTCGCTTTTACGATGCTGGTCGGATGGAGCGCGATGCGCGCGTTCGGTATCGCCGCAACGCTCTATCTCCAGCGCTTCCGGACCGATGTCGACGATAATCTGCTGGCCCGCAAACATGTGACCCAGATCCGGATCCTGAAGCGTGCGGTGGATACGCTGCTGGTGATCCTGACGCTGGGTGCCGCGCTGATGAGCTTCACCTCGGTCCGGCAATATGGTCTCAGCCTGTTCGCGTCGGCAGGTGCCGCAAGCCTCGTGGTCGGCCTCGCCGCCCGCCCGCTCCTGACCAATCTCATCGCCGGTGTCCAGATCGCGATCACCCAGCCGATCAGGCTCGACGATGCCGTGATCGTCGAGGGCGAATGGGGCTGGATCGAAGACATCACCAGCACCTATGTCGTGGTCCGGCTATGGGACTGGCGCCGCATGGTCGTACCATTGGCCTATTTTCTGAATACGCCGTTCCAGAATTGGACCCGTGAGACGGGCTCCCTTATCGGCTCTGTCATGCTCTATGTCGATTACAGCGTCCCGGTCGAGGCGGTCCGCCAGCAATTATCGGTGATTGCGGAAGCCAGCACGCTTTGGGATCGGCGCGTGGTCAATCTACAGGTGAGCGATGTACGGGAGACCGTGATCGAACTGCGCGCGCTGGTCAGCGCCCGCAACGCCCCGCAAACCTGGGATTTGCGCTGCGAAGTGCGGGAAAAGCTGATCCAGTTCCTCCAGCAAAACTACCCAGAGTCTCTACCTCAACGGCGCGTCACACTAGCCAACGGATCCTCTGAGCCCAGCACGTCGATCCGATAGTCTGGCGTGCGGCGTTGCATACCGAGATGAAGCCCCACCTTGGCGATAAACAGGCTGGCGGCTTCATCGCCGCTGACCGGATAATTTGTGCCGCCCAGATAATGCACCAACAGCACAATGCCGGCCGGCGCGACCGACCCCGCGACTTTGGCGGCAACCCGAACAATGTCGTCGGGCACCAGATAATACAGAACCTCTGAGAGGACGATCAGTTCGAACTTGCGGTCGTCCGGCCAAGCGTCTGGAACGCGCATATTGGCGAAAGAGACGTTGGAAAGCGTGCAGTTTCGGCGGGCCTGCTCAAGCGCAGTATCGGCCACATCAACGGCCAGAAGCTCATCACAAAGCGCCCCGAGTTGGTTCGTCAGAACCCCGATGGAACAGCCGATTTCGAAGCCCGACCTGAAGCGTCGAGGTGGCAGGGCCGCCAGAGTTGCGGCATATTTCTCGCGCTCATAGACGCTGCTGGCAAAGCGCCACGGATCCGGATCAGCGCGGTAAAGCGCTTCGAAATAATCCGCACCGATCGTTTGTGTGTGGCGGCTCAAAACTGTCTCCTTGCGTTAATTCAATAGATTATGGCACTTCTGTGCGCTTCAGCGCGGAGAGGCTTTTCCGTTTATTTTTCAATACGTTAAATCCGCCATCAATCCATAGACTCCTCGATATAGATTTCGGTCGGCGCCAAGAAACGGTCAATGAACCCGCTCGGCATCTGAAATCCCGTCGGATCGTCAGGGATAATCCCGGCATATTGCGAGCGATGCGCCATGATCGCGCGGTGCTTGGCGTCGAGATGGCGGGCGATATCGAGGCGAAAGCCGCGGATCGGTGCGCAATCGATCACCTGGTCCTTCGGCAATTTCCAACCCCACACCGGATAGGAGATATGGCGGGCGCCGTTGCGTTGACACACGGCGGCGGCAAGGAGCGCGGCCGCTTCATGATCGCAATGCGGATCGTGGCGCCACGCGGCTACCAAGGTGCGGCAGCGATGCGTCGCCATGAGATCGACCAGTCGGTCTATCGCGGGACCATCTGACGGTGCCGACGTGTCCTTGTAACCGAGGAAAACCAGGCGATTGCTTGGCAGTCCGAGCGCAGCGGTCGCACTCAAGGCCTCGCTGGACCTGAGATCGATCAGGCGATCGGTTGAGAACAGGCGCGAATTCGGGTGGGAGCCACGCCCATCCGTCAGAATCGCGACGATCGGCGGCATACCCTGCGCACAAGCCTCGGCGATCAGGCCGCCACAGCCAAGGCTTTCATCATCCGGGTGCGGCGCCAACACCAGGATCGGTGCTGTCCCGAATGATGCCGCGAAATCCCGCGCCGGTAGCTGCGTCATCGACTGCCACGCCGCGCCAGCCAGCATCAGAGCGACGCCATTATGTGAGCCGCCGCCTCGGTCAGAACCGCGTCCGAGGCCGGTTGCCGCAAATAGGTCGAAAGATCGCGGCGAAGACGCTCGATCAGACTGGGCTGCTGAAACGCGGCAAGCCCGACGGAGCGTTCGATTAACGTAATCGCCTCAAGGCACGCCGCCTCGATCGCGATCCGTGCAAGATTGACCGTGGCGACGGCATGTACGGGCGGCGTTGCATCGCTCTCCGCGGCGGTTTGGCTGCGCGCCAGCCACATCAGCGCAGTTTCCTGAAGGATCCAAACGCGCCCCATGCGGGCCTGTTGATGCGGATCGCCTGTGCGACCGAGCCGCTTTAGATGGCGTATCGCCGCAGTGACCAGAGCCTCAAGTCCACCGACCGTAACCGCTGATGTGCGCCATGCGCCGCCGGAGAAATCGGGCTCCTCCAGGTAGTCACCAGGCGCGCCGATCCACGCATCAGGTTCAAGACAACATCCGTCGAAGCAAACCCGACCGGTCGTGGCGGCGCGCATGCCCTGGAGCCGGAACGCAGACGGGACCGCCACACTGGAATCGCTGGAGATATAGGCGAGCCTCCCCCCGTCGAGCGTGACCACGGCACGCGCAATCTGCCCGGCCCCCGAACAGATCGACTTGCAACCCGTCAGGTTGCCATGGTCAGCGGATCGCAACGGATCCGCTTGGTCATCCGTTACCCAAAGCCCGAACAGATAGCCATGGGCGGCATCGCGTGCGGAACGCGCAACCAAGTCGGATGCGCCATATTTTACGAGCAGTCGCACGGCATTGATGTGGGCTTCATAAAGACGCCCGACCGCCATATTGCCCCGGCCAAGTGCGCGCAATACAACAGCCAGCGCCTCGGCCCCGTCAGGCTCGGTCCCGACGCCAAGTCCACCCAACGATGCGGGAAACGGTGCGAGGAGCGCACCCGCCTGCTGCAGCGCCGAGATCTCGTGGCTGGGGAAATCGCCATGCTGGTCGAGCAAGGCGGCATTTGCCTCCAGCGCCGGAACGAGCCTCTCAATCGCGGTGCTGAATGCAACGCGTTGTTCGGCAATGCCAAAGCACTGACGCACCGAAAGCGACTGTCCCGATCCCTCCATCGCCTTCCTCCAACTTGTCTGACGGATCAAACTACCGGAGGATCTCGCGGTTCCTTGCAGCCGCGAACGATGTTACCGGCCGAGGCTGGCCTTTACGACCGGGCGGGACGCCACCAGATCGCGGACGGTGGCTTTCAACTCGGCGATTTCGGCAAGCGCCGCTTTGGCATCGCCCAATTGGCGTTTGAGCTCGGCGATCTCGACATCCTTCTCGTGCAAAGCCGTCGCAAGCTTGTGATCCAACCCCTTGATCGCGGTCAGTGCCACGCCCTGCGCGTTTGCGGTGTTGATCTTGGTGTCGTCTGTCCCGAGCCCGAAGGCTGCATGGAAATCCTGCGCGGTCGGCCCCATGAACCATTTCGAGGGCACGCCCTGCTTCATCCGATATTTCCATTCCGGCATGGCGACCACCGCAGCCAGCACCGTTTCGGGATCGATCTCGGTAAAATCCTCCTTCAGATTTCGGTCGCTGGTGCAATTCCAGCCTGAGCCGCCGCTATAGGTGCAGGTACCGGTCCCTTGAGAGCCGCCCTTGAACAGCCCTGCAATACTGCTTGATCCTGTCGCGACCCCAGCGACAGCCGTATTTTGCGACGTAGCGTAAAGACCGTAGGTGAAACTGGATGCCGCCGATTCATCATCCGCGGAAATTGCTGCCGCGCCGCTTACCCCAAGGGACGCATTCTTGCCACTTAGCAGATAAGACGCCGACGCCGTATTGCGATAATCCCTGAACGCCGAAATCGCCCGCCGCACTCGATGCGTCCTCACCCACAACCGCGGCCGCGCCCGCGCCTGTCACGACATCGCCGTTAACAAGGCCCAGAACTCCAATACCGGAACCAGTGCCGGTCGAATTGTCAGTTATGCCTAGGATTGCCTCTCCATTACCCGTATTTGATAGAGAGAACGCGGACACAATTTCACCCTCAGCGCCACCCTGCGACGTAACCGCCGTATAGGGCAGCGTCAGTCCGCCAGCAGGTCCCTGCGGTCCAGCAGGACCTGTTGCGCCTGTCGCGCCCTTTGCACCAGTAGCCCCGGCAGGGCCCTTTGCACCCGTAGCCCCGGCAATGCCTTGAGGACCGGCAGGACCGGTTGGTCCCGTCGCACCCTTCGGACCGGCCGGGCCGATTGCACCCGTGGGACCCGCAGCCCCGGTCGCGCCCTTCGGGCCGGCAGGCCCTTGCGGACCCGGCTTGGCCGTCTGCCATGAAGCAGCACCCGAAGCATTGCTGGTCAGAACCTACCCCTCACCCGCTCCGGTCGGCAGGTCGAGACCGGTCACCCGCGCCGTGCCATCGACATCGAGTTTGACACCCGGCCGCGGCGTGCCGATTCCCATATTGCCGTTTGGCAGGATCCGCAGGGCTTCAATATTAGCGGTCTTCAGGATGAGCGGCTGGATCCCAATCGTGCCCAAAAAATCAGAACTGGTCACACCGCTATTGCCGTTAATCGACCATGCGGTAGCCGTAGCGGTCTTGGAGACGTCCTGAGCCATCGCAAAGTTAGACAAAGCAACGAGAGCAATCAAAGGCCCAGCACGCATCGGTATATCTCCCCAGATTTTAGTAACTTATGGAACATAACGATGCAGAGAAGCCCCTGAACAGCGGGGCTTCTCTGCACTTGGTCAGAATAACGGAAAGTTACACAGCGACATATTGGAATGTTACGGCGCAGCGATTCGGACCGCCGTCGTTTCGCCCTTCAACTCCTTCAGCAATTTGCCCTTGGTATCAAAAAATTTGGCGGTGAATGGCCCGGAGAAGCTATCGCCTTTGGCACTGACCTTATCGGTCGCGGTTAGAACCAGCGTGCCGGTCGAATTGCCGTTGGCATCGAAGGTCCAGCCGACATGATAGAGTTCGATGACGTCCTTGCTGGTCTTGGTCCAGGCGCCGAGGCAGATATCGCCGGACGCGGGCGGTATGTTGGCAAATTCGAATTCCGTCCCATCGGAATGCCATTGCTCAAACGATTCGAAGAAGAGTTGGCCTCCGACAGTGTGGGTCGTATGCCACAGCCCGACGATCGAGCCCGGCGTCGCAGCGGCGGGAAAGCCGGCCGGCAGCTTCGGCATCACCGGCAGCACTGTCGGCTTGGATTGACCGGACGGTTCATAGCAGCCCGCCTTTGCGGAATTGCCGCTGATCAGCAGGGCGATAGCGGCCGTTGCGGCGATCAAGAGAATGTTTTTCATATCAAGCGTCTCCAGTAAGGAGCGACGCTGATGGTGCGGCGTCGCTCGGTTTTGCGACGCCAATTAGCCGGGCACGCGGGCCCGTTCGAAAGGCCACCGGGATGACGAATTGCCGACGAATTGCCGACGGCGCTGGCGATTCCGCGGCAAATGACCCGGCACTTCCGTCCGGATTTGAACCGGTATCGGTCAGTGCCGCGCCAAATGCAGAATTTCGATATCGTTCTCTTGGCTTTGGAGGGCGGAATAAAGCACCGCACCGGATTGGGCATCGATCGCCATACCACCCTCCATGAGATAGTCAGGAACATTCATCAGCAGGTGGCTGGGACCGCCCGCGAGGGGTTGCGTGAGAATCTGCCGAGATACCCCCGGCAGACCAACCACGTAATCGATGTTGTCGTCGGTCACTGACCAGCAATGACGCCAATCCTCGCCATATGAGATTGCCGTGATCCGCCGGGGCGTGCCGTCGATCCGCCATACGCCGGGTTGGTCATCATGTGTTCCGTAGAGCGCGCCTCCCCTCGCCTGAATCGCGACCCAGCCTTTTTGTGGAAGCGGCTGCAACAGGCTCGGCTTTGACAATTCCGCGCGCCATAATTGCCAGCCATTCTCTTTATAGCCGGGAAAGATCAGGGCGTCGCCCTGTTCAGTCCATATTGGGTCGTCGACCGTGATGCCATCGAACGGAATATAGGCCACGTCCGCGCCCAAGGCAGTGATAACGCGGATTCCGGCGGTGCCGGGCGCTGTGGTGCCGAGCGCGATTTTCGAACCGTCCGGTGACCAGCGGGGCTCATAAAACCGCGCCGAAGCCAACGGCAGATCGATCAGCTTATGGGCAGCGGATGCCCCCTTCTGCAACAGCCAAAGACCCATGGCACCCTCACGCTCGGACACGATGGCAATCGTGCCGTTAGGGCTGATCCCGAAGGCAAGGTCCATCACGCGCCCGGGCGATAGCATTTGGGGCGCCTGATTATCGGCGGTTGGGCGCTGGACCAACGTGGCATAGCGCTTTCCTAGTTCGACAGCCAGCACGCCATTTGGCCCGGACGATAGACGCAGCATGCGTTCAGGACTGGAGAGAATTCGGACCAGGGCCCCGGTTTCCAACGGATAGGCCCATAGGGCAAAATCGCCTTGGTCATCTGAGTCCATGAAAATGGTCCGGGAATCCTGCGCCCAAGCTGTATTTACATATGTGCCATTGAGCAAAACACGCTCTTCGCCCGTGCGCAAATCACGCAGCAACAGATGCCCATGGCCGCCTGTATCGGCTCTGAGGAAGCTTATCCAATGCCCATCCGGCGACAGCGAAAACTCCTCTTCATCATAATCCCCGTCCAGCGGCGTCAGATTTTCACGACGTCCCGTTGCGAGATCGAACCGCGTAACGCGTTGGCGACTCTTTGCGTCGCGTTGATCGAGGAAATACAGCGCCGTGCCGGATCGCGCCCAAACAATCTGGGTTGTCTCGGGGAGCAAGCAGGAACCCAATTGGTGCGCCGGACCGGCTGGAACAGCAGTCACCATGAGGCGACAGGGCTCGCCCTGTTTCCTGGCGACATAAGCGATTTGACTGCCATCCGGCGCCCAGGTCGGTGACGTATCGTCATAGGCATCATCCGTCAGCCGCAGCGGTTCGCCCCCGGCGATGGGTTTCAGATAGAGCTTCCGGCTTGTTATATCCGGCCCCGCCGAATAGGCGATCATCTTGCCATCCGGGGAAATCGACGGCCATCGCTGAATGAGCGGTCCCGCGATCGACACTTCGACCCGCTCAACGCTCCATAGCGGCGGCGGTGAGCGAGTCCACCACCGACCGACCAGGAGTAAGCTCGCCGCCAGGACGGTGAGGCCAGCCCCGATTGTTAGAACACGCCGCCGAAAAAGAGGTCGACCCGGCAACACAGCTTCGTTGATCGGCGCCGGCTCAGTCACGGGCGGCGCCTCAGTCACTTCCGCGATCCGCAAGCGATAGCCGACACGCGGAATCGTTTCGATCTTGAACGCCGCCTCTTGGGTCAGATGCGCCAGCCGGCGGACCTTGGCCACGGCGCCATTGATGGCGTCATCCCCGACGATCCGCCCGGACCAGCAATCGCGGATCAGATCGTCACGCGAGACCACCCGATCGGCAGCGCGGGTGAGTGCCACCAGCACCTGCATGACCCGCGGCTCGACGGTTTCGGGCGTTGTGCCGACTCCGACCTGACAGGATGACGGCGATACACGCAGGGCGCCTATTTCAAAATCCGGTTCCCCAGCGAGATCGATTTGTGATCTTCGCATCCCGGTCGAAATGTCGTCGTTCAACGGCACACCATCGGCGTTTCGTCAGCAAGCCGTCAGGCCCGCATACCCCGCTACACCGTATACAAGCAAATGGTGGGAGAACCAATCGGCTAATATCGATCGTGGATACTAATGTGAGGCCGCGCCTTCAGCACCGAGCCCGGTTTGCGACCGCACATACTGGTCATCGAACGCGTCCTTTTCGCGGGCGGCGGACGCCGAATTGTCCGTAATGGACACGACCCAGGCGAGGAACACCGCGAGCGGCAGCGTCACGATGGTCGGGAAGTCGAACGGGAAGATCGGGGCGGCATTGCCGAGCACCTTCACCCACACGGTGGGCCCGATGATGATCAGCAACACCGAGCCCAGCAGCCCGGCATAGCCGCCGGCGAGCGCGCCGCGCGTGGTTAACCCTTTCCAGAACATTGCCATGACCAACACCGGGAAGTTGCTCGATGCGGCGATCGAGAAGGTCAAGCCGACAATATAGGCGACATTGAATTTCTCGAAGATGATGCCCAGCACAACGGCGATCACGCCCAGACCCAGCGTCGCGATTTTCGACACCGCCACCTCGGTCTGTTCGCTGGCCCGGCCCTTGGCCCAGACATTCGCGTAGAAATCATGCGAGATCGCCGACGCGCCGGCGAGGGTCAGGCCGGACACCACGGCGAGGATGGTGGCAAACGCCACCGCCGCGATGAATCCGAGGAAGAGATCACCACCGACCGCCTGCGCCAGCCAGACCGCGGGCATGTTGCCGCCGCCGCGCAGCGCATGGGTCACCGGATCGATGAAATCGGGATTGCCGGTCACCATGACGATGGCACCAAAGCCGATGATGAAGATCAGGATGTAGAAATAGCCGATGAAGCAGGTGCTGAAGAGCACCGAACTCCGCGCGGCCTTGGCATCCCCGACGGTAAAGAAACGCATCAGAATATGCGGTAGACCAGCGGTGCCAAACATCAGCGTCAGGCCGAGCGAGATCGACTCGAGCGGGTTGGGCTTGCCGCCGATCGGCGTGAAGGAATGCATGATCGCGTCATGCTTAGGGTGGATCTTGACCGCCTCGGCAAACAACGCCTCGAAACTGAAGCCGAATTTGGCGAGCACGGCGACCGCCATGATCGTGGCCCCGCCCAGCAGCAGCCCGGCCTTGATGATCTGCACCCAGGTCGTAGCCTTCATGCCGCCGAACGTGACATAGATGATCATCAAGACACCGACGATGATCACCGCCGCCATATAGCCGACCTGCGGCACCAGCGCATGGAGCAGCTGCCCCGCACCGACCATCTGGCCGATCAGATAGAAGATCACCACGATCAGCGACGAGAGCGCCGCCATGATCCGGATCGGGCCGCCTTGCAGCCGAAACGCGGCGACATCGGCGAAGGTGTATTTGCCCAGATTGCGCAGCCGCTCGGCGATCAGGAACAGAATGATCGGCCACCCGACCAGCCAGCCGACCGAATAGACCAGCCCATAGAATCCGTTGACATAGACCAGCGCCGCAATGCCGAGGAACGATGCGGCGGACATGTAATCGCCGGCGATCGCGAGCCCGTTCTGCAAACCGGTGATGCCGCGGCCAGCCGCGTAGAAATCGGTCGCGTTATGCGTCCGCTTGGCCGCCCAATAGGTGATGCCGAGCGTCAGCGCCACGAACAGCAGAAACATCACGATGGCTTCGACATTGACCGGCGGTGATGCCGGGGCAGCCGGCGCATCGGCCGCCCAGGCCGGGCTCGATACCGCGGCGAGCAATCCCCAATAAGCGCGACGCATTACCGGCTCTCCCGCAGCAGCTTTTGAGTGAGATCGTCGAATCGCGTATTGGCGCGCCAGACATAGATCCCGGTCAGGATGATCGCGCTCAAAATCACCCCGACACCGATCGGGAAACCGATCGTCGCGACAGACCCCGGCCACAGCGACTGGGCCAGGAAATCCTGCCCGAACGCGACCAGCAGCACCCAGCCGAAATAGATCACCAGCAGAATCGCCGATAGGATCCAGGCCAGCCGGTCCCGCTCGGCGCAGAGTTCCTTGAAGAGTGGATTGGACCGAACTCGCTGGAACTGTGCCGTACCCATCGCGCGTCGCTTCCCATTGTTTCTCCCTCTCCGCCCTAAAGGGCAGAGAGGGGATAGTCGTTTAGAGTCCGTCCTGCTTATTGCAGGACGATCTCGGCCCGACGATTTTGCGGCTCGCGCACGCCATCGGCGGTCGGAACGAGCAGGCCGGTCTTGCCGACACCGACGGTGGTGATCCCGCCACCGCTGACGCCGTCGGACACGAGGGCCGACTTGACTGCGGCCGCGCGGCGTTCGGACAGGGCC
>Ga0116226_10006558_pt1 | contig 10457 bp, 9 predicted proteins | sample S1TSphfallax_FD_89692 | JGI IMG/M metagenome (GOLD analysis project Ga0116226, IMG submission 89692) | Host-associated microbial communities from peat moss isolated from Minnesota, USA - S1T2_Fa - Sphagnum fallax MG | ecosystem: Host-associated > Plants > Peat moss > Unclassified | place: USA...
GCAACATTGATATTGATGCTGATACTTCTTGCAGTCATCTTATGGATTTGTGGACTACTTCGACCACAGATCTGCTGCCGCTGCATTGTTGACCCTTAATGGGAGGCAAATGTAAGTAAACATTTTGACACACTCTGACTGATTAATTATAGTGATGCAAGCAAAGTCCAAGCTTTGGAGATTCTGAATCAGCAATTTCACTTTTGAATTGTGGTAGAATGGCAAGTTTGACACTGGCAACACATTTGCTTCTGGTTGTTTCTCATTAGTTGTTTGAGGTGGAAGATTTGCCAACACTGGTGTGTGCTGTGAAGGAATGTATTCCTTGACATCCACTAAAACTGGGTGTCGACAAAAGATCCAAAATATTTGTGTCTACTGAAAGACTTGTTGATCTGCCAGATCATCCACTCTAAGCAACAGAAGGGATCGACAAAGCTGTTCTTTTACCATCCATCTTTCATTAGTCTATGTCCATGATAAGCTTTGGTGATGCAGGTTTGGACAGCCCATCAAGGTTAACTGGGCTTATGTGAGTGGACAAAGGGAGGACACAACAGGTTACTTGCAATCCCTTGTCTCATTTGTTTATGCAATGAATGATTGATATAAAAGACAGATCTATCTTCTTGCAAGGTTTTGTTTGTTTCTGCTTGTGCCTGTGAGAGGGAAAATTTGCCTTGTTTGCTCTTCAGTTTTGTAAAGCAGATTGAGCTTGTGGGTAGGATTTAAGCTGTTGCATGAAGCTATCAAGCAAAATCTACAGGCACTCTTATGGGGTTTATCCATCTGTCACTGAGCATTGATGTGTTATCACTAGCAGGGCACTACAACATATTTGTGGGTGATCTGAGTCCAGAGGTTACAGATGCGACTCTGTTTGCAGCTTTCTGCATGTACCCCAGCTGCTCGTAAGTAAAATTGGTGATCAATGTTTTGAATGTGGTTTCTGCATAATACCATGATTATGTTCTGGTTACATGCTGGTAAGCCACAGATGAGAAGCCAAGTGGGTGAGTATCATTTAGTTCAGTATGACATACATCAGTACCCACAGAAATTTCCCAAGGATTTGGGAGGTTTCAGGGGACATTGAAGGTGCCTGCAGTTTCAGATCTAAATTTTGCATGTTGAGAATTGCTATGAGCAAGATTGAATCTGTTGTGGCAATGTCAAAATCTTTTGCCATCACTAGTTTGAGAATGATGTTTTGGTGGCATTTATTGTTGGTCTAGTAGTGGTAGTCTGCATGACCTGCTGGGCATATGATACAGCTTTTCAAAGGCATGATGCAAGCTCCAAAAGTCAATCTTATTCCTCTAGACTGTTATTTACGCCTGTGATTGTATGGTATGGACCTTGTCATTCCGCCTAGACCTGCTGGCAGTGTGAAACCTGTCGTTGCACTAATATGGTTAGTCAGGCCAATATGGGGATGTAGGAACCTTGGGTTATGCCCTTTTTAATTATTTTTGCTTACAAAATGTGTTAGTGAGGTTCATTATTACATCTATTGGGTGGTGAACAGAGATGCTCGAGTGATGTGGGATCAACGATCAGGTCGCTCTAGGGGTTTCGGCTTTGTTTCTTTCAGAAGTCAGCAGGTAGGTCAGGTTTTTTTCTTAAATTTCTTGATGAATTCACAAAAGTATTACTGGTTCTGTAGGCCTCTCTCTATGGCACTTTGGCTTAGACACTTGCTTGTACAAGGGGTAAGCTAAAATGAAGCTTACATGCATTAAGCTTTTTGCAGCTTGGATGAGGATACTGTTAAATTCTTTTATTATCTGTCTTTTGATTGCTAGCCAATATCTTGACCAAGTTTTTCCTGTTGCTTCTGGAAATGCAACAGACACTCAGGATACAGATTTTTGTATAATTTTTTGCCTGACATTTTGGACAGTTTATTGTGTAACTATCTACACCCACTGTCACAAGCTAATGAAGTCAGTGGGAGTCATGGCAGCTAGTGTCTGCTATTCACGAAGAAGTTGATGGTGTGATTGCACCCATTTTTGTGATGTTATTTCTGGTTTTGATAGAGCTGATATGACAGTTTACCTTTGAAGTTTGATTGTGGAATTGTCTCTGCAATCATATAGATATGTTTCTTCTGATAATTGTAGAATCATTTCCTTCTGAAATAATAGTGTTCCTTTCCTGCAGGATGTCCAAAGTGAGGCATAATGTGACTTGTGGTCCTATATTTATAATGTTGGAACTTTAAATTGTAAAATTCTATGAATTTATCTGTGAATATTTTGTCCTTCTTGGAGCCTCTCACTTGTCATGTTTTTAACTTCAATTTCCAGCTCTGGGTTCTCACCACAAAGTTCTGCTCAGCACTCTGACTTATGTTTGTTCATACTCTTCTTCTTGGTTTTGGAAATCTCATGTTTGTATGCTATTTCATGTTTGATACTGGCATAGGTCCACTGTTAGAAATGGACAAAGTTGCAGGGGATGTTATAGTAGTTAGTCACTACTGTACATTGTTGTGTTCACTGGGTATTTGAGAGGCTGTTGCCATTGTTTACAGTGCATTTTGATTATGTTTTTGAAATTTTTGTTGGTGTTTCTCTTCTCTTCCTGCCATTGCTTTCCTGTTATGTTAGTGTTATCAGGTTATGACACAACTTCCATTCTGGTTGACTCAAGCTGTAGGTGCAGAGGGCTCAACACTTTTTTCCCTTCACTTGGCTATATCTGTTTGGCGTTTCCTTAAACTATAAATTCTATTTGTGTTGCAGGAAGCAGAAATTGCCATAAATGAGATGACAGGTAAGACTGATTTTCTCTGTTTGAGCCCAGGTAGATAGGACAGGTTGTAATGTCCACTTTTTTTTCAAGTTTCAAATCTGGCTGCTGCATGGTAGTGGTGTGTGAAGTTGTTGTTGTCATGAGTATGTGTATGGACATCATACATCATTGTCCTGGATGTTTACAGAATTGTGGTGTGTGAGGACAGGAAAGTGGCTTGGGAGTAGACCCATTCGGTGCAACTGGGCCACAAAGTCAAGCATGGGCCCTCAAGCAGATGAAGTGCATACTGCTGGAAATGGAACTGGTATGAGCAGTGCTGTTGATCAGATGGCACGATACCAGGCTCCACTGATCCAAGGTGTTGTCATCATCCATTCCTTTTTGTTTTGGCAGATTTTGCAAGTTGATGCAGTAATAATATCAGCTAACAGCCTGTGTTGGTTTTTTTTTAATCTGGTTATTTGCTTCTTTCCACTGACTGAAACCAGCCTTGAGTGAGAATTAAAATTATGAACTTTGTACATGTATCCTTTAGACAATGTTTTGTTGTGCAGAAGTACACCAAGAAGAGCATCAAGAAGTCACAGGAGATGGTCCTGAGAACAACCCTCAGTACACTACAGTGTACGTAGGCAACTTGGCCCATGAGGTGAGGAGCTATCTGACTGTAGGATAAATGCAGAATGTTTGGATTTTGATATGGGTTATTTTCAACTGGCAGTCTTAGAAAATAGATCATCACAAGATATCTATAGACCCATTTCCTCAACAATATTTTCTACAAGCATTCTGCAATTGATTGCTATCTGTCCAGACATATAATTTTACTTACTGACCTGAGCATGCTACAGGTCTCGCAAGCAGAGTTACACCGTCAGTTCCATTCATTGGGAGCTGGCGTAATTGAAGATGTACGTGTTCAGAGAGATAAGGGTTTTGGGTTTGTGAGGTACCGTTCTCATGAGGAGGCTGCATTTGCTATCCAAGCAGCTAATGGGAGGGTCATCTGTGGCAAGTCTGTCAAAGTAAGTTATTACATTTCAGACTGTCTCCTGCACCTGTCTATTTTCTGTCAGTCAAGTATGCATTTCTGTGCACTTTTCCCCCCATGTGTGTAATGTAAATGTGAAGGGGGGGTACAAAGACACCCATTGTATGCTTGAACCAGAGTATTTGACCATTTTCTACCAAACACTTGCTACCTGGTGCAATGGGGCGATATGGTTGGCCTGTCCTTTTCTTGAGAACAGGGAAATCTCAACATTCCCACACTTCAAAGATCAAGACATGTCAATCTGTGTTTCTGTAAAGGAAATGGTCTTTGACAAACATCAAGCTGATGATGTACAACCCAGGAATGTGGTACAGAGTTCTGTGTGTTTTGTGAGCAGGAAGACAAAAAAAGGTAAGGCGCCATTGCAAAGAAATCAGGAGGAAATTAGTTTTTTGACAAAAGACCTCTAGGTTTAATCGGTGACAGAATCTGTTTGTAGATGCTAATCTGGTCATTGCTTGTTGATGCAGTGCTCCTGGGGTAGCAAGCCAACTCTGCCAGGCACTTCATCACTGCCCCTTCCACCCCCACCTCCCACAGTTTCTTTCCAGGGTTTATTGCCTGGAGGCATGAACCAGGGCTACAGTGCTGCTGATCTACTAGCATACCAGCGCCAAATCATGGCCCAAGCAGGCACAGGGGGTGCACTGTTGCCACTACCACATCAGCAGGGTATAGGATTGGGGATGGGCCAAGCTCCTCCCATGGGAACTGCAGGGAATCACGGAGTCTATGATGGTTTTCACCCAGGAGCAGGATTGGCAGGAAATGGACTTGGGCACCAGCGCCTATATTACTGATGAATAAATGTGCTTGTGTCAGCTTTTAAGTGGGTGGTTTATAGGATAGATTTACATGACAATGGGACTTTGTTTGCAACACAGAGCATCTTGTAATAAGATTTTTGTCAATGTCTCCAACAATTGTACACTAGCATTTCAGATTTTGACTGCCACTGTTTCATCATGCTCCAATGCTTATAGTAATAAGTATGTGATCCAGCAAGTTCTAGATCATAGAGGCTTGTCTCCAAAACTATTTGGTATGGGGATTAGGTATGCACCTGTTTTGTGACACTGTTATACACAAGGTTTGTGCTTTGTACCCTTGCCCTTTCGTTGACTCTTCATTTGCTGGTCCCTTGTTGATATCTACTAGATGTGCACCCCAGCTTCAAGGCTACAATTTGAAACTTATCACAAAGGAATGAACTTGTGAATCTTGATGTAGCTTGACATAATTATCAAGTGACAAATCAAGTGTAAAAGTAGGAAAGAACTTGCTAAGTTCTGTTATAAGGTGTCAAGATCTTTGATTTAATGGATTATATTCTCACTGCACTCCTTGGAGATCTTGGGGGTGGGATGAACCAGCACCAGACGCCGAACCAACATTCACCTTCTTGAGTGAGGCCCATTAGTTGCCAAATTAAACCTAATAAATGTTATATTTAGATTCTTACCATGGGATATTTATGAAATTTGGAATTTCTAAAAAAAATTAGATATATCACTTGCATTAGTTCCTGTTTTCATTATGTATAGCTATGATTTATATATTGTAAAAAAAAGAAGGGAATAAATAGATAAATTATTTTTCTTAAACCTCTATAATGATGTTTTAAAATGTATTGTAATATTTAAAATCATTTTACATGAAAAATGATTTTCATGTTGCAATATCTTTATCAATATAAATTTCATAATCATTTGAAAAACAATTATGGAATGTCCTCTAATAGTTAAATTACTCTTTACATTTTAAATTTATGATCATGAATTTAATTTTTGAACAAGGTTCCAAATTCCCTTGTATGTTCTTATATGATTCTCAGTAGTCCATGATAATTTATGTTAAATTTAAATTTAATTTTGTTAAATAACATGTTCATGAAAAGACATATTGACCAAGTACATTGAATGTTTAATGTTCCTTTTCATGTTCATGCAGGTGGGTAGGAAAAGGGAATGAAATAATTATTTGGAAATGAATGAAGCAGCTAGGATTTTAAGAGGTAGATATTTTAATTGATGGTTAATAATAATAATATATATATTTAAAAATAATATAGTTTCATCATTACATAGATCACTTAAAGCCATAGATTATATGTAAATCCAAAGAATTGATTTTCCCATGAAGTTTGTTTCTAAGAAAACTTTCTAAACTTTTTATCTTAAGGCCTTTAAAAGATAAACCAAATATATTTTTTACTTTAAGGTTGATTTTTTCTGAAAATCAATTAAGTTCATCCCAAGGGCAGGCAAAAACGTTGTACCTATTATTTTGGAAGGGTTTGAATCTATGAGGGTGACCAATTGAATCCTTATTAACACATAGATAAATTACACAATCAAATTTTCAGAAAACACCCACACATTGTACAAAACACTTAAAACAATACAAGAGCTGAAATTTACATGTTTTTGGGCTAGGATCACTGACATGCCTAAAGCTTGACCTTTATGTGAGCCACACCCAATGGGGAACTCATTAGGTTCACATAGAAACCTTGCTTCATTGGGATCATTCACCAAAAGAACCATTTAAATACTTGAGAAGAATGGATAATTATTCAGTCCCATTCATTTGCATTTATCAAACATAATCATTCATCAATTTTGAATCAATTGTATCATGTCACATATTATCTTTCTAGAATTATCATCCTTCTTACGAATGAATCATAAAATTATTTAAAATTTTCTTTCCTAGGATTTAGTCAAGTTCACATAATTCACTTTTAAATATGTCTAACCCAAGATAGTTAAGTTAATGATTAATGAGTCCAAGCCTATGTTCCTTGTCAAAAAATCTCAAGGTAAGGTAAGGCACATAAGTTGTACTATATATTTTCATATTTATTGATCTTTTTACCCATATATTAAATTATTTACTACTTCTACCCCTAGTAATCCATTTTGTTGTTACTTCATGCTTATTTTGTTATTAGGTTTTTGAAATAATGATTTAGCCATTATGAAAATGTTTGAGTTTATTGTGATTGATCCTACCATATTCCTTTCCATAAAGGCGAACCAATTCATGTGTTGTTGTCAAAAAAGACCTTAAAAAGGATGGATGGCCCAAAACCATTTTGAAGGTAAAATTTTGAAAATCTTTCTATCGTGATGACCATCATACACCATGATAAAATCTCCTTGAAATCTCATGGTCCCACCTTGTCAAAAAATGTTTTTAATATGTTTGGGCCAATTCAATGGCTTGTCAAACTTGCAATTGGCTTTCCTCCATGTCCACCAACTTCAAAAGCCATTTATGTTAAAATTCCTTTTCTCCATGTTGATGTTGTTTCATTGTGAAAAATCATTTTCTCACATTCAATGGGTGATGCCAATTCCACTCCATATGCAAGTCAAAAAAGGGCATGATTTGTGCATGATTTGGGCTCACATTGCATGATTTACATTCCTATTCTAATTGTGTAGATTTTGATGTACCTCCATTAATGCACCCCAAGAGGCACCAATGACCAAGATAGCAAAAAGGGGTTGGCTTGAAAATATGCATTTTACAAATTGCATGAGGAAAATTGGAAAGCACACCAACACACCCCACCCAATGTGGTTTGGAATCAGGTAGTTACAAATTAATACTTTCCCATCAAATGCATTGATTCTTATTTTCTCTATTATCACAATTTTCCCTGACTTTTGTAATCCCTTTCAACATCTATGTAAGTTTGTGGAGTTTTCTCTTATAATTATTTCATGCATGTGGTGGTGTTGGATTAAGTGGTTTTGCAACCTAGTAGCACCATACATGGTCAATGACTACTAATTGGTGAGTTACATTCCTATTTTTCAACCAATTTCAAGCAAAAATCAACAATTGTTCTTATTTAATGAAGAGTTGGAACGATGTTCAAATAATATTACGTCTTAGGGGTTTTGATAAGAATGGAAATTATCATGACTAGTTTATTTTCTGTAGTTTGTCCCAAAAATTTCATGACTAGCATATATTTGCAAGTTGATGTATGAATTTGATTTAGAAGCTCAATTGACATTTGAAGACAAAGATGGATCTTGTTTACTAAGATGGGCTAGAAGCAAAAGTAATTATTTGGTGTCTTCATACAATTCTCAAATTGAACTTGGTGTCTTGTCTACTTCTTTTTTTTAATGTGGTGAATCAATATTTGATTGGCAACTTGGTCAACCAAGGTTCAAGGCTGAAGAAATTCGTTAGAAAAGCTATTGCCTTGCCACAAATAATTTGATAGGTAGCTCATGCCATGGAAAGACTTGGACACACAAATTTGGTACACATCCAGATTTTCAAAAAGATTAATTGTTCAATTTGCAATTGTTGACTTTACTTACAAGCTGTAGTAGATTTTGCCTAACAAAGTTGATTGCAACTCTGCTCCTTTTGCCAACTGAAAGTGAGTTTGGGAAAGAAGGGTTTTATTGTTCAATCAAGCTAGAGCAAGGTTCACTTCAATTAATGAGGTGCAAGTCTAATATTCTGAACAACAACTTTTTCAAGAGTTATTAGTTGCATTGTTCTACAATTCTTATGGTAAGATGTTGGCATGAGGGTTTTGCATAAAATCATGATTGTGAACCCAATTGAAATATTTTTGAGTTCTTTCTCATTATTGTAGTCTCCCCTCCCTACACGGAAATCATGAGAAATATTCAAGAGCATGAAATTCTAGTTGAGGAGGTTACCCAAACTACACTATGGTTTTGAGCTGAGGTTTTTACTGTAACAAGCAACAAGTACATTTTATGATGTGCCTGGAAGGAGCTTGCCTGTTTAGCAAGTAATGCCTTCAGCCGTTTCATTACAGAAGCAAGCCAAGGTGCGCAATTACCTACATCTTGCAAGTACAATCTCAGAATTCACAGATTCTCCCTGGATAAGACAGATGATTTTTCCTAGAGATTGGCAACTCCCTTCTCAGTTGTACTAGGATCCTAGCCTGCTAAGTATAATAATCTATTAGATATAAGTTCAACTCTGACATAATTATGCTTTGCAAAACCCACCTAAGAATAATTGATTTAGGATATACAATAGTCATGTTGTTGGATTGTAGAGTGCAGGCACCACTGATTATCATTGCCGAGGAGGCTGGGCATGTCAGAAAATGGGGTAGGAAAAGAAGCAGCCATTAGGACTGGGCCACCCATTGTTAAATTTGAAGAGCTGGCCCTCCTGCAAAAAGTTGCGACCAACACACCCCCACACACATGGCTATACACAAACTTTGTGCTGCTGCTAAGAGAGTCTCTCCTTCATCTATGATTGTGTGGCATCATTGCATTATGTAATCCCATGATGACCTTTGCTGATTGACTCAATTTCTGTGAGGTCTTCTTCTGTTTCTCACGAAGGAAGTTGTGAAAGTACCACAAGCATGGTGTCAGATTAGAGTAGTAGAGAGATTCTTGTTTTGTTCAAATGAGATATGTGCAAAAAAACAAAGGGCTAACATATATTCTGGCGCTCAAGATTTGGTTTCCTAAGGGTTGATTTTCATGTTACATCATTCACTCACAACTTTTCTCAATCAAATTGTTGGTCAAAATAGTGAAAATGGATTGAAATATCCCCTCTAAAATATAGCCACACACCTGCATGGCAACTGCACTTGAAGGGTCTCTTGCAACCATCTTGCCCAAAGTTCCAATAGTGGCAATTGGGTCAAGGTCCGCTGGTGGCTAGTTCTCAATTTGTGCCACATGCCAATCTGGTGGAATTGTGGAGGAGTCCAGAGGTTAGGGTGGGGTGGGGTGGGGTGGAACACCCACTACTCCAGTGCAATGGTTTTTTTTTCTGGAAATATTTTGCAAAATGGTGATTTGTTTTTCAAATTGGCGAAAAAGGTGTTTTTTGAGTTTTTTTAGTAGGCAAAGTTCCCCCAAAAGCATTTAATTACTTAAAAAAATCTCCAGATTCCATCCTAAGTTCCAGTAAATTTGTAGACAATATATATAGAAGGATGCTAGATTCTTTTAATTTCATATTTCCATATAGCCAAAACTGGCTAAATCATCTTATGAATGATCACCATTTCAGTTACATCCCAAAAAACAATTTGGGGGGTGGGGGGGGGGGGAGCGATAAAATCCCTGTTCCAGTGGGTCTCACTAAGGAATCCTCAGGATGGTGGGTGGGTGGGTGACCTTTCCCACATGGAAAACCCAACGTGATGGAATAGTAGGTGAGTGCACAACATGGAAACCACACTAACTCCTAACTTACAACATGGTGCCCACATGACCCATGAACATGAATTTTGATCTCATGGGGTTGGGGTGACCACATGACCCATGGATCCTCATTTGGTGGTCTTGGTTGTAACTAAGACCAACTTTGTAACTAGTTTCACTCAGTTTCACCTCGTAGCAGGCGCTCTTTTGCTGGCTATATATAGCAAACATTCTGTATTAAAAATAAAAAGTGATAAAATCAAGTGCTTTTTTGAGATTTTCAATAGCTAGAATTTGACTAAAATTTAAGAAAAAAATGCCAGATTTCTATACATGCATGGTTCAAGTAGGTAGCCAAAAGTATAGAAGTTTTAAATTTTAACTTTCATATTTAGCTTGTAGCCAAATTGGCTCAAACTTCCTGTGGATCATCACCACTTTGGCTATAACACAAA
>Ga0116226_10006559_pt1 | contig 10455 bp, 5 predicted proteins | sample S1TSphfallax_FD_89692 | JGI IMG/M metagenome (GOLD analysis project Ga0116226, IMG submission 89692) | Host-associated microbial communities from peat moss isolated from Minnesota, USA - S1T2_Fa - Sphagnum fallax MG | ecosystem: Host-associated > Plants > Peat moss > Unclassified | place: USA...
GGTAAAAAGTTGAGACAGTGGGGCAGTCGTTACACCATTCATGCAGGACGGTAATTACCCGCCAAGGAATTTCGCTACCTTCGGACTGTCAGGGTTACAGCCGCCGTTAACTGGGACTTATAAAATAAACGTAAATTTATTTATTTCATCTTGCAGCACCGGGCAGGTGTCAGATTTTATACTTCATAATAAAATTTAGCAAAATCTTATGTTTTTATTAAACAGTCGCTACCCCCTATTATGTTTCGCTAAAAAGCACTCCTTCTCCCTAAGTTACAGAGCCAATTTGCCGAGTTCCTTAACTTTTTTTATCCCTTTTGCCTTCATATTCTCTACTTGTCTACATGTGTTTGAGTTTAGTACAGTTTTTTGTTAGATTTTTCCAGCCCACCTTACCCTTTCAAACCAACACTTTCTTGCTGGAATAGGGTTGATAAGAAAGAACGAAAGGATAAAAATGGTTTTTCCTAACAACCTATTTTGTATTTCTGCTTTCACATAACAATAAAGGACTGAATTACAACTTGTAATATTATAAAACAAGCTAACCCGCAGACATAAGGCATTATTGTTTCTCACAATAAATCTGTTACTCATACCAAGATATACAATACTGATTTCTCCAATAAATTTTACAATTTATCTTCTACAAAATACAGCACGTTCTGCTACCAATATAAATATTCCGTAGTTTCAGTATATAGCTTAATTCCACAAATTGATAACTCTAGTCTAATTTACTAATACAACATTTTAGCTTGAAATGTAGTGAGCTTTTACGCTTTCATTATAGGGTGGCTGCTTCCAAGCCTACCTCCTACATTGTTTAGCTTAGAGTTTTTTCTTTAGCTATATTTTGGAACTTTAACCGACGGTTTGGGCTGTTTCCCTTTTGACCGCTGACCTTTTCGCCCGCGGTCTGTTTAGTATTATATTAAAATGCATATTTGACGTTTTTTAATAGCGAATTAAACAATTCTACTACCAAAATTACGCTACCCTACATTATAAAAAACACCATCTCTACTTAAATAGATTTCGCAGAAAACCAGCTATCACCACGTTTGATAAGCCTTTCACCCCTAACTATAATTCAAATCAAAATTTTGCAACATTTACGACCTCGATCCTTGGGGTGTTACCCCCGTAATCTGATCATAGTTAGATCACGTGGTTTCGGGTCTTATAATAATGACTTAAATTTTTTTTCAATGCGCTTTTAAGCTTGCCACTATTATAAACTCCTTGGTCCATTATACAAAAGGTACGCTAGCACACTGAGCACTAACTGCTTTTCGCGTTAAATTTCGGATTTTAAGATTTTTATAAAAACTTTTTCACCTTTCTCTCGCGATACTTTTTTCTATCAAATTCAACTATATTTAGTCATGAAGATGGTTCTTCAATTTTCAACTAAAAATTTAGTCTACTTTTGTTTACATAAAATAATATAAAATATACGCGGCTATCACGCTCTTTGGCTATTTTTTCCAAATTATTTTATTTTTAATTATATAGATGACTTAGTTTATTTCGCTCGCCGCTACTTAAACCGCTCAATTGATTTTTTTTATTAGCTACTTAATTGTTTTAGTTCGCTAATAACTTTATATATTAACTGTTCCAGACTTAATAAATTTAATCTGTAGTTAACTATCGTAAAAAATTTTACGTATAAAGTTGAATTATAGGCGTCCATTTAACGCTACATTATACAAATACTGATAATTTAGTAAGCTTAAAAATGATTAAGCATATTATATTAAGTTTATAAAAATATTAACTCAATAAATTAAAATAATTTCGTGTATTTCGATTATCTCTAATAATAAACTATGCGTGTATTGCGGGATTATAATAAAATTTAGTTCATAAAAATCATTAAGTAAATCAAACAAGATGTGAGCATTGTAATATAGTATTATACCATTTGCTGGAGATGCGTCAATTATAATAACGTCCAAATTATTGATTCATTCGCTTATTAAATACGATTGAATTTCAACAACGTGTTCAAAAAAGGTATAAATTCATATAAATAAAAAACGTGGAAGTTCCCAACCACCAAAAATTAAAGAACTGATCAATAAAGAAAAAAAAAAGAGATGTAAATATTCTCCTAAATAGTAAACACCAAATAAAAAGCCGCCGTATTCGGTGGTGTAACCAGCAACTAATTCGGATTCCGCCTCAGATAAATCAAATGGTGTTCGATTAACCTCTAATAAAAATGTTATGGCTACAAGTCCAATAACAACAACTAATGATATAAATAATCAATAAATTTCTTGAAAATTAACGTACGTTAAAATAGAAAACGATTCACCAACTACAATTAAATTCAAAAAAAATAGTCCAAGAAAAAGTTCTAAATTTAACATGCCCAGACCGGCTCGAATTGCCGCCAATAAAGCATATTTATTTCTACTAAAAAATCCAGTTAAAATTATACAAAAAGTAAATAATGCCGAAAATAATGACGAATATATTAAATTATATTCTATTTCAAAAATGGATATACTTGGGCCCCACACGGCGTTCAATCAAAATGAGTAGCTTGTGGTTAGTGTTATTGATGGTATAAATACAAATCAAAATTTGTTTGCCTCAGCTGGAACAAGCGCGCCTTTTATAAACAACTTTAGGGCGTCTGCAATATATTGTAATCGACCACGATAACCTACAAAATCAGGACCTACGCGGCGTTGCATAAGACTTAAAATTTTTCGTTCTACAAGTGTTAAACATGCTATTATTATAGTTAAAATAAGTAACAAAACAATATTTACTAAAAACGAATACATCAATATCAAATTAATTTTAATTTAATTATTTACGTTTTGTGAATCGTTTTAAAAATGTTAAAAATGATATATATGAAGATCTTTTAAAAATGGGGGTTCATACATACTTTAGCCCTTTGTATGTTTTGTTTAATACATAAATGAATAATATTTTTTGTTTACCTAATAAGATAGTAACGCGTGTAAATAAAAACATTATGATTTTTCGTGTTAAATCAAGTGCAGAGAGAAAATAGTTAATATTTAGTCTCACCATAATAAATTTAACAAAAATCGAGTAGTTAAACAAAATTCAGTTAGACGTAGAATTTCCATAGAATGTGTTTCAATTTGATTTTTTATTTGCGCGATAACGGCGATATATATATATATAAAATACAAGGCCGTAACCGAGTTGATAGTAAAAATGACAGTACCCGATGACAGTTTTAATAATATAAGGTAGTGCATTAGTAGAGTAATAATCCCAGTCTTTACGTAGTTCTTCAACTACAATTTGTAGGGCATCTTTATTTGTCATGACATCGAAATAAAAGAAAAAAGAAATATCACCCACCCAACCGTTGTTAAACAACAAGGTTAGTTGAAAAACTGCAGTAATTTTAGAAAAATAATAAAATTAAAAAAAAAACAATACATACTATATAAATGGCTATAATTAGTAAATGAAAAAAAAATCAAAAATAATTTAATTTTGTTAAGCCAATAAAATTATCAAGGTATTGCGTGGTGTTAAAAAATAATACTTTTGTTCACGATTCTATCATAAATTTTTCCCCAAAAAATTGAGCCATGTAAATATATATATTTCTAACAAAAAGTTCGGAGATTTTTTTGTATAAATAATCAATATAAAATCCCGACTGTGCCGCTGTATGAAAACTAAATTTTAATCAAATAGCATAGAGCACATTACAAAAAGTTTGGTATAATTAAACCCCATAAAAACAATAAAAAATAACACACACTTAGCGTATACACTTCTTTGAAAGATAAGTCGTTAACCATGTAATTTTTATTAATTGTTGTCATACCAAAAACAACGTTAAACCATACCTTACTAAAACCAATTAATCCAAAAAAATTTGCGCCAAATAGCACTATCAATGTGCTGACAGGAGCAACATCAAACAGCCCCATAAATATGTATACTTCACTAATAAACTTTAAAGTCCCAGGCAGTCCACTATACATAATACAACTTAATAAAATAACGATGCCTAGGTTGGGTGCAAGGTGCAAAATTCCATTAATTTCCACTATATTTCGTGTATGAAATCGTCGAGAAATGGCGTCCACTAAAAAAAAAAAAATTGCTGAAAGTAGCGCATGTGTAACACTGAATACAAATCCGCCAATTATAGCGGAGGAGTCTCCGAAACATAAGGTTAAATAAACTAGGCCCATTTCTTGGATAGTTGCGTATGCGACTAGTTTTTTTAAATCGGTTTGTCCCCACATTTTTAGAGAAGCATCAACAATACCAATTAAACATATAGTTGAGAATAACGTTGTATTGGACATGTAATTTAAAACTATATTAAATTTATAAAATCCAAACAACGCGGTTTTTACAAGGAAACCACTTAAAAATATTGAGAAACCGGTTGGTGCATCAACGTGTGTTTTTGTTATTCAATAATGAAAGGGCCACACGGGTATTTTTATACCAAAACCAAAAAACAATAAAAACTGAATTAATATTGTTTCATTGACAGTAAAATTAAAATTTGAAAGTGAATCAAATGTATAACTATTTGTTAAAACACAACAAAGAATGGTGGCTATAAATACTAAAAATGAACCGACTTGTGTTCACATAACAAAGTAAATAGAAGATTGTACAGCAGTTTTGGCTGGACTGATTCGGTATACAAAAAAAAACGATGGAATTAATAAAAGCTCATAAAAAATAAAAAATAAAAGGTAGTTGTTGGTAAATGAAAACATAAAAATAACCAATAACAAAAAATTACAGAGAACTAAAAAAATTATTTTTGAGCTGTATAGTCGTGTATCAAGTGATAATAATGAAATAAACGCAACCACTAGACCTAAAATATAAAATAATAAATTAAATAAATCAAAATCAAATGTGTAAAAATAGTAAGTGCGTTGCGTTTCAAACAAATTAAAATTGTTGTTGTGTAACAGTCGGACAAAATATTGCTTTTTATAAAAAAAACAAAAACTATAGAGTAGGATTGAACATAAAAATATATTTCCTAGTATACTACTTATTAGTAAATTTTTTAAAAAATTTATAATAGTACGATCTTTAATTGGGCTCGAATTTCCAAAATAATTTTGAAAAATACCAAGAGCCGTGGAAATCAATACATTTGTGAGGTTTAATACAAAAATAAATTTAATAAAAAAAAAAAAAACATAAGTATTTAAATAAATATAATTAGTCATAATCGCTACATAGACGTTGTTTAAAACTTACATTAATAAAAGTAGAAATACAATTATCAAAGCATACGTTAAAACATTTTTATATAAATTGATAAAATTTAATTCAAATTTGATGATTTTTATAAATTTACTATGTAATCCAGAAATGTTGTTTAATCAAATCATTATCGCCGTGCGTTGAAACGTGTTCAACACATTTATGTGAATAAATGATCATATATTTATTTTGAAGCGACTATGATTTAAAAATATATAATTTTTATAATTATTTAGTAAAAATTTAAACAAAATTTAATTCGAGTTTATTGATTAATAAAGCATTTAAGGATTTTTATAAAATACCAGGGAATTTAAAGATTATTTTTTTTCGTCTCATATTACGATCTGCTGGGGCTATAAACTCCTTGCTGCGAGTAATCATTTTTCGTTTAATTAAAATAACACTATTTTCATCATAACAGAAAAAAGATCCGTCCAGCTTCAAGGATCGAAAACTGGAGCGTGTTATTAACGCGCGGGTTTTGCCTTTCTTTTTTAATTTTATATCGGGTTTTACTTTTCTAATGGATATCTTAACAAACTCCCCCACGCGAGAGATTTTTTTTTTACCCCCCCGATATGTGTGAAATACGTTTCCTAAAAGTGCGCCGGATTTGTCAACAGGGTACACGGCAGTTGTTTTTTGAATCATTATTATTTATTAAATAACATTGGTTGCGTCTTTTGTCAATTTTTCTTTTAATGCGGCTTCATCGGCTTTTTTTTTTTCATCGCGTTTTTTTTTTTCAAAAATTTCTTGCTTTTCTCGGTACTCAGCATGAATTTTAGAATCAAAGGTTTTTTTTTTAAAAATTTTAGTACTGGCATAATTTCGACCTTGTTTCGCGAGATTTTGTTTTCGTAAAAAAATAAATGAATAACATGTTTTTGCGACATTAAAAATTGTTAAAAATGATTTGACATCAAAATTTCGAATTTTTGTAAAAAAAGAGGTTAATATAACACATATTAAACTGGCAATTAATAATAATATGGCGATAATAAATAATAATAAGGAATTAGTTCAATACAAAATTACAAAAATACCCGTCAAATCATTTACATTAATTTCATGTAAAGCCTCATAAAAGTCTTCTAAAAAAATTGACGTTATTGAAAATGGATAAAAATAATCCGTGCCTAAGTTATTGTATGAAAAAATGGACGTTATAAAAATAAATAAAGATAGTAAACCGAATAATTTTCATTTTTGTGATTTTATTTGTACTGATACGTTTGGTGTTAAGTAAATAATTAAAAAAAAAAGCATTAAAATTACCACGCTTTCAATTAATAGTAACAAACCAGCAAAAATGTCTAAATCAAGTATTATCAATAAACTTGAAAGTAAAAAAACAAAAAACATTGTGTATAATAATACATAGTAAAGATTGTCTGTGCTATAAATATTTATAAAAATTAACACATAAAAAATTATAAAAATACTAATTAAATTGAAGTATGAAGATCACGGAAATCATAACAAGGTTTGTTTTACATTAGCCGTCATAATAAATGAAATAACATATAATATGTTGGTGTACACGTATGTGGAATAATATTCTTTGGTTAATGAAAATAAATAAGAATAGTGCGTGAAAAAAATAATATTTGTTTCGTACCACGCGTTTATTAAATTACTCAAATGTATATCAAAAAAAGCATTGATAACGGTTTCATACCAATAACGTCAAGTTAATCTAACTAAAAAAAACTTATTTAAAATTAGATAAATTGAAATAATGAATGCGGAATTTGCTACCCAAGTTCATAAAAGTCATATAAAAACTAACAAATAACCCATGGTTCATCAAAGCCCTAACTCACCTTCTGGATTATAATCATAATAATCATGCGATGGTCCGAGGTCTCGCACACCGTCATGAAAGTACAAGTAATAACTTAATCAGCATCAACTAAATCATCATGATCAATATCAAATATCAGAAACACGCTTCTCTATTATGGTTATAAAAAGGCGTAAAAATTTAAAATGTTGTTCATAAGTAAATTTTAGTGTTCGATTAAACTCGATCTTGTGTGCTAAGCGAAGTAATCGACGCTTGCGGAGTTTAAAGCCATTAGTAGCATTAAAATGATATAAAAATGTTTGGTATGTTCGTCGTACATGTCAATGTCAATATCATATTTCTTCTAGTATTCGTCAAATAATTTGTAAGAAAAATCAAATAATTTCGAAGACAAAAAAAAGTAAATGCAAAAGTAAGTCTAAAAGTAATGTGCCCACTGTTATTTATTTAATTATAATAAAATTTTTATAGAAATAAAATAAAGAACGAATAAACGATGTAATATGCGGTAATTAAAAAAAAACGCCGACATAGGCGCATTTGTTGTTTATTAAAAATTCGGTACGTCATAAAATATGTTCTAATAAAATGAAAAAATTCTTTAATCATCTTGAAACGGGTTGGATTCGAACCAACGACGGACGTACCACTAAGTTTACAGCCTAGCGCTTTAACCACTCAGCCACCGCTTCTGCTCATAATAAGACTTGAACTTATACCCAATAAGGTGGACGAGATTTTAAGTCCCGCGCGTCTACCAATTCCGCCATACGAGCTGATTTTTATTTAGTCGGTAGTTTTGATTATTTTAAATTAAGTTGTTTTCTTTTGTCATCTAAGTATTTTTCAAATTCTTCAACAACAAACATTGTATATAAAAACAAAAATAATCAAAAAACCATGGCAAAAAATGCCACAAACTGCGCAATAGTAACAAAAAAGGTGTGTAACAACTCATAAATTCAATAAATTACTTTATTAACTACATATAAAAAATAATAGTATGACGCGTGGTACCCATTTGATTGAGAAATTAATGTTGTTAAATTTTCAAAATTAGAATTAAATCAATTTACATTTACAAAAAATAAAATAAATTCATAAAGCGAAAAAAATGTTAATGTTATTAACAATAACCGAACATTTTGAACACTTAAACGAATAAAAAATGCTAAAAATGCAATACAATCATAAACAAATTCCATTAATAAGGAACTAGTTGATGAGGCTCCGCGTAAATATGATAAAAAATACATGCCATAGTCAAATAGTAAATATACGGGAATTAAAAATAAAATGTACATAAGTAATGGTAAAAATAAAAAAATAAACATAACTTCACCAAGGTATGTTAAAATATTTAAATAATTAAATAAAAAAAATCATCCAAAAATAAAAAAAATAACTATCAACATCACTACTGTGTCATCGATAGAGGCGATCTCTTCTTCGGACTCTATGGTTAATGAGTTAACTAAAAAATCACTATCAACGTTATTGTCGTTTATAGATGTGTTATATCAAAAAAATACAAACATTATAAGTCAACCAAACAATACCAATTTTAATAAAACATCTAAAATTATAAATGGAATTAAAATAACCCCCTCATTTACAGATTCTAGTTCTATTATAATACGAATTTTAGAAATTATTGGTAATAAATAAGCAACTAATGAACTTGAATAGTAATAGGTTGTTTCAACGTGCTCTAAGTTAAATATAGGATTTACGTACGTTAGATTAAATGCGTTGTATCAGTTGGTTATTGTTGGTAACCCATACAATTGAGAAATAGTATTTAAATCTTGTAAAAAACATAAGCTTAAAAAAACTGTTAGTTTGCAGTCTTGTGTTCACAAAAGGTTCTCCAAAGCTGTCAAGTCGGTTGGGGTGATGGTTGATTCATATAATATAGTGGCCATATAACTATTCGTGGTCTCTAGTCATGTAAAAACTCATTCTATACCTTGTAATAATAAAGGGCCCTGTACGTCCAATTGGTCAAAATTTACAAAAGAAAGGTAGTTTGTTTGGGCGTAGTCGTGGTTGTCGTAGCCGTGTAAGGTTGGTAAGTACTTATATTCCGTATTATAATGTGGATAGCCTTCGAAACCCACCAGCGTGCTGGTGTATTGTAGATTATTTGGTTGATATATAATATAAGGTACGTACTTAGGTTATATATTTTCAATTATATGATCGAACCATGTATAATGAAACAGTGGTTATATCATACATATTTACTTTATTTATATAGTCTAATTCATACAAATAGCACCCGGTCAGCGTGCGCGGATCAAACTCAACATTTGACAACTTAGTGACATAAAGTGCGGCGTGCTCTTGTACTCACGTTCGTGTGGGTATTCAATTAAACCGAAATTTTGAAAAAAAGAACTTAGCTCGAAATTTATAAAATTTAATTTTTTTTAAATTTCTAATAGTACTCTTGCGTTTTTTTTTTAAAAACTTTAAAAATAATTGTGTTCAAATAATAAAAAAGAAGTCCCCAGCAACCACTAAAAATTTGTGGTCGTAGGTTTTAATATCGTTTATTATCACCCCAAATTCTTTAATAAATTTTTCTGCGTCATTAAATGAAAAAAACAGCCCAATTTTTATAAGGATGTGCACCAATGTCATGCCGTACAGTTGCGGCGTTCATGGTTTTCGAATAAATGAAGCTAGATATTTTGTTATATACTTTTGCGTTATTTGTTTTTTTTTATCAAAATGTTTCATAATTACACGGCGACCGGCACGAAAAAAAAGTTTTTTTATTCGTTTATAAAACAACGTTCTCGGATGTTTTATAAATTTAGATTTTCGAAAAATGGACTTTCGTCGAATAAAATTTAATAAAAAAAATAGTTTTTGTTTGTTTCGTTTTTCTCAAAAATTGGTAGTTTTATACAAACCAAATTTGCGTTTCAAAAAAAGGATGTTTTTTTGCGGCTGAGTTACATATTTTAAATTGTTATAAATAGCCGCTGGTTTTTTCATTACTAAATAGTTGCTTTTTTTTAATGTTCTTTTTATTCGTATTTTTAATTTTTTGTAACGGTCACGTCGTTTTTTTTTTTTTACACCGGTCAATAAAAAAATTTTTTTTTTATGAAATAGCGGTTTAATAATGAATTTGCGATGGCTTGTTATATATAAGGCGGGGTTTATTGTAGCGTGTAGCATCGTAAACACAGTCGTCTGATTTTTATAAAAAATAGTACAAAACGTATTTTACTAATCCCATAGAGATTTTTTTGATTTTTTTTTTAGTTTATGTTTTATTATCTTTGTTTTTATATCAATTTTTTTTTTTTTTTTTTTTTTTTTTTTTTTTTTTTTTTTTTTTTTTTTTTTTTTTTTTTTTGTTTTTTTTA
>Ga0116226_10006560_pt1 | contig 10452 bp, 14 predicted proteins | sample S1TSphfallax_FD_89692 | JGI IMG/M metagenome (GOLD analysis project Ga0116226, IMG submission 89692) | Host-associated microbial communities from peat moss isolated from Minnesota, USA - S1T2_Fa - Sphagnum fallax MG | ecosystem: Host-associated > Plants > Peat moss > Unclassified | place: USA...
ATCGAGGCGGCCCTATTAAACCTCGCCCACATTGCGAAACGCCGTCGGCAACGCGGCTATGAATTGATGCATTAGACTATTGCTACCAAAGGAAACGGCCAATGGAATTCTCACCACTACATGAAGCGCTACGGCTGATTAGGCGGCAGACGGAATTGGAGAACGCGATGCGGCGGCCGGGAGGGATTCGGGTGACCGAGGAGCGAGAACTCTTTCAGCTACGGCATGCGCTTGCCCAATATCCCGCAGCTGTAACCGCCATTGTCGAGGCCGCCGCACGCATGAGACGACCTGTCGATACGATCTCAATTGATGACGTTGAAGCTGTTGTTTCCGCCACCTCCCATTAAATGTCGGCATCCATCGGTTGCGCCGCGCTCTCGCCAGGTAGACTCCCACTGGGCCTCGCGTGCGTTCTACCCAGCCTCAGAGACATGATAGCCGACCATAAAAAGGCCCATTTCCAGATCTCGCAACACTACTTCCGGCTCCTGTTCCCGAATACTCACAAGCGCTTGGTTCAACACCCTACTTGCTTGCCAACAGGCGTTCGCATGAACTGAGTCTCCGTTCTTCGAACCAGGATTAAGTCGCGGAAACCAATATGGATCGCTGCTCGGATTACGGGATCCTTCGGCGGCCTGCCCATCGCCCCATGGAAACTGCAAAATAGTTGGTATAGCCGATGTTTTCCTTCCACATCCGAATCTCGCTTCTACTAAACCACTTTTCTTACACAATCTCCTTGCGAAAAGACCCATTGCGGCCCCGATGCGACCATCGTAGATCACTACATCGTCCGGCGCTAGAAATGCGTAAACCTTTGTTAAGCCCGAGTTCATGACCAAATCGTTTCCATTGAATCGATTGAAGTTGGGTGAACTGGCACCACTCTTCAACAGACTTACGGCATCCCTAATTTTTGCTCGTAGAAGCTTTGCATTGCACTGCTCACGAAGCCACCGCGAGGAGACCCCTTCCACACCTCCCCATTCCAGCACTTCTAGACAGACATGATGTAATGCGTGGCAGTTCTCTTTATCGATCGCCATTTCGGCTTGTAATCTGGCGGATATTTCATTTACCTTTCTATTCGTCGCGTCCAAGTCAAATCCGTTAAACTTGTATTGCGTTCTAGCGTCCTTTAACGAGGAACAACTCCACGGTGTGGTATTGGTTTCCTCCCCCTTCTTTGCTTTCCCTTTACGCTTCATCGAATAATGATGATCGAAGGAACGCCACGCCTCGGCAATATCATGTGATAGTCCATCTAAATCGGGCTCGCGGGATTCCGTAATCACTAACACGTCACTTCCCAATGTAGCCATTGCCACCGCCTCTCGCCATATAAAACCAGTCGCGTGAAAGCACCATGCTTCCGCCACCCGAATCTACCCTGGACAGGCAAGACAGGTTGATTATGCATACGCCTCCCAAGCCAGTTTCTGTTTTCGCAGCTCGCGCCGCACCAAGAAGTCCTCGTGGATTCCGCCCACTTCGTCGATTTTAGGGCCCAGTGAGATCCCTGCTCCACTTTCACGCTGGGTGATTCCCAAAGCCAACACATCGACGTGAGTCTAGGCATGCGCAGGCAGCACCGTACATCGCGCCGGCCAAAGGTACTCGATCAATCACCGTTTCCGTCCGGCACTCCCCGCAATCACGCCGGCCACCACGTCTAACGCGAATTGGTACCCCGCCGGCCACCCGCTGAGCCGGGGGCCGGCGACATTCATTACCGCAATAGCGTGCTCTGCAATAAATTGCATCGTTGACGACACAGCCTGTTTGACCCATACCTGGCTCGCATCGACGGCCAAGAACGGCTTCTTCTCTCGAACACACAAATCACGGGTGAGCTTGGTTCCTGTTGACAGCTTCTGGGAGAACACGATCAGCGTCCCGTCACTATCCCGCACATTCGCCAGGGTCCTCGGCCGATACCCGCGCCCCGCGTGCACATCCAGAGGATACTTGTCCGATATAACGCCATCTTCAGCCTTCCGCCCGACCGGACACCATCCCCCGCAGGGAAATTGCACGGCCAACGCCGCATCTAACGCCCCTCGATCAACTCCCGTCTGTCCGCCCGACACAATTTTTATGACCGACATTACATCTTCCCCCGCGACATGCGCCCCGCCGGATAACCCTTTTTGGCGACTGCTGTCGCCGAGCTGCCGACGCGGTGCCCCCACACACTCTCACCGGTGAACGTTCCAGCGGGTTCCGCCGAACATATTCCTTGCCACACTTCCACGGTATCACTGGACGGGTAACGCTCACTCCGAAGTCCTGCGCCATCTGGCCCCAACTCGATTAGTTGCCTCTTCGAATCCTGAATCTTCGGCTTCGGAAAGAAAAAAAGTTTAGCAATCACCGTCACACCAAGGATAGCGATGCCACCAGAACAAATTGCGTACGCAAGGATGAAATAATAGAAGGTCAAGACAGACTCCTTTCATCGGACACACTACGAGACACTATAGGCTCGGCGTGCGACAAAATAGCGCCCACCCCTGGCACTTCCCGTCGTTCTTCGAAAGGTAAACTCAATACGCAATCACGGCATCCTTGAGATACTCTCGCGTGTCGGACTGGAGTAACTTGTTTCGGCGGACTGCACAGAGAGCCAGCTCGTAGAGACTATGGCTACTACCACGCTCCACTTCGAGCGCATCTCGGTAATTCTCGAGCATCACAACACCGTTCGATTCCGCGTATAAATCAAAATAATGCATTTCAAGCCCACTACGCTCCCAGTGGGAATAATCCATCGGTATGGCGTCTAGCAGCTTCGAAAGCGCGTCCGCATGTACCGAGCGCGGCTGAAGCGCAGCTGGATTCAGACGGATGAGACCGTCGTTACAGGCCTCAAGGAATTCGGTCAACGCGCCTTGTGCCTCAGTATCCAACGGTTTGTAGTCATGCGATTGTGCGTCCACCAGTAGTATTTTGGGATTGTCCCCGTACATTTCCTTGCGCACTTCCACCGTCCCAACAGGTTCGTCGTTGCGGGCGATATGCAGCAAATGGGAATCGGCAAACGCGCAGCGCGAGACATAGTGTCTCGCGCAGTTGTACATCAGCTTCGACTCCAGTCGCAATTCGCTATATGAACTGCGGCTCGTAAAAGAGAACGACCCCATTTGTTCGACGTGGGTCAGTAGTGGCGGCCACGACAGATCGATTGTTTCACCATTCGCGGCTTGCGCGCCCCACCCTTGGCGATACACCTTTTTGTTTCGGGACCGCCAGCGACGCGCAAGGGTCCACCAATCCCCAAAGGTCCGCACCCCCAGGAGCGCTGGGAGCTCAACGTAATGGTTTTGCCCAAGGCACTTTGAGACCCAGGCGTTAACCGAATATAGAAATTCGAGATACTCGAGCAACAGGGAGGTTTTCGAGGTGCTCCCTAAGACGGCCTTTAATTGACGCTGATCCGACGGAGTCATTGTCGTCGCCAGGCAGGGGACAATCGGCGTCGGGGACCGGTCCATTCGTTCGGTCAGTTTCCGTAGGTGCTGCAGCTCTTCAATTTGAGTGGGGGCGGTTTCTGGTGTGAAAAGCGCAACTTTGCTAGCCATATCCCATTGGCGGTCAGGCTCCTCGGACCGGTCATAGGCCCGAAATGTCGTCCAGTGGAGGCGCAGGTGAGTGAGCATCCACGGTTCAAGATTAAGCAGCTGCAAGAGCAGCTCGGCCAGGGGCTGACCATCGTCGATCGCGCGGCGCAGCAACTGCTTATCCGCGGGCTCCAACAGTCCGGTCAAGGAGTTGGCATCCGGCGATTCTATCTTGGGATCTCGATGCCAAAGATCCTTGAGGAACGGGTAGGTGTCGACGGCTTGTTCCCGATACCGCTGACATTCCGCAGCGGTCGCTCGGCGAGCGACCCGACGCTGGAGGCGCTTTTCGAGCAGGGGTCGAAGGAAATTTCTGATCAACCGGCGCTCCACTTGACGCCCTTCTTCGATCAGGGGCTCGACCACTTGCCAGGTCATATCATCGAAATATCGCGCAGACTCGGCAACCATCCGAGAATCGAGTCCGCGATCCGGACGTGCCCGCTGTCGAAGCACTTCGTGACGCCAGAGGGCGAGTCGAGTGCGTGTGTTGATATGCGGCAATTCACTGGCGCGCAGAGTCCGTCGGTCAGCATCGCTAATCGGGGTGAACACCATCCGATTCGCGATGGCCTCCCGCAGAAAGGCGAGGTCAATCTCCTGTGGACACGTTGTCGAGCGTAATGCGTCGGTGCGAAGCTGACAGACCCCGCGGTCCTCATCGAGGATGTAGACCGTCGGATTCGTGACGACGCGCTGACCGAACGCATCAAGGGTCGGATGTCTCGGGGAGATGAGGATCGACTGCGGCCCCACGGCGTGGCAGGTCGGAAGATGGATCAGATTGGCCACTGATAAACACACATCGTGTCGAATGATGTGGCGGGTCTTATGAGTCCGCTGAGGGTACGAGGCATGGGCCAGATCCGTCCCTTCCAACATCCGGCGGCTCGAAACGCTCCATGGCATCGGTCGTAATGAAATCGAGGGGCTCAGGGCTTCTTCCGTCGTCAAGGAATACTCGAGAGACATCGATTCTCCTTAAGAAAAATGCGGCTGCCCCTAATGTCAGGGTCAACCGTAACCAACTGAGACTGAGACTGGGACTGGGATTGGGACTGACGCAGCGTACGGATCCGCCGCTTGAGCTCAAGTGGTGTGTGGTATCTCGAGCGATCCCTCGGCGCGCCTTGCGATGCGCCCAGGCTCATTCCGTATGGCAGCCACCGCAGGCGGCCAGAAAGATTGCGAACCGCTCGGCCTGGTCCAAGAGATCTTCGACATAATCCGCTTCACGGCGAGCGGGATCGTCATCATCGTCAAAGAGACCCGACGCGACGCCTTACAACGTGGCACGCAATCGACCACTCGAACGAGCCTTGGTCAGGATCACCGATAGGGTCGCGGCAGCGTCGCCTGACATGCGCTGATAGGGCGGAAAACCCTCCTCAACCAGCGTATCGATGGCCTCGTACAGCGCCAACCAGGAATCAGCGCAGTAAAACAACATCTCCTGGCCCTCCGGCGCGGAAGGGGCGGCGCCCACCAGCAATTGGTCCGACATAGGGCTAACTCCCGTGGGTGAGTGTTTCGAGAGTGTCGCCGAACGGGCGGACAGAATGGTTCCCAACGAGGCATCAGCGGCGACTACGTGCCCCCGTGTTACGGCTCCCTTGTTTTTCGAGGCGGCGAGCATCCCGTAAATCCGCTTCCGGGTACTTTTGGCCTGTGAGCCGCTTCGCATTCTGCGCCTTACGTTCCGATTAGATCCCGATTAGACGCATTCCGTCGCAGTGTTGGCCTTCAATGCCGTGGTTACCTTTTTCACTTTACTGCAGGGAAACCCATGCCGACCTATAACCGCAGCGAGTCCGTTGTATTCTGTAAAACGAAGGAACAATTCGGGGGACTCTCCAATATGGCGGGAGGCTTTCCTCTTCGCTTCGCCGGACACGATTACCGGACGAGCGAACATCTCTACCAAAGTCTGCGATTTCCGCATTATCCGAGTTTGCAAGCGTCGATTCGCGCAATTCCTGGGCCGATAGGCGCCAAAATGCACACGAAGCCATTTCGTGCGACACACTGCCGCAAAGACTGGGATGGTGTTTGTGTGGATGTAATGCGCTACTGCTTGCGCTTGAAGCTGCGCAGCTACGAGATGACCTTTGGACGCCTACTGCGCGAGTCAAGGGGGAAGTCTATCGTCGAGGAATCTCGCAAGAATTCTGCTGACCCATGGTCCGCCAGAGCATTGAAAAATAATCCTGACGTGCTTGTGGGAGAAAACACCCTAGGAATTTTGTTGATGGAGTTGCGCGATGAATTCCTGTCGCTGCCGCCTGGAGAAAAACTTTCTCTCCCAGACTCTGGATGGCTGCTGGCGCCGGAACCCTTGGTTGCTGCGTAGCGCCGTCAACCGTTACCGCTCAATTGTCGAGGTTCCCAGCGGCGGTTACGGCCGCCGGTAGCCCCGGTCATCGTCGATAGCGTCAATCGCTTGTGGCAGATTATGATGAGCAAGTCCATAAAGAACCGTCAATTGAGCCGCAGCAAGATCGAGCTATTCATCGATTGTCCGCGGTGCTTCCACGCGGACGTGGCCCTGGGGTCACCTCGGGTTGGGTCATTACCGTTCACGCTCAATAACGCCGTGGACCAGTTGTTCAAGGCAGAATTTGATCGGTATCGGGGGGCCCGGGAGCCGCATCCGCTCTTCGCGACGGTGGATTTGAACGCCGTCCCCTATCAGCATCCGGAATTTACGACCTGGCGAACGAACACCCAAGGTATTCGCTGGACGGACCCTGAGACCGGGTGGACGCTGACGGGCGCCGTCGATGATCTGTGGCAAGACATGAATGGGAGCCTCTACGTCGCGGATTACAAGGCAACTTCGAAAGCCAGTGGCATCACCGCCGACAACCTGCAGCCCGCCTATCGACGCCAAGCCGAGGTCTATCAATTTCTCGTGCGACGACAGGATCTGTTGGTTTTCGACACCACCTGGTTTGTCTATGCCAACGGAATCAAGACGGGTGATCGTTTCGACAATCGGTTGCCATTTACGACTGTGCTGGTGCCCTATGTGGGCAATGATGGTTGGGTCTTGGATGCGTTCCGTAGTGCCGTTAAGGTTGCCTCGAGTGCCCCCTCTCCGCGCGCCCGTCCCGGTTGTGCCTGGTGCGAGTTCGTAGCAAAACGTCGGGCTCTCGACGTTGAGACACATCCTGACCCAGCGGTAGCCTAATCTGCTCCCTATCTTGGTGAGAGGGAGCAGTGATGTACACGATTCAGTGGTTGAGTGAGAACTGTATCTGGCATTCGAGTCATAGCGTCAACAGTGAGCCAGCCGCAATGCAGGCGGCACTCCGATTGGCCAATACCGGCCGGTACCGGGCCGTGCGGGTTATCACGCGGAATGGGGCGGTGGTGTTTTCCGCTTGAACGCGCAAGGCTCTCGCGTTGCTATTGTCCGCGGGGTACAACGATGGTGAGCGAGAGACATCCCAAGTGGATTACCGTTGAGGATTATGCCGGCGATGCCGACATGGCGCCGAGCGAGCTCGTGAGCCTGATCCTCGATGGGCTCTTGCCCGGTGAACGTCAGGGCAACCGTTGGTATGTTGCAGCGCCTCATGTCGATTTGGTACTGCCCCAGCCGGCAGCAGCCAATACCGCGGTTCTTAAGATCACCGCCTGTGCTTTGGGATCTTATGTGACCGCCGGGCGAGGGGAACTCGTCGTTACGCTGCGAGCCGATGATCCAGGTCGCCGAGTTGCTCTCGTCGCCCTTGATGCCGCGATGGGAAAGCATAAGCCGCCCAGACTGCCCCTGGCGGTCGTGTTCAATGAGGAGGCAGTCTTGTTCGACTCCAGCTTGTGGGTCGACCTCGCCGCAGCCCTGATTGAATATGAGGCGTTAATCAATCCCACGTTCGTGGGGCTCCTGTGATGGGAGCCGAATTGCGCACTCCCGTCCCGTATCCCACCCCTTACCTTCAGGGATTGTTTCCGAGCCTGTGTGCCGATCTCGCGCAACTCAAGGGGCTGGTAAATCTCTCATCAATGACGGAAGGTGTTCTTCATCGCGAGAGAATCGCGACGATCGCCGCATTGCTGTCCTCTCACGATGAGGCCCTCGCGCTCTTTCTGGCACATCCGACACGGCGATTATCGGATCTGCTCTTGACCGCCGTTACGCAGGCGCAGGAGGCGCTCGCCTGGCTCAAGAAACACCCTCCGGCATTGCCGTTCGCCATCGAGTCGGATTCGCGCTACGTCGCCATTGGCGAGCGGATGCGACGCGGCATTTCGGCCTGGCGGCTGTCTATCGAGCTGCAATGTGTCTGTCACGACCTAGATGAGGCGCCCGTCGAGGCTGTCCATTGAAGACCGTACTGGCATCACCGGGGAGGCGCTATGCCTAAGAACATCCGTCATCGTGCGCGGCCCCTCGCACCGACAAGCGGTACACCCCGAAACTGGCTCAGCGGTTGGCTTCTCAGGCACGGTCCTTATGGGCGAATATAAAGTCGATCGTGGCCGAGATGCAGCCGCTCGCGAATGAGCACGAGCCCGACTCACTGTCGCAGCAGCGCATGGAGCTGCGCACGGTCGAGATCATTCTCATGGGATATACGCCGGAGCATCGGCTGTGGGCCGAGCTACGGCAAACCGGAGCGGATCGTGACGTTGACAATAGCCTGTTTCGCTTTTTTGGATGAGGTCACGAGTATCGTGGACCCGACTCGACAGTCTCGAAAGCGAAGTTGCCTCGGTGGCGAGAGAGCAGTACGCCGAGACGCCCGTCCAACACTTTGGAAGCGGCTTCGGGCCAGCCCTTGAGCGCTTACGCTCGATGTACTTCGATTGGACGGCCGTGGTGGGTTTGCTCGATAACCTGGACGACGGCGTTGGCACACCGGAAGACATGGCCGCCGAGGATCATACCTTGGGACAGATTGAGGTGCGAAGCCGCAGGCGCCACCTGAGGCCCGGTAAGAGTTGATCGGCAAAAACCATCGGTTAGCGTTCAGTCCTATTACCCCAGGAACTGGGGATCGATCGCCGTGGCCGTGACCAACATCACGGCAACGACTCCTTGTCTGTGCGCTGGCTCCCTTCTCGATGACAATTGCGGCGGTTATCCTGCTCGCCATGCTGGCACCAAAGACCGATGTGATGTTGCGAAACTGGGAATTGCTGAAGTTGATTCCCCTAAAGCCGCCTGGCAAGACGGCGGGCAGTTGCGCAATTAACTGGCGCGGATCAGCTACATTTCGCTCTGCTCATTCTCTGCTTCTGGCCGTATTCCGCTTAAATACCGACGTCTCCGCCGGATGCCACGGAATGAAACACTGTCTACCGCGCGCGGGTGCTTGCGACGATTGCACCACCGTGGAGTAAACGATGCCTTTACAAGATGACATCCGAAAACTTGTCGACGCCGGTCGGCTCCCCCGGGAATGGACTGCGGCGGACCTACAGAGGGAGCCGACCTTGAATGGTGTGTACGCTGAGAAGTACCTCGCGACTCAGCCTGCCAACCGCTCAGCGCCCGCGCCCGGGATGGATCATCTGGGCATCGGTAATCACGTTGCGAATGGCCAGACCGCGCTATTCCTGCGGGTCGGGAGGCGCGATGGAACCCTGCTATTCCAGTTGCTGGATCCGGAGCCGGACTTGCCTGGTCCTCTGCCCTTCCCGCATGACTCCGTCCTGCGTATGGCGAACGAAACTCGAGAAGAGGCTGCCGATGAACATGCGGAACCGCCCGAGGGAGGGCACGCCTTCACGCCCGTGACGGCGGAGAACAACTGGATCGAGGACGGCAATGACTACCTGTCGTCAGATGAGGCTATTGCGGCGCTCGTAGACGACCTGAAGGCAATACTCGGCACCGGACCACCGACCGCTCATTGCTATCATCACTTCAGTCCACCATATGATTGGCAGTGCCTTGGCATCCTCGACGCGGCTGCCAAGTATCAATTTCCCGTCCGCGATTACGGCACTTTCCGCACAATTGTTGGATCGCCGCCCTGGGATACCCTCGACGCGAACAGCAAGATACTCAATTACCTGCAGAAGGCACTGCGTAGCGCCCGGAAACTCGGGAATGAAGCGCTTGCTATTCAGACCGCCGTCGATATTCTTGAGTGGGGTGGTACCAACCGAGCCATGAATAATGAGAACGCGGTGCGCGCCGCGAGCGCCGCGCCGGGAGGCTTTCTCGGCTATCTCGATCTATGTCAGCTTGGGTTTGGCACCGGAACGTCAATTAATCTCACGCCCTTCATCGGCAGCGGTTATGGGATCCGCTCAAACGCGGGCTTCACTAAGATCTACGCCCTGGCGTTCGACAATTTCATCATTTATGACAGCCGGGTCGCCGCCGCGCTCGGACTCATCATCGTGAGATTACTTGCACTGCGCGGCCATCTTAACGCGCCCGTGCCGACGAGCGTTGCGTTCCGCGCCGACAATAGGGGCCAGCCCGCACAGCGACGAAACCCTAACAGCAACAGATTCAACCTCACTGGCTTTACTCTCGCGCCGTCTGGTGGCGATCTCGCGCATCTGAAATGGAACATTCGCGCCAATGCGCTCCTGACGCGCGCGCTCACGGGCTCTGCTTTCGAGACGGCGGTGGTGAACAACCCGACACTATTTCCGGTCGCGCCCCTTCGCGCCCTGGAAGGAGCGCTCTTCATGATCGGATATGATCTCGGCAGCAACTGGCCGCACCACAATTGAAAGCCGAGTATACAGTGCTCAAGAGAATCCTTGCTCTCCTCGCAGTCAACAGATGCCGCGCGCCAGACTATTCCGAACTTGGGCAGTGAGAACAACAGGTGCTTTTGGTCGAGGTAACGGGCAAAGC
>Ga0116226_10006561_pt1 | contig 10451 bp, 9 predicted proteins | sample S1TSphfallax_FD_89692 | JGI IMG/M metagenome (GOLD analysis project Ga0116226, IMG submission 89692) | Host-associated microbial communities from peat moss isolated from Minnesota, USA - S1T2_Fa - Sphagnum fallax MG | ecosystem: Host-associated > Plants > Peat moss > Unclassified | place: USA...
CGCGCATTTGCTGATCAGCGCGACGGTCTAACAATCGGTTCGAGCAATCGCGAGGCCGCAGCTTCGGTGAGCCAAGGAAAGAGTCGATGATCTGGATAAATCAGTTTCGTTTTTCGGCAACGCAACCCCGCGTCGCTCAACCTCATCGTTAGGTTGCTCGAGAAAACCGCGGTTCGACTAGGGTTGCGACTAGGGGTTATTGCATATACGATAACTCGGTTGGAGTTAGCTTCGATCCGGCGAAGCGGCTAAAGACGCTGAAAGAGCGTGGATTGGACTTCGCGGACGCTAGCTTGGTGTTTGCGGGAGTCACGGTCGACGTACCGGATACTCGCAAGGACTACGGCGAAGCCAGGGTGATTTGCTACGGAATCCTAGCCGGGCGCATGGTCGTCATTGGCTATAGCCAGCGCGGCCCTGAGCGCCACGTTTTCAGCATGAGGAAGGCTAATGGCCGCGAAAAGAGGCGCCTCGCGCCGCTCTTTGAAATCCAATCTCCGTAAGGTCGACGCTCACGTCATTCGACCGAGCGAGTACGAGGAGCTTCCTGAACTCACCGAAGAGATGCTCGAGCGGGCCACGGTAAAGAAGGGTGGTCGACCCTTCTCGGCGAATCCCCGCAAGTCGATTTCGATCAGACTTCCGGCTGATGTGCTTGCGCGGTGGAAAGCGACCGGGCCCGGCTGGCAAACGCGCATGGCTGAGCGCCTCAGCAAAGTGCGTTGAGCCAACCTAAACCTTGGTTGGATAGACGCGCGGTGGCGGCTCCGCCACCGCCAGAGGATGGTCACATGGAGAAAGTGCCGCTGTTCGATGTTTTCTCCACCGCGCGCCGATCAACCAGACCTCAAGAATCACCCGAAAGTTTTACCTATAGACGTTCCTTATGAGCACGCCACGCGTCACCACAATGGCCTCTGGAAACTTGAGCATCACGGTAACAGAGGACGTCTCGTGGGATACCTTTCCGGGCTTGGCTCGTGCGTTTCTGCGCCGCTTTGGCGGATTGAAGATATGGGCGCGCTCTAATCCGGCGGAGCACATCTGGATCGTCCTGGTGGGGTGGCGACCTTTCTTTCTCGCCTATGAAGATTTCCCTAACCAAAGGACTCTTGATTCCATGCACGCCTCCTGCAACGCTGTCGTTCGGAAGCTTGCGGCCCTGGTCGGTGCGTCGTGATTCCTAGCATGCATTCGAGCGGACCGTCAGGGGAGTTGTTGCGGCCGCACGGTAATCCGATTAGGCGCATCGTCTTTCTAGGCGTATTAGTACTTTTGTCGAGCGCCGCCTTAACTTGCGCGAGTGCCCAAGACATTGAGATACCCTGTGACGGATCTCCCGGCGCCGCGGTACTAAAAGTGCCTCCGCCAGGGGATCGGTTCTTGCGCGTGCTCTGTTCTAAGTTTGGCCATCTGCTAGCCCCGGTGGCTGGTTGGTTTTGGACTCAGCCCGGCGCTTACGCTCCTGTTTTCTTTCCCGCGCAAATGGTGCAGCAGAATCCCAAGGAGAGTGGCACCAATGTCTTTTTCAAATCCATTGCTGTGGACGCACTATCAGGCAAGGCAGCTCAGGATAAATGGTCGCCGTTGGCAGAGTTATTTCCGCACGAGTCACCTCCGGAGGCGGCGTTGGAAGTTATCGCAGAGAACAACTCGGGAGAGCGCCACCGAATTTATATCTTTCCAAATAGTTGGGGATACAGCTGTAGTCCCACTTGTCGAAAAGAAAATGCTTTTATACTAATCAGCCAGACGAAAGAGACTCCCAAATGGTAGCGCTGCAACCTAACAAAATGAGCGGTCTCAACATGTCTAGGCTGGTCTCGGTATCGCCCGCCTCGACGTCGGCTGGGCGTTTCAATTCTCGAGCGTTTCCGGTACGCCGAACAGTGCTACGCGGGGGTCTCGTGCTCGGCTCGATCGCCGCCGCACTCGTCGCCAACTCGGTATCCAATCCCATCGCGCTGGCGGGCGTGGAGCATCCGCTCGTGGTCCTGCTCCGCGGCATGGCCGTTCTCAAAGGCGCTGCCGCATTGGCTGCCATGGGGCTTGCCGCGTGGCGGTTCGGGCGACCGGTGTCGAGCGAAGCCGCTCTCGGCTATGGGGTCGGCGTGTGGTCGCTGGTCGCCGCGTCGGTGCTAATCTGGAATCTGAGCGCGATCCTGGTGGCCGCCGCCATCTTCCATGTCGGCCTCTTCGGGCTGCTGGTGCTGACATGGCGCGAAGGGCTCGCCGAGTGGCGTCTACTCGGCGCCGCGCGTGCGGCCTAAACCGGGAGTGAGTAGCTACTCGATCCCCCGCCCGCGCTCTCGGCTACGCCCGATCCTCTGCGCGCAGCGTCCGGCTCGCGAGCTTCGATTCCATCCAGCGGCGGACGCGGCGGGCATCCGCGACGCGGGTGTTCTTGCCGAACGAGTGCAGGAGCACGATCACGATGTCGCGGCCCTCGATCGCGGTCTTCATGACGAGGCAGCGACCGGCCTCGTTGATGAACCCGGTTTTCTGCAACTTGATGTCCCAGTCCGGGGCACGCACGAGCGCATCGGTGTTATGGAACTCGAGCATCCGGTGGCTCACCCAGACGGCGTGGCTCGAGTCGGTGGAAAAATCGCGGATGGTCGGCTCCTCGGCCGCGGCCATCACCAGCCGCGACAGATCCTCGGGGCTCGCGACGTTGTCGCTCGATAAACCGGAGGGATCGACGAAGTGCGCGCTCTTCATGCCGAGCGCGGCAGCCTTGGCATTCATCGCCGCGACAAAGGCGGGTAGACCGCCCGGGTAATTCCGTCCGAGCGCGTGGGCAGCGCGATTTTCCGAGGACATGAGGGCGAGGTGGATCAGCTCGCCGCGGGTGAGAACGGTCCCGACCGGCAGCCGGGAGAAGGCTCCCTTACCGCGCGCGCAATCGTCCTCGGTGATCTCGAGGCTCTCATCGAGCGGCAGCTTCGCCTCGACCACGACGAGCGCCGTCATCAGTTTGGTGATGGACGCAATCGGTTGCGCGACATCGGCATGCCGGGAGTAAAGGACCGTGGCATGGGTTTCATCGAGGACCAGCGCCTCGCTCGAGCGCAGGTCCGGTTCATCGCTATCGTGACGATGGAAATGGGCCGCCTCAGCGCTCGGGGCGGCAAACAGGGCGGTGGCTAGGATGATCGGTACCAGGCCGCGCCGCAGGCTACCCAGGAGTTCCGCTCTCGACCGCACCGTCATGGATCGCATCGATTCACCCACCTAGAAAAAACCGCCCACCGATTCTATCGACCAGCATCTGTCAAAGATAAGCGGCGTTAAGCCCGCAAATCATGACATATGTCGCTTTCCGAGATGCCGGCCCCTTCAAGATCCAGCGAGGTCGAGAAGGAAGGCATATTGCTCCGCGATCTCGCGGTAGCGCTCGAAGCGCCCGGACTTTCCTCCGTGACCGGCATCCATGTCAATGCGAAAGATGAGGGGCGCCTGGTTGACGCGTCGCGCCCGAAGACGCGCCACGTACTTCGCGGGCTCGAAATACTGAACCTGACTGTCCCAGAGCCCGGTGAATACGTACATCGCCGGGTAGTCGGTCCGTTCCAGGTTGTCATACGGGGAATAGCCGAGCATGTAGTCGTAGTAACGACGCTCCTCGGGGTTACCCCACTCGTCGAACTCATTGGTGGTGAGCGGAATGCTGGTGTCGAGCATGGTGGTTACGATGTCGACGAACGGGACGATGGCGACGATACCGCGGTAGGCCTTCGGCGCGAGGTTCGCCACGGCGGTCACGGCCAGGCCGCCCGCCGACCCGCCGCGCGCGAACACTCGCTCCGGGTCAGCGTAGCGGTGCTCGACCAGCCACGCCGTCACGTCGATGAAATCGGTGAAGGTGTTCCTCTTATTGAGGAGCTTGCCGTCCTCGTACCACTCCCGGCCGAGTTCCTGGCCACCGCGCACGTGCGCGAGGGCGTAGACGAAGCCGCGGTCGAGGAGCGACAGCAGCGCGACCGAGAAGACGGGGTCCTGGGAGAGGCCGTAAGAGCCGTAGGCATATTGTAGAAGCGGTGCCGTACCGTCGCGGGGGGTGTCGCGCCGGTACACGACCGACACCGGAATGCGCTTACCGTCGCGGGCCGGTACCCATAGGTACTCGCTCGCATAGCGTGCCGGATCGAAGTCGCCGAGTACGGTCTCGCGCTTGAGCAGCACTCGCTCGCCGGTCCGGGTATCGAAGTCGTAGGTGCTGCGCGGCGTCGTGAGCGAGGTGTAGACGTAGCGGACGACGTCGCTGTCGAATTCTTCGTTCTGGCCAAAATGCGTCGCATAAGCCGGTTCGTCCGCACCGAGGACCACGTCGTCCAGCGCGCGATCCCAGGGTCGGATACGAACGCGACGCAGTCCCCCGGCACGCTCCTCGACGCCCAGAAATCCGCGAAAAACCTCGAACCCATGGATGAAACCGCCCGGGTCGTGGGGCACGACGTCGCGCCAGCGCTCCCGCTCCGCTTCCGCGCCCCGCGCCACCTCGACGATCCGGAAATTGCGCGCCTGCCAGTTGGTCCGTACGACCCAGCGATCCAGGGCATGCTCGATCTCATACTCGTGATCGCGCTCGCGGCCCAAGAACAGCTTGAAGCTGAGTTCCGGGTCGTCGGCGTCCGCGTACCAGGACTCGCTCGCCACCGTGCTGCGGGTGTCGATGATGAGATAACGGTCGTCCTTGGTGCGGGCGAGATCGGTGTAGAAGCTCGGGTCACTCTGCTCCCACACCAGCGGGTCGTTAGCCGGGTCCGTGCCGAGCTTGTGCTTGCGTACCCGAAACCCGAGCAAAGTCTTCGGATCTTTCTCGATGTAGAGAAACGTGCGGCTATCGCCGGCCCATTCGATTCCCGGCTCCACGTTGTCGATGGCGAGCGCGTGCACCTCACCGGTCGCGAGCTCCTTGACCCGAATCACGTACTGGCGCCGCCCGACCGCATCCTCCGCCCAGGCAACCCGCTGACCGTCCGGACTCACCGCGACCTCCGCGATCTCGAAGAAGTCGTGCCCGGCGGCGAGCGCGTTCACATCGAGCATGACCTCCTCGGGAGCCGTCAGGACGCCGCGGCGGCGCGCATAAATCGGATATTCGCCACCGGCGTCATAGCGCGTGTAGTACCAGTAGCCGCGTTTCGAGTAGGGCACGCTCGCATCGTCGGGCTTGATGCGGCCGGTGATCTCGCCATACAACTCCTCGGCGAGCGGGACGATGGGCGCCAGTAACGCGTCGGCATAGGCATTCTCGGCAGCGAGATGCGCGAGGACCGGCGGCGACTCGCGTGCGTCGTCGCGCATCCAGAAATACTCGTCCGTGCGCGTGCCGTGCGCGGACGGCACGGCATGCGGGTGCTGGGCCGCGACCGGCGCGACGGTGCGCGCGGCGGCCGCCTCGAGCTCGCCACCCGCGCGCCGGCTAGCGCTCATCGGGCCACCCGTCCGGCGACTAGCGACGGAGGCTCGAGCGCCACCCAGGCGTCGATCACCTGGCGCGCCTCGATGCCGAGCATGGAGGGTCGGCCGTCTCGCTCGCCGACGAGGCAGTGCACCGCGGCCCCGGCACCGCTCGGCGCATAGTTGACCGGACTCGCCTCCCCATAGAGCACCACCAGCCGCCGACAGCCCACCGCGGCGGCGGTGTGCGAAGGGCCGGTGTCGACCGACACCATGCCGGCCGCGCGCTCCTGCAGCGCGAGCAGCCGGCGCACCGGCAGGTCACCGGCGACGTCGAACACCTCGGACACACCCGCAAGCGCGGCGATTTCCTGATTCAAGGCCGATTCCGCCGCCACGCCGAGTAGCAGAATGGGTGCGTCGGGATGCAAGGCGCGCAGCGCTTGGAGCACCGCGGCCCAGCGCTCGCTCGGCCAGTACTTGGTATTGCTGGCGCGCGCGCGGCGGCCGCGGCGCATGGTGCGCTTGTTACCCGCCTGGATGAGAACTGGCGCGACTGCCGGAATTCGCCGCGCGCGCAGCCACTCATCGAGTTCGCGCCGCGTGGCATCGGCGACCTCGAGACGCGGCAAGACCCGGCCGGTCTCAGCCGGCGCGGCCGCCGGGAAGGCCGCGGGCGTCAACGCCGCAATTCGCTGCCAGTAATCGACGAAGTGTTCGCGCGGATCGATGGGCGAGTGCCGCACCTCGACCAGGGAAGCCTCGGCAATCCCCGCCTTGCCCACCAGCCAGCGCCCCTTGTCATCCGGATCGCAGTACCAGGTGGGCCCCGGCGGGCGGCGCGCGAGCAGCGCCACGAGCCGTTGCTGCTCGAGGCTCAGCCAATACGGCATACGGCGACTGCGGATCACGTGCACCTCGCCGACGCCGGGCTGGTCGCACAGGAGCGGCCGGGTCCAGCCGCCCGAGGCGACGATATCCACGGGTCGCCCGTAGCGCGCGGCGAGAATCCGAATGAGTACCGTGAGCAGAACCATCTCGCCGAGCGCGCCGAAGCGAACCACGAGCGGGCGGGGCGAATGAGCTTGCGATGCCACGCCACTCACCGCGAAGCCGGCACGCCGATGACACCCGCCGGGCAATTCGAGCGTATCGCGCGCCCGCAGCCGGACGGCAGCAAATCATGGCCGAGACAGATGCGCACTTCCGCGAGCTCCCCTCGCGCGCAGGTCACGAAGACCCCATCGGCGCGCAGCGCCGGATTCAGATCTCGCAGCGCCTGCACCACGGTGGCAGGGCGCACGCGCAGGTCCCGCTCGGGAGCGTCTAGCCACCTCGGGATGCGCAGCGCCGTGCGCGCGCTGTCCGCAGCCTTGAAATAGTCGAGGGCGTCGAGACCGCTGCACACCCCGTGCGTCTGCCACTCATGGAACCCGAGGTTGGGGGACGGGTAGATGCGGCGCGCGAAGCCCTCGGCGGCCGGCGTGAGTCGCTGCGCCGTCGGGCAGCGCTCGGGCCATCCGCCCCCGAAATACTGCGGCCAGAGTCCGTGCAGCACGAAGCCGTAGCCGCGCAGTTCGCACTCGGTCTGGTGGGGATGCGTCAGGCAATAGGTCGGAGACCACGACAGCGCGAGCAGGTAGTAATCGAACTGCCCACTCGTGCCGCGCTCGGTGTCGCGGGCGACCGCCACCGAAAGGCTGCACGCCACCACCACGGCTGCCAGCCGGCGCCAGACCGAAAACCGCCCGTCCCAACGCCGCATCGCCCGCTCTCCGACCGCGCCGACCGCATGGCCAACCGCACGAATGATATCCCTCGCCGGGCCCTGTCCGACCACTCAGCGGCTCCCGAGGCGGGAGCCGCCAGAGCATGGACCAAACGGCGACGAATCGGCCCACGAATTCCCGCGGTTTACGGCAAGATTCGCGGTCGGCCAGCGCGCACGGCCGGCGTTTCCTGTAGGTGGAGTCTGATTCATGAATGAACCCGAGAGGGGGCAGCAGCGTGGCCGGGGCCTGCTCACGACCGTCGGCGTACTGGTTGCACTCATCGTCCTCGCCCTCGGCGGCTGGTTCCTCGCCCATCGTTCCGGGACCCGGGTCGCTGGAGCGCCGCGCGGCCGGCCCGCGTCCACCGTCGGCCTGGCGACGGCGCAGCGCGCCGACCTCCCCGTGACCCTCGATGCACTCGGGACGGTGACGCCGCTCGCGACCGCGGTGGTCCGGGCGCAGGTCAGTGGCGTCCTGACCGAAGTCCTCTTCAAAGAGGGCCAGATGGTCGAACGCGGCCAGGCGTTGGCGCAGATCGACCCGCGACCGTTCCAACTCGCGCTCGAGCAGGCCGAAGGCAATCTCGCCCGCGACGAAGCGCAACTGGTCGCCGCGCGGGTCACGCTCGCCCGCGATCGGACCCTCCTCACCCAGGATTCGATCGCGCAGCAGGACGTCGATACCCAGGAGGCGACCGTCAAGCAGCTCGAGGGCACGGTAGTCACCGACCGCGCCGCCATCGGCAGCGCGCGGCTCAATCTGACCTGGAGTCGGATCACCGCGCCGGTTGCCGGACGGGTGGGACTGCGGGCGGTGGACCCGGGCAATTCCGTCACGACGACCGACACCAACGGGATTGCGACCATCACCCAGCTCAAGCCGATGGACGTGGAATTCGCGCTGCCGAGCGACGATATCGGGGCGGTGCAGAAACGGCTCGCGGCCAAAGCGGTGCTCAGCGCCACGGCGCTCGATCGCACGCGCTCGAGCACGCTCGCGAACGGTACCTTCCTCACCCTCGACAACCAGGTCGATCCCACCACCGGCACGGTGCACGCCAAGGCGCGTTTCCAGAATTCCGAGGGCACGCTGTTTCCGCAGCAGTTCGTCAACCTGCGGCTCTTGCTCGACGTCCAGGAGGGCGCCGTGGTCGTACCGGCCGCGGCATTGCGCCATGGGCCGCAGGGCGATTTCGTGTTCGTGGTGAGCGCCGATCGCATCGCGCACGTGCGGCGCGTGCAAACCGGAGCGGCCAACGGCGATCAGGTTGCGATCGCGAGCGGCATTGCCCCGGGTGAGCAGGTCGTTACCGAGGGCGGCGACCGTCTGACCGAGGGTGCGGCGGTACGCCTGCCCGGGGCAGCGGTGGGTCCGCCGGGCGCTGCGCCGGGCGGAGGGCAGCGGCGGAGGCCGAGCTGATGAGCCCCTCGCGGCCGTTCATCCTGCGGCCGGTTGCGACCTCGCTCTTCATGGTCGCGATCGTGCTCGCGGGCCTCGTCGGCTTCCATTTCCTGCCGCTGTCGGCGCTGCCGGAGGTCGACTACCCGACCATCCAAGTCCAGACGCTGTACCCGGGGGCGAGCCCCGAAGTGATGGGCACCACCGTCACGGCGCCCCTCGAGCGCCAGCTCGGGCAGATGCCGGGACTCAAGCGCATGTCCTCGACCAGCGCCGCGGGTGCCTCGGTCATCACGCTACAGTTCGATCTCACCCTGGCCCTCGACGTCGCCGAACAAGAAGTCCAGGCCGCGATCAACGCGAGCGCCTCGCTGCTCCCCGTCGATCTGCCCGCGCCGCCGCTCTACGCCAAAGTGAATCCAGCCGACGCTCCAGTGCTCACCATCGCGGTGAGTTCGCCGACGCTGCCGTTGCCCGACGTGCAGAACATCGTCGAGACGCGTCTCGCGCAAAAGATCTCGCAGATGAGTGGCGTCGGCCTCGTCTCGCTCGGCGGCGGCCAGCGCCCGGCGGTGCGCATCCAGGTCGACGCCGAAGCGCTCGCGGCCCAGGGCGTCAGCCTCGATCAACTGCGCACCATCATCAACAACTCGAATTCGAACGGCGCCAAGGGCAGTTTCGACGGCCCCACTCGCGCCTACGCCATCAACGCCAACGACCAGTTGCTGTCGGTCGATGACTATCGCAACACCATCATCACCTATCGCAATGGCGCGCCAGTGCGACTCTCGGATGTCTCCCGAATCGTCAACGCCGCCGAGAACCTCCGCATCGCGGCTTGGGCGAACACGAGCCCGGCCATCATCGTGAACGTGCAGCGTCAGCCGGGCGCGAACGTGATCGCGACCGTCGATGCCATCAAAGCGGAACTCCCGCAGCTCACGAGCGAGCTGCCCGCGAGTCTGGTGGTGACCGTCCTCACGGACCGCACCACCGGCATCCGCGCCTCGGTGGAGGACGTCGAGGTGGAGCTGCTGATCGCGATCGCGCTCGTGATCCTGGTGATCTTCCTGTTCCTGCATAGCTGGGAGGCGACGCTGATCGCCGGGCTCGCCGTGCCGATCTCGCTGATCGGCAGCTTCGGCGCGATGTACCTACTTGGGTATAGCCTCAATAATCTTTCGCTGATGGCGCTCACCATCGCGACCGGCTTCGTGGTCGACGACGCCATCGTCATGATCGAGAACATCGCGCGCTATCTCGAGGAGGGCGAAACGCCGCTCGACGCCGCCCTCAAAGGCGCCTCGCAGATCGGTTTCACCATCATCTCGCTCACCGTGTCGCTGATCGCGGTGCTGATTCCACTCCTCTTCATGGGCGACGTCGTCGGCAGGCTGTTCCGCGAATTCGCGGTAACGCTCGCCATCACCATCATCCTCTCCGCGGTCGTGTCGCTGACTCTGACGGCGGCGCTGTCGGCGCGCTGGCTGAAGCGCGGCAAGCGCGCCGAATACGCGTTGCTCGCCGCCTGGACCCGCCTCTTCGATCGGCTGGTGCTCCATTACGACCGCGGCTTGGGCTGGGTGCTTGAGCATTCGCGCCTCACGCTCGGGGTCGCCGCGCTGACCTTCGCGCTCACTGCGCTCTTGTGGGTGATGATCCCGAAGGGCCTGTTCCCGGTACAGGACACCGGCCAGATCCAAGCGGAAGTCCACGCCAACGAAACGGTGTCGTTCGATCGCATGGCGGATCTGCAGCAATCGGTCGCGGCCGCGATGCTCAAGGATCCCGCGGTCGCCTCCTTGAGCTCCTTCATCGGCGTCGATGGCACCAATGCCGTGGCCCTGAACAGCGGCAAGCTGCTGATCAACCTCA
>Ga0116226_10006562_pt1 | contig 10451 bp, 5 predicted proteins | sample S1TSphfallax_FD_89692 | JGI IMG/M metagenome (GOLD analysis project Ga0116226, IMG submission 89692) | Host-associated microbial communities from peat moss isolated from Minnesota, USA - S1T2_Fa - Sphagnum fallax MG | ecosystem: Host-associated > Plants > Peat moss > Unclassified | place: USA...
CAATTGTATTACAAGAAGATTACAAAGGTTGTATGCTTCAAATGCTACAATCACAAAACTATGGCTTGCAACAACTAACAAAGCTTGAAGGTTCTATGTGCACTCAAAAACCATGAAAGGAGATAATGAAAGACAACTCAAAACCACTCCATTATATACTATCTCTTAACCCTAAAGTAGCTGCCATTTAACCCTAACCTAATTGCCACCAAACCCTAACTCTAACCGCCACTTTAACTTAGCCACCACCAAAGCCTAAGTAGTCTTCACTTCTAAACCCTAACCTAACTACTACAAGGATGTGAATATTATTCATCCTTTTTGATGAATGTTTAACACATTCATCAACATTGGGAATTAAAAACGAATAGTATTTCAAACAGAATGGGACATGAGATTTCTTCACAATCCTAGAATGATGCATGCATTACATTATTTAGGTAATGCATGAAAATGGATCTTGCAAAATGATTAAGTTGAGTTTTGGGGTTGAATGTTATTCTAACATTGGTTTCTTTTGTAGATTTGTGTTGGCATTGAAGTAATCTTAATAGACCCAATTGCCAAACAAAAAGTTGTAATTACAATGATCTTTATGTTACTTAGGAACAAGGTTGGTGGTAGAGAAATCCCACTTCAATTTGTTGTTGTCAAAGTTCGAAAGGTGTTTATGCTAGAAATAATGGTTCTTAATGTGAATGAGCCACTTGGGCTAGTAGATCCCCAACATTTACAAATGAAGATATTACCTAGGGCTATGATCCCTTGGTCATCCAAGTTCTTCAAGCTTGTTCGGGACGCTCATGACAACCATGTGGTCGCTTTGTACGTACTCCATGTTCAATGGCATGTGGCTAAATGGCTATGCAAAGTTGAAAAACTTTGAATTTGTAGGCTTTGCATTGGTTGGTGTTTAGCATTAGAAACTAGCTTGCAAAAACATGGGCCACATTTTGCTATTACTTTTCTCTTACTATAATGAATTCCTTGTTCATTGTTTAATTAATTTTCATTTTCTATTTTGTAGGCAAAAGTGAAAGTTTTCAATGATGCTTTTGACCTATTGAATAGGGTTTAAGGCATATTACATGGTCCAAACCTAAAACAATCTTATTCCGAACCTAAACCACTCCTTGAATGAACCTGTCCCAAGCCTAAACTAACATATTTTGAACCCAACCCAAACCTAAACTAAACAAAAATGAACCTATTCTAAACCTAAACCCAAACAGAAAACAAAACCTATTCTAAACCTATCCCAATTTTAAAACAAACCTTATACAAACCTACTTCAACCTTGTTCCAAACCTATTCCAAACCCGCATTATGGTATTGTGTCATATCAATGATAGACAAGTGGCACTCCATAACATGAAACACATGTAAACTACTTCAAAACCTAACCCTAACTATTGACAAATTACATGTGGTCTACTCGGTGAGTGACATGTATCATATTCCAATACATTAATAAAAAAACATTGTTGGATGAAATGTGAATGAAACTTCAACAATGAATGGAACCTCATATCAATAGGATGTAAACGAGTGGCAACATCTCTCATGGACACGTGGCATGCAATAATTGACTATAATATATATATATATATATCTTGATATTATAAGCAAGGATGAACGATTGGAACATTACAAAAAATCTTGGCTTTTTTTACCTGCAATTTTGGTCAAAAAAACCCCCCATATGGTTTTTTTGCCCCCATGTCCAACTTGACCAAAGTGCCATTTTGGACAAGTCAATTTGGACCCAATTGTTTTGACTAGGTCTTTTCAGTTGGTTTTTTTAGTAAACTACCGTGACAATAATATAATATGGGCAACAACCAAAAAATATTATTTAGATTATTTTATTTAAAATTAATATTAAAATATTAATTAATTACCCTACTTACCCCACCTACCTACCTACCTACCTAATTAATAAACCTAATAATTAATGCCAAAAAATTATTCATTTATTTAGCTACCAACCCTATGTCCTAGGCCTAGGCTAAACCAAATCACTTAATCTAGTCCAAGCCCCCTAAGTTAAGCTCCTAGGCTAGGCCAAGTAGCCTAAGCTAAATGGTCTAATAGCTTTTGCAACCTAGGCTATTTTATTAGGCCACATAAGTATGAAGGTAGCCTAGGTTGCAACTATTGGGATTTGAACTCCTCACCTCCACATTGAAGAGTCAAGTCCTTAACAATTGCACCATCACTTCATAAGGTGATTTTTTCGGACAACATATTTGTAATGAACATGATTTTGGACCAACATATTGTTATCAACTTTCATAAAAAATAATTCAACATGCATATTATACTAAATGAATTTGAATTTTCTTACACTATTTACAAAAATAGGTAGGTTATGTGTAGGGTAGCTTAAGTAGGTAGGAAATGACTATTAATAAATGCATGTACTTAGGTAACATGTAGGTTATAGTTAACTAGGCCTTATAGGTACCTACTAAGTCTATGTTTATACCTACCTAGTAAGCTATCTATACTTATGTTATTTAGTAAGTTTTGTAGGTACCTATTAACCTATTAATAAACCTAGTCAAGGCATACTAAATAGGTAGCCTAGCCTATTAAGTAGGTCTAGGCTTCTAACTAGGTTAGTAACCTAAACAATGATTGATGAATTATTATAAATTATAAATAAATAAATAAATAATATCAATGATTAATAATTGATTAAGTCCTAGGAATTACAAAATATTAATTAATGATGATTTACTATTAATTAATAATTATTCAATATAAATGGTTGATTATTGAATTTTTTAATGAAATATTCAATATTAAAAATTAATTAATAATACTTTATTATTAATTACTGATATTTTATTTAGTATTAATTATTCTCTATTGATTATTTACTACAATTTAATAATTATAAATTAATATGTGACAATTTGTTATTAACTAACAATTTAGTTTAAAATAATCACTTATCAATAATTATTTACAATTATATATTAACTGTTATAGATTATTATAAAATATTATAAAATATTAGCCAAGAAATTAGATTAATTTGATAATTTGATAATAATAATTAATCAATTAATAATTATATGGATAGATTAATTATATAAAATATTAATAATAATGTATTGAGTATTATCTTTCAATTATTAAATATTAAATAATTAATGTTCTAAGTTTAAGTAGCTACATGTGCTTAAACATAGCATGTAAATAGCCTATTCAATTTTATAAGTAGCTACTAAGTGTAATATGCTTAACCTAGGGCCTATTAACTATGAACTTAAATTTGGTATGTACCCTATACAAAATAAACTTATAGGTTAAATAACCAAATTAGTATGGTTGATTTGATTAAATGTCAAATTAAAATGATTGTAAATCACAATGATCATTAAGTATGGTCAATTTGACTAAGCCTTGGTCATCTTGATGGACCTCTGGCTTTTTTTATTAGATGTTTAGTTTGTCACATGGTTAAAAAGGTCACTTTAATCAAATGTCTCAGTTAAAAGTAATTCATGTCTTTCATGCCCCAAACCTTTAGTCAAAACAACCATCCCCTTCGTCAATGTGGACATTTGAGTCAAGTTGGACCTTCTAAAATGTCGCAACCCCACTTTGGCCAAGTGTGGGGGTATAGCCCAACACTCCCAAAGTTGGGGATTTGGAGTCCTCCGGGACTCCCGAATGTTTAGAGTTCGACAACAAGGCCCAAAACACCTCGCATTGGAAAGGTCTTGAAGCGTAGATATCGCAAATGGCCTCGCATTGGCCATTTGCACATCTGTCGCCCAAGTTATGGGCAAAAGAAGGGCTGGGAGTCAAACTGGCAGTTTGACTCTCGACCACTAAAAGTCAGGAATCGAACTCTTTCCGACCTCCGAATTGAGAGTGCAAGATGTCGTTGGAAAGATCTCGACGAGGGCTATAACTTCGGTTTAGACCTCGTTGCGATCAAACTCCACATTCGGGAGTTATGAGCTCCCAAAGTCCCGGGATTCCACCCGGGACAGTTTTGGGACAATTTCGGGACTCTAATTTGGGAGTCCCGGGAAAAAGAGCCATTTGGATGTAGTCCCTGAAATGTGGCGTAGAGAATACTATATGGGGGAAGGTGGTGGTTTCCCCCGAGTCCGGGCCGTGGTGTGTTTTGTGGTCCAAAGTGCTTGTGGCTTGTCCCAACACCCAAGGGTGTCCCGGAAATGTGAACTAACCACTTTGTGGTTTGTTTTGATGCAGATTCAAGCTTGATCTACTAAACCTTTTTCCTAGTCTAATCCCGGGACTTCTAGCACGCCCCTCTACCCCTTTATAGTGTTGGAAGTCGGGAATGCCCTTCCGAGTCCCTCTTTCCGCAACTACACTTTGGTGAACCCTCAAGTGGGTTCACCTTGGGACTTGGGAGTGCGTCAGGTTCCCAAGAGATTCCTTGTTGTAATGTAGCAAGCATTAGCCTTGGGAGAGGTTCCCCCATCGATTCCGATAATTGAACTATTCTAGTGTCCAGTTCTATTTTCAATTGTTGTTTCCAACGCATCACTGCTATGAAATGCAGTGACAATTTCGTTATCCATTCTAGATAGATTTAGTTTAGAAATTGATTGGCCATTTTTTACACTTTCTTACAAGACTTCATCCGACTTCTTTCGCATAAATCTAGTCATAACAATCAATAGAATACACCTAAACAAAAATGGCAAATAATTTTTAATATTTCTTTTTCTTTTATTATGCTAAAACAAAAACACTTAATGGAAAACAAATAGCAAAACCACTTAATGATATCAAGCCAAAAAGGCTAATGCTAAATAAAGTCAAATAGCCTTATCTTTATGCCAAATTTATAGTTATGGAACTAGGTATTTTGATTATGTATTCGCAGTTTGGTCGTGAAATGTTAAGGCCACTTGGTAAATAACTAGGTTTGTAAGTGAAACAAAAATTTGATAAATTTATGTCCAAGGGGGGTGATCTTTGAAACCACTAAAATTCAACTACTAAGAAATCAAATAGATTTTAAGAGTATAATACTTTTTGATAGGGGAATCACACTATTGGATTTAAAGTGGGGGTAGACACTTGCAACCACCTTTAATATCAAAACACAAACTTAAAACTCATGTGACAACAATAAAATAACCATGGAAAAACACACACATTGATGAACATACTTGAAAATAGAAAACCTTGTGGAGAAATACCAATTTGGCAAAAAAAAACACTAATTGCTTCAAAAGAAGGTAAAAAACTTAAAAGGTTTCAACTCTTTCCACAAGTAGTCTTGAAAAAACTTTGTACAATCTTTTTCTTCTCCTTCATGAAAAAAACTAAAAATCCTCCTAGATATATGCCTTCCAAACCTTATAAAAAAAAATCATAACCATTAGTCCAACTCATCATTTCTAGATTTTTAGTGTTAAAAATAGCCATTTATAAATCTAGTTTTGGTTCAAACAAATTTGATTTTGGTTCCATAAATTTGGTTTCGATTACCCAAATTCGGTGTTGGCTACATTGCTTTAGTTAAGATTCTATTGGATTTGGTTATAAAATCAGTTTCGGTTACAAAAAACTTTTTCACTTCAAAAATAATTTTAAACAAACATTAAGATATCATGTGTATAAAAATGAATAAACATTATAGTTGCACTATATTATAAATTATGTATCATTACTCGATATGTTGTGATGATCTACATAAAAATAATAAATTACATGTGTATTGAACATAAACATTTATTACTAACATATATTTTAGATAAAATCTATTTTGAAATCAAAGTTTAATATTTATATGCATAAAAAAAACCATTCATTTGTACAAATAAACATGTAAGTTATGTTATTATAATTTTAAATACATATTAAAATTAAAGTTGCATATTAGTTGTTTAACCTAGTTGAAAGAGATAGTTGCAACGAAGTTGCAAACAAAATTGCATTTCATCCATCCTCTAGTTCATTTTATCATCCATATATGTGTGTTGATGGTGTCACCAAAATAGTTGAACACTATTCAATGTCTCAAGACTACGTGCCAACTAAAGAACCTTAGATGCTAAGAATATTTTGAAAATGGCCCCTTAGTTGAAACATGTTTCACACTATTTACCAACATAGGTGGGTGTTCAACTTGGAGACATTGTTGAAGCTAGGGATATTCGATAAATGACCACCCAATTGAAAATGTTTTCAACTATATACCAATATAGTAAACAAGTTGATTTTTAATTGGTAATTTCCATAATTTTATTGAAAAAAAATAAAATTTTGGATCAAACATAGTTACAAGTGTTGTGTAATTGAAAACTTTTGGTTAAAAAAAGGGAGTTTTCTACTAGTGCACCATTGGAAGTTATAAATTGTTGGTCCCAAATGGAAGAGTATTTCACAACAATTAGGTGTTTAAGTAATAATGGTTTGAATCCAAAGATAAAGCTTAACAATGTTCATGTCTATGAGGAAGATTTGTTGGAGGTTTTTGGGACCAAAGTGCAACTTCAAGCTAACAATCCCACTTCTTCACGTTGGAAAAAAATAGGATTTGAAGAGGCCACATTGGCAAATCTATGGTGTACCTATTCTAACCAACAATGACTTTATGTTATGGTTAATGAAGTGGTACATCTAGTGTAAGAAAAGGGATATGAAATTAATTGGGTGAAAACAATAGCATCAAGAACAAAAGAGAAGGTTTAGAGGAAAAAAATGGGGAGATTCAAGAGTGGAAGCTTGGAGGTTTCAGATTTGAATGCAAGAGGAGAAGGATCTATGTGATTTGAAAATAATTCAACATTAGACATCAAACCTTGGCTTGAGATCAAAGGCAACTTGAAATGGCAAGCTTAGGGATGTTATCTTGTGAGTGTGTATGCATGAGTGGTGAGCACGTGAGCATGAACATTTGAGCCCAAGAAAATCTTTTCAAGAATATCTTGTTAACATTGATGAATTTTTTTTGACACATGGGATAGAATATTCGATGACATGGAAAAATATTTTACCACATGTCATGGATGAACAATATTTTTGCATGAAAAAAAGATGATAAATAAGTGGATGAACTTTTATAAAGGATGGATGCCAAACCTATGAGAAATCATGGATGACCCATTATCTCATTCATAAAAGACGGAATAATATTTCACATTTTCTTAATAATTTTTTTTGCAGCATCTAAACCATTTAGAATTTTAAACTAAATCCATTTAGTGGCATATTGACCCACCAATAAGTATGTGCCAATCCATACACTACCCATTCATTACCAAGAAGCATGTGCACATTAGAAATTGACACAATACCTTACTACAAGCCTATTGGCCCACTAAGAGGTATGTGTCGATCCATACATTACCCATTCACCACGAAAAGGCATGTGCCCATTAGGAATTGAAACAATACTAGGTAATGATTAACACTTCACATTGTTTATAACATTTCAAGTTATTTGTTATTTTCATTCACAATCTCAACCTCTTACATTTCACACCATTTTGGCAACTTGTATAATCAAATTGCAATTCCCCCCCTCTACTATTAATTTGCCCGATTTCTACATGAATTTGTATTCACTCCACCCTTACTACTTAACTGTATATTTTCTACTTTTAAAACATGTATGCAAACATGAAACCTTTAAATTCTATAATTGGGAGAAGAAAATTGACACTAAATGTCACACCAAGGGTAAAAAATGTTATAATGGATTTTTTTGGATGTCCAAGTGCTTATTTTTTTGGGTTTGTGATGCACCCCCAAACTCTTTGAAAGATTCAAATGCATGTTTAAAGGTGAAAACAATGGAAGAAGAAGGAGTTGGAGTATGCTCCTTAACTTGTAACATTTCGAGGGGGGGGGGCAAGAAGGGCATGCTAGAGCTTCAGGATGGGGATTATGATGAATGACAAGTGGGTTAATTATTTGTGAGGATTTGCACAAACCAAACAACAAGTTGATTAATGCATAGTTGTAGCACTTTTGGTGCACGAACTCACTTAGGCATACACAAACTCGTAGGACTCACCATGGCATGAACTTAGGGGGAAGCCACCACCTTCCTCCTTATGATATTCTTTGTGATTAACCACGGGGGCTACACCCAAATGTCATTTTCCCCAAGACTCCCAAATCAAGAGTCCTGAAATTCCCGAAATTGGACTCTTGCCACTTTGGAGGCCCATAACTTCTTGTGTAGACCTCCAATTGAGGTGAGGTCCAAAGCAAAGTTGTAGCCTTTATTGAGAATGTTCCAAAGATATGTGGCACTCCCCCTGAACACACCTATATTAGGGAGATTCCTGACTTTTAGTGATCAAAAGTCAAATTGACATTCTAACTCCCGGCCTTTCTTTTGGCCATAACTTGTGTTGTAAGTATTCAAATGGATCATACAAGCTCATTTTAGACATCTATGTCTCAAGATATTTTTAATGGTATAATGAAGTTTTTAATCCAATGATTTTCAACCCCTGAAATCAATCTCTAAATATTTCCAATTCCCAAAGTGAGAGTCCACTTGGGAGTGTGTGGATTCAATCTCTCACACTATTTTGCACTCCCGAGAGTGTGAATGTGATTCCCAGGTTACACTTTTGGCTCACACTTTTCCACACCCCTTGCCTTGGTCACGAGCCCAAGGTTAAGGTGACACATTCCCAACTCCTTGAAGGACTCAAATGTGAGTCCAAGTGAAAGATAGCGGAAGGGGGAGGAGTCGGGGCACATTCCTTAGCTCACTACACTTCGAGGGGGTAGAGGGGCGTGTTGGAGCTCCGGGATGGGACTAGGAAGAGTTGACAAACTTCACTCACTCACACGGGCTTGCACACAACCCACAAAAGGGTAAGGTCTTGCAAAAAAAAATTGTTTCATAACATCTGTCTTAAAATGATATTTTGCACCAAAGAACTTTGATGTTTCAAAGCTAGACACATTGGGCCTTTTTTTTGCAAGTTGTTTTTCAAGTACATTTCTTAATGGAGAGTTAATTTCTTCTTCAATTTTTTTTGCAAGCATAGCATGATTTGCATCCACATGTTTTTTCAAAGCAGTTATGCCACTTTTTTTGTAATGTGTTATAATTCCTTTCCTTTCTTTTGTTCTTGGATTAAAAAAGTCAAAATTAACGCAACAAATCATACACCATGTCAAGTGGTTACGACTAGTTAAATAATTATGTTGAAATAAATTATGTTTAATTTAACTTAGTTAAGTTAATTTAATTTAATGTGTAGTTTAATTGTGAATTAGTTCCAGTGTAAATAAGTTCAAGTTAATTTGTGGATTGGGTATTAAACCCCAAGTTTTGTGATCTCAAATCCCTCTTTGGTGATTTGAAATGAAATAGAATGGTGTTTGTTGCATTATAAGTTTTTGTGTTTATGGAAATTTTTTCGTAAGTTTTGTGTTATTGTTTTCTTGCTATGTTTTGGGCTTGGATTCTTGCATTCTTGTAAGTGGGTTCATTTTGAATCACCAAAGAGTTTGGATATGGTGTACCATTTATTTGTTATGTGTTGTATGTGTGATGATAATGATAGTTGTAGGTGCCAATGTGGTAATGCATGACAATCACATGATTTAATGTTTATTTCCATCAATAATGTTATTATCATTTATAATTTAAAATGACCAACACAATGCACACTATCATGCATTCTCCATTTTTCTCTTCAAACATGCAATTTTTGTAAATTTACTTTGTTCACTTTAAATGGCATTGGATTGTGTTTGCAAATTCATATTTTATTCCATGGTTTTAGTCAAATATACCTCTTCCATAGAAACTCAATTAGGGAAAATATCACAATATTCACTTTCAATTTATTGTTTCATTTGCATTTGTCCTTAACGTTTGTAATAATTTTCAAAAGTGGTGTGATTATAATGCAAAAGACAAAACAAAAGAAATTATGAATTATAATATGGTTTGAAGTGTTATAGGGTTTTTAAATTTTAGTTTTTGACCTAAAAAACATTTAACATGTACAAAAATCCAAAATCATTTACACCTAAAGGGTGCAACCATACTAACATGTACCATTAGCAATTATAAACACTACTTAAAAACAATTTTGACATTAAGAAAATCATTTGAAAATATTTTTTTATGACATATTTTGGGATTCTAAAAAATATACACCTTAACATAATAATATCAAGAAAACTTTAAAGATTTTTAATGTTTTCTTGAAAGATGTATTCAAAATATTCTAAGAATATTCTCTAAAAAACAACAAAAAAGCAATGGGCTAAGTGGGTGGGTGTGGCTCCTCCTTATAGTGTGGTTGGACCTTAAACATTTACAAGCAATAATAAGAAATCTCACTTATGATCATGGCAAAAAGAAATAATAAAATAACAAAAAGTTTCCAAATTTCTTCCAAAATCCATGTAAAATAGTTCTTTTTTTATAAAAAAATTTAGGAATCGAAACAAGGTAAAATAATGAA
>Ga0116226_10006563_pt1 | contig 10450 bp, 6 predicted proteins | sample S1TSphfallax_FD_89692 | JGI IMG/M metagenome (GOLD analysis project Ga0116226, IMG submission 89692) | Host-associated microbial communities from peat moss isolated from Minnesota, USA - S1T2_Fa - Sphagnum fallax MG | ecosystem: Host-associated > Plants > Peat moss > Unclassified | place: USA...
AATATCATGTACACAATATGGTAAAGAGAGCAAAGACGTGTTTGAATGGGAAGGATGAAAAATTCAATCAAATTTTGGTTGAAATTGGTAATGTACATATTATATTTATAGAGGACTAAAATGTGTATCTATCAATTATTATTGAGTAGATTGCAAGTCTATATTAAATTGGCCAAAGAAAGTAAATGCAGTTAATACAAAACGTATTATGACGATTTTTCCCCCTAGTCTACCCCCTTTGTATTAGTTGACATGCTTAATTATCATTGTAGATTTAAATATTCAGAAATTTTCCAATAATAAAATGTAATTAATTATTGTTAGACTTTCAAATACATCTATTTAATTGACTGGAAATAGTATATTTCAAAAATTACATATTAATTTATATACTAGGCTTAGTAAATACCAGCTATATGTATATCTTAATATTTTCATGTAAGTCTAGTTGTTTTGCCTTGGGAAGTTCATGTGATGCACATAGTCCCAAAATGATACTATCACTCCATGAAATGATTTTCAATCAAAAAGGCACTAGACCACATGGTGCCCATTAAGTCTATCAATTTCCATTAGCACATCTTGAGAAATGGGATGTAAATTCATGATAAAAGTTCCAATTTATATTAACAATTTCCTCATCATTTTGACCTAAAGTTCCATAATACACATAGTTTCACAAAATATCATGTTAAGGGGTAGAAATCTCTAAATTAATTAGATTAAGGCCATATGCATCAAGCTAGTAACTTAGAATAATAACTAGCGGTAGACTTAATACCGTCCCTTGCTAATAATATAAATTTTCAATTTAATCTAATATGATATTAACAAGTTTTTAATGGGCAAATAAATTATAAAAATTCCCCCCTTACTTACAAGTCTTCATAATCTACTTTATTTCAATGTATAATTGTAATAATAATAATAATATCTAGTTTATCAAATATGTAGGATAGGTGAATCAAATTTGCCAAATTTAATAACGTTACCAACAAATTTGGTGCATGGAATTTAAATTTGAACATCGCAAGAAAATATTCAATCTAAAGTGTTTATAATGGCTAGTGTTGGGTAGGTTTGATTACATGGGCTTGTGGATGGATAGTAGTAGTAGAAGGTGATGAGCCATGAAAAGGCTGAAATAAAACTATCAATTTTTTTTGTGTTCTTGGGACAACCTAGTGCACTATGTTATTGAGGATTATGTAAGTTTGTGTTATATAAGGAAGTGCTTGGGGGGGGGGGGAGGTTAATATGTTGCGTTGCTATGAATGAAGATGAAGTGGCTTTGTTGAATTGGTTTTAGAGTTTTCTATAAAAACCTAGATGGTGAATAATCCAATTTTTTGCACTTAGGTTGACAATTATCAATTTTTCAATAACATGCTAGATTAGTTGATAGATGATGGGGAATGAAGGATTTGGAGTTGGATCTTGTTTGCATATCAATGGTGCATGAATTGATAAACTTAGAACTAAAATAATTATATCATGTGTATGTTTACTCATAATCGTGATGGTGCTGGTCACATGGATGCACATAAAATTTTGACATGAGTTTTGAGCATGATTTGGAAACACTAGAATTCCATAAGATTTTCATGTTATATAACATCATGCTTAAAGTGGCACATGCACCTAGTATATATTAAGCAGTAGTAGCAACATGTGGTTTGGAAGCACTAAACATTCCATCAAATTTTCACACACAACAGCATTTTTAAAGACCACTTGGTAATTGTTTTATATTCTATAAGCTAGTTTTAAACTTAAAAACCAAAATTAGTTAGTCAATTTATATAATATAAAACTAATATCATTTTTAATACATGTTTAGAAACTAAATGGGTGTATTATTTAGTATCATTTTGCATGACAATAGGTTTTTACAGTGTACAAATTATTGATGTTCTCACATTAATACTAGCTTGAAAATGCCACATTGATCTACCCTAAACCATTTTTTATCTTTTGCAGGTCTAGTTGCCCTATAGATTCCTAATGAAGCATAATGGCAAGATTGGCATGGAAATGACAATGCGATGAAAACACAAGAAGTCAAGCACATGAGAGTGTGTTTTACTAAAGGCAAAAAGATCAATGGGTCACCTAGAATAAGCATTGGGAATGGATGGAAAGAGTTCAAGACAACTAATGAGTTGAAAGTAGGGGACATCTTTTGTTGAAAGTAGTTTTAATAATGAATTGTAATAAATTCTTGCATTTTGAAGGATATTAAGTTGAAGGATAACTTATTTACAACTTTTTTTCAAATCTAATTTAAGACCACAATATGCACAAAAATGGCTAAAGAAAAGTCATTGTTTGTTAATACTTGATTATAAATGAAAAAATGTTTTTGACCAATATTTGTGAATTAAAGGGCACCCACCAAAATAGTGGGCATCACATTACAATAGTGGGCATCCACATCAAAATAATATATTAACCATGATTGATAGGCTACTAGAATTTAAGTGGGTTTTCACATCAAATTATTGAATAAAAAAATGAAATATTAACCATGACAAGGTTAAACTCTAGTATATTTCAAAGAACATCAACGTGGGAGAGAATGGATAAAAAAGGATGGTTGCCATCTTGTGTTGAATTTGGAATGTTGGTCTTCTACTCGAGTGACCTTAAGGATAACTTAAAACTTAACATGAAAGGACAAATGCAAGCCAAAAAAAGGTGACTTAAAATATATTTAAATTTTTGTGGGATTAATGTCAAGTCGAGTCATTGATTTTCATTGGCATTATAAGAAATCTAAGTTTATATGCTATTAAGGTTTAACAAATATTTAATTAATTTAAGATTTCACAAAAATATAAAAATCCAAGCATTAACCTAATAATGTTATATTTATTCAAACTTACAATTATAAACCATCTGGTGGACACCAGGATCAGAAGCAAAATCTAAAAACAACACACAATATTTATCTTTGTGGGTATGTGCTCAATTCTATTCATGAAAGAAAAAATAAAGTTCGGAAGCAATTATATGTAGGATTATTAATCATGATTTATTGCAACAAGAGCAAGATCTAATTTGAAAAAAAAAGTGCAAGACTCACATTGTATAATAAGTTTAGTGCTATATGATATCAAGTTTTGAAGAAAAAGGCTTCAAAGTTCTGAGCCAATTTCTTCTTTGGTGGATGAGTTGAAATCATGAACTTATGATAAGGATGAGTAGTTTGATGATGAAAATAACATGGTGTAAATGTTGTGATGTCAGTTCAGAAAATCATAAATTTGATTACTTGTTTAGCTAAAAACAAATCGAATTATGCAAATGTTTTATTTCCATAATTATTGCTAATAAAGAAGAATCAATAACAACTATGCAAAATAGAACAATTGCACAATTCGATTTGTTTTTAACTCAACAATGGAATTCAAATTATAATCTATCTTCAATCATCATTTAAACATGTGTTAGATTGTTAGGTTGTTGTTTTTAGGAAGAATCTATAACCTTAAATTCAAAGCCTTAAACCTTAATCTCAAACCTTTAAACCTTAAAAAATAAATATATGTTGAATGGTACACCACATCCAAACCATAAAATGATTCCCTTAAAACAACACAAAAAATTATGACATGGTGGCCATTAAGAAGTTAATTTAAAAAAGAAACAAAATCTTTAAAAATTTAGTATAAAATGCAAGTTATAATGTAACAATTTTGATCTCTATTGGGTAAAATGCCCTTAACATAGAAAAATGAAATGCAATAGTGTACACATAAAAATTGTATATATTGTTGCATTCCATTTTTTAATGTTGAAGACAAACATATATATAGACACATAGAAAACCAATTAATTAATTAAACTATGACTATAAATTTTAGTTTGAAATTCATATTTAAATTATATTGAAAAATAAATAAATAAACATACAAACATAATATTCACATGAAACACACACATGAAACACCCACACAAAGCAACATAAACATTTACATTCACACCTACACACAAAAAACACACAAAGTCGTTCACACAAAAAAACGAATATGCAAACAAATATCCAAACAAAACCCATATCCAAATGATTCTTATCTTGAAAGTTGTCATATGTACCACACACCAAAATATCTATGACGTACATCTGATGATTTACAACTTTATGTATTATTTTCAACACACATTGTTTTTTATACATATAAATAATAAAAAACACAAACAAACACACACACATCCACATACATATAATACAAACATATATAACCACACATCCATACATACATATACATACATAGATATAACTTAGACTACAATAAATAAATAAATATCATATAATTTATAGATTTATAATGGTTTAGTTGACCTAGATGCAAATTTCATTTAAATTATGAATTAGAACATATTAGTACAACAATGATTTCTAAGCAAAATCTGATATGAAATATTACCATAGTAATGGAAGAAAATTATGTAACTATTTATTCAACCTTATAAATCAACTTTCAACAATAAACCTTATAATTCATCTTTAAACCATAACCTTAAATTTAGATTTTATACATTAAACTTTAGAAACATTAAATAAATATCTCAAATATGAACCATTTAATAAGTATTTTATTCCCTTTGAGTTATTTATCAAGGATTAGTGGATCCTTGAATGATAAATTAAGAAATTTATTATTTTAATATAGTATTAATTATGAGTTCATGAACACGAACAATTTAGTAAAATAATTTTATTACACAATAATTGACTATTGATGTTTTATTATATAATATATAATTAAATATATATTAAGAAAAAACTTGTTATGAAAATATTGAATAGTCATTAATTAATTCAGAGGTATGTATAAAAAGTAAATTCATAGAATTAGATACCCATTTATTACACAAAAATAATTATTCAAACATCTGAATATTTCTATTGTTCTAAATTTTTCCTTTAATAAGTTTTTATTGGAACTAAAATAAGTGGAAAACACTATGAATTTGTTTTCCTAATTGTCTTGTTTTTTATCCCATTTTAGTTTCAAATTCTATAGAACATGGGTCATGCATTAAAAAGAAAATGTTAAAATAAGTCTATATTAGGTTTAGCATGTAATGTTATTTACAATTTAATGTAAATTATTATTAGCACGTTGAATTTTAAGGTTTATGGTTTGCAATTTTGGAATTAGGTTTGGGGTTTAAGGTTTAACGTTTAAGGTTTAGGTTTTAAGGTTTTGGGTTTATGTTTAAATTTAGGTTCTAGGGCTAGGTTTTAGGTGTTAAGGGTTAACATTCATGTTTAAATTTTAAGCTTAATATTAGTGTTAACTGCATGTACAATTGAAATGATACATTGGATTATAGACCTTAAACCTTAAACTGTGAACTCTAAACCTTAAACCATCAACCTTTAAAGTTTTCTAAACTCCAAAATACCATTATAGACCATTATTATGTTATATATTCAAAACCTTGTATGTTCAAATGTAGAATCCTATGTTATATTAACATATATCCCACACAACCAAATATTAGGCCCTACACCCTAAACCTTAAATGAAATAACACAACTACCTTATCCCATACAACATCAAAATATACTTTAATTTACCTCTAAAACACACTATTTTAAACCTTAAATGATACACCACAAATCTAATGCTTACATTGATAACCCTAAATGTTGTAACATACATTTTAAGCCTTACACCTTAAACCATAAACCTTTAAACAAAAACACCAAAAGTTGGTATACCAGCGATAATAATATCCCATAAGGATTCAGTAATAAGTCAAGACAAAAAACAAAAAACCAACATTGCCACATGGCATAACTTACATCCAATCTAATATTGAAACCTTAATAACCGCGAAGTGGAGACTCCACTTTCAAATTGCTAAGGGTTAGGAGATCCATCAAACATAAGTTTCATGTGCCATTCTTGCGATGGGGAGGTTTAGGAAGCCAACAACTTTCAGTCAAAGTGCGAGTCTTAGTTTTTTTCTTAAAACAACATAAAGCATGATCAAACTTTCCATCAAAATATTATTTCAATGTAAGAGTGAATTGAAGTTAGGGTTTGGGGGGAAAATTTGGAATGATAAGGAGCTAGAGGTTCGAAGGGGATGAAAGGCATGAGAACTAAGAAGACAAAGTGCGATTTAGCTTTCCATCAAAAAGTTTTTTCAATGTAGGAGTGAAGTGAAATTAGGGTTTGGGGAAAAATCTAAAACACCAAAGAGCTGGAATTTCAAAGGGGATGAAAAGCAGGAGAACTAAGAAAATAAAGTGTGATCAAGTTCTCCATCAAGAAGTTTTTTCAGTGTAAGAGTGAAGTGAAATTAGGATTTGGGGGAAAAATCTGAACATTAAAGATTTGGAGTTTCAAAAGGGATCAAAGGTAGGAGAACTAAAAAAAATGCAATTAAACTCTTTCATAATTTTTTTTTCAGTCTAAGCATGTAGTTAATTGTTGAGCCCTTGTTCAAAACCAATGTCGTACTCATTGTAGGGCTTCAGAGAAAAGAAGTGTATGGTGAAATTCTACAACTCAAAGATATTCGTTGAATAACTTCTAAGTATAACTCTTTCACCATTCCTACCCGTTGCTCCTTCACTTTCTCAAATCCTCACATCAATCTTATAATTAATTAACATCACAAGTCTCCTTCCTTCAATAGTTTAGCACATTCCATAGTATAAGACAATTTGCAACAATGTGTTCAATTACTGTCTATTTGAAATGTGTTTTCAAATTCAACATTTTTCCTTCATGGAAATAGATTTTCAAGTTCTTCAACCCAAAATAATAACGTCTATTTTCATTTTGCAATTACCATTTGATACATCTAAGTTCTCTAAAATAATTTCCATTTTGTCCCTTTTTTTTATGTCAGCAAGGAGGATTCTAAAACATGGGATTGCATGCTCAAAAATATGGTGCATTGACAAGGTTTGAAAATGTCTTTTGGTTAAAGAATATTGCTTCTATTCGATCCCACCTTTCGAAAAAGGATGGAGCCATCACACAAAAAGGTGAGTACTACACAATTATCTATTAACATCATAATGATTATACAAATTCACCCATTTTATCATATCAAATCCTTCTTGTCTTGGAGCTATCACACTCGTATATTCTAGTCAAATTATTCTGCATGATTTTGATGGATCCTCAATTTGCCTTCAGGAATCCTACTATTTTTTCATCACAATTAAGACATTAGTTTAATTATAAATCAATAGAAGCCAAAAATAAATAAATAATGAGGGATCCTTTCAAATTTCTATTGTTCTTATCCTTTATAAAGTATTCTTACAACTCGAAATTGAATAAAACAAAACATTCCTTCATTATAAAAAAAACTATTGACATTAGTTTGTTCCAACCTAGGTTATAATAACAACATAGTTGTCATAAAATTGTAGTTATAATATTGTACAAAGTTGTTGAACCAAATTTTTGTAAAATACTTGGTAGTTTTCAAATTGTTCCATTCCATCAATTAATATGATGAGAAAATACCAAATGTTAGATGGTCCTAGGGAAAGTGTTTTTTAGTAGCCAATTGAAGGAAACCATAGAAACACCTCGTGGGTGCCAAGGGTTCTTTAATTCCGGAGTCAATGAAAATGCTTGGCGGTAGTTAGATGTTTTTTAGATTAGAAATCATAAAAAACTCTTAGCACCACTAGGCATTTTCTAGATTGGAAATTTAAAAAAACTCTTGGTGGTCATTATGGGTTTTTTGGATCTAAAGTCAATGAAAATGCTTAGTGATTGCTAAGCATTTCTTGGATCAAAAATTGAAAAAAATGCAAAGTGGCCTCCATTTGTTTTTAAAATTGGAAATGCTAAAAAACACCTAGTGGTTGCCAAATGTTTTATTGATTAAAACTCATAGGCATTTTTTAGATTAGAAATGCTATAAAACATTTGGCATCCATTAGGCATTTTTTGGATAAAAAATGTTGAAAAACATATGGTGGCCACTAGGCGTTTTTTGGGTTGGAAACGCTAAAAAACCCCTAGCAACCACTAGGCATTTTTTGGATTGCAAATGTTAGAAAACCCTTGGCGGCCACTAGGCATTTTAAGGTAAAAAATGCTAGAAAACACGTAGTGGTTGCCAAACATTTTTTGGATTGGAAATGCTACAAAACACTTAGCAACCACCAGGCATTTTCTGGATTGGAAATGTTAGAATATGTTTGGCAATTGCTAGGTGTTTTCTAGATTGGCAATTCTAGAAAAGGCGTTGAGGTAGTTAGGCATTTTCTGGATTAGACATTGTAGAAAATGCCTTGCGGCCACAAGGCATTTTTTGGGTTGGAAATTGTAGAAAATGCCTAATGGCCATCAAGCATTTTCTAGATCAAAAATCATAAAAGATGCTCAATAGCTGCCAAACACTTTTTGGATCATAGAAAAACGAGAATCCTAGAAAAAGGAGTTTTATTGATACCTAATTGAGGATAAGCACAAGAAACGCTTAGAAGCCACCATGTGATTTCTACAATTCCTTCTAATACAAAATCTAAAAATTCTTAGCGACCATCATTTTGTTCTCTTTGGTTCTATAGAAATGGCATTTTCTAGATGACCTTTATGCAATGATCTAGAAAACCTTTTCTAGGCCGAAATAATTATGTGAAATCTAGTGTATCTTAATATAATATTCTAGAAATTTCTTCATAATTTGTTGGGTGAAATGCTATAATATTCTCAAAAGTTTTTAGTAATTGGTGGACATTCAATTGAATTAAATAAATAAAATCCCTTCCTAGTGGAATGGGTGGTTTGTTGAGGGGGTTGTCATTTTTTGTTCAATTTTGCATTCTGATGTAGTAATATTCATCCATAAACTCTGTGAATGTTGTGTGTTTGGTAGGTAAATTATATTTAAGAACACTAAAAACATGACAACAAATATGCATCTTAATGACACAATTTCTATCTAGGATTTGAAAAACAATCAAAAGGTTTGAATTGGAGTAGGACAATGCAAAGATCTATCACTAATCTCAATCTACAATGCTAATGGAATGGAGAATTGTATAGTTGTCACCATTATAAATGTGGTTGAAGCGTTTGAATAGCAAATATTCTTTTGCCCAACTCCAACTGCACAATATTGTAGATCCTTGGTGGGAAATGATTGCTTTTGGTTTACAAGGGATGTTTCCATGGTTGAGGAAGAATTTGTATTTTTACTGGAAGAAGGCATTCAAGAAAAGGGTTTTAGCAATTTGCGGAAAAGAAGACTGTCTTATAGAGATCACATTTTCCCTTCATCCTTATGATTTGAAGGATTTGATGTTGATGAGGAAATTAACAATACGATGAATAGTATTCCTCGAGATGAATCTGATGGATACAAGTGCAATATTTTTTATGGTTTTAATAGTGATGGCAATGTGAAAAAATGTTCTTCTGATTCTATGAATGAAGGGTGGAATGAGGAAGGAAATGGAAAAAAAAAAACAAGAATGAATTAATAATGAAAATGGAGGAAGGAATTGTTGCATACTACCAAAAGGTAGGTGTGCTTGGTGAAGTGTGGAATGTGAGCTTGTGGATGATGTTGGGTTGTTTGTTGCAAGTGGCCATGTAATAGTCAGTGACCCAAGGGAGGCAATTCTTGATAATTAGCTTGGTGAAGATCATGTAGGTGTGAGTATTTTGTATTGCTCAAATAATATTTTAATAGTTATGACAATTTGGAAATGGATGTTGGTACAAACCATTGTGGATGGACACTCCCTAAGACAACTTATTATATCTTACGATGAAAACAACATTCCAACTATTGATGAAGAGGGAAAAATTGGTGTAAGGAAGAAGTAATAAACTTTTCAGAAAAGGAAGCTGAAAAAATAGTTTTGGGGTACGTCCTTTGAAGAGTGTAGAACCTATGGCATGGATATTCCAAGAAGGTTGCATGTGAAAATAAACATAAAACAACGAAAGTTTATCACGATTTAAGAAATATTTTTTTTGAGAAATAACATGGTATAAGATTGTTGGATTGTCCAAATCAACATACATGTTATACAAAGTAGATTCCAAACAAGGATATCGATTTTTACCTCATGGAAACAAAAGCTTGCATAAATTATGAACTCGAACCAAGTAGGCGAAATCAAATGTTTTATTGCTGATTGATTTGAATGTTTACACAATGCTACATCAATTGAAAGGAATAAAAAATTGTAGACAAGATGTTTAATGGCTATTACTTGATATGTGGAGGAACTTTCGAAAACAAAGTGATCAAGTAAGTGATAATGTATAAAAATTAGAAAAAGATGCGAGTATGATGTATTTCTTTGAGTTTAGTTTTCAATGTTTAAACTTGTGATGTGTTTTGTAATTTGATCACTTTTTTGAATTACATTTCTATAAATTAGCAAGGAGTTAAGCATTGGAGGTATTTCACAATCTGTAATGAGCAAGTTGAGGAAAAGACA
>Ga0116226_10006564_pt1 | contig 10448 bp, 10 predicted proteins | sample S1TSphfallax_FD_89692 | JGI IMG/M metagenome (GOLD analysis project Ga0116226, IMG submission 89692) | Host-associated microbial communities from peat moss isolated from Minnesota, USA - S1T2_Fa - Sphagnum fallax MG | ecosystem: Host-associated > Plants > Peat moss > Unclassified | place: USA...
GAAAACTTGGTCTGGTTCCACCCACATAACATTGTTCAAGGTTGGAAATAATGTAAATATGATTGTTATATAGAACTGAGAAAAATGCAAAAAATGGCCACTCTACTAAAGCACAGCTTGCTTGTTTAGTCTTTTGAAAGGTATTTCTGCCTTACCCAGAAAACTGGCACCACTGTAGAAAAGAATAGAAACCAGGTTCTGGTACTAGTAAGAGATCAATTCCAAGGTTGGTTACGCCAGTTGTCTAGAATATAAAGTTGCTTCATATTTCCCTCAAAAAACTATCATATGAAAAAATGATTGCAAGAAGGTTCTAAGTTCTGGTTCATCCATTGTCTTTTCCAATATTCCAACCTCTTTTGATCCAAGGTAAAAATTAGTTCCATAGATCTGCAGAGAAGCCAGGTGGTTCTTGGTACAGTTGAAAAAATGTGACAAAAAGTTTCTGTTGGAGCAAAATCTGTGATCTTAAGTGATTGTTGATAACGTCACAATACACCATAGGATGAGAGCTCCCTAGTTATATCATGAATCCAAGTGCCTTCTGCACAATCCTGGTAACTAGTTTGTTGAATCTCATAACTCGGCCTCCTCTATGTCGAATAACCAGTAAACTTGGTGCTCTCATACAAACAGTTATGTCTGGTAACCAACTCAAGAGTGCTGGTTACTGTGAATAGTCTCACTGCTCTCGCTGGTTACCTAGTCCATAGTGGGGCAACAGAAAGAGACCCTGACAGCACCAGTTCGTGCTGGTGATGTATTGAACTTGTTGCACCTGTTTGATCCATGCCTTTCTTATCAAGTTTAACTAATTTGAATCAAACAGTAAATTCAGTTGAAAATGGTGATCCTCAACAGAATTTCTAAGAAACCGAATGTACGAATAGATATCTTGTGTATCTGTTGACTACTGATTAAGGAACAGTATGATGGAAGAATTTGAAGAGGGTGAGGAATGACATTTGTGATGTCATAGACTTAGTGTTATCATGGGTACAGAAGACATGTATTCCTAGAGATTGGAAGATGGTGCTTGGATGGTAACCATCTTGTCTGGTTGAATAAGGCTAATAAAATTCCAACTTCCCAGTTGAGGGGCAAAGTTTGCTATTGACTTGATAAACTTAAAGGGCCTAATGGCCTAGCCTCGTTGCTTTTGTGGGGTTGCGAAGAGGTTGGAGGAGGTGTCTGATAAAGGATGTAACTCATATTTGACAATTTGGAACGGCAAGCAAAGTCTTTGATTAACTTTTTGGAACAGGCTAAGTTTGACTTGTTGTAAGAAGGAATGGTGAACCATTGGAGTGTGGGAGCCTTGTGGATTGGTCCAATTTCTTTCTTGCTTCCTTCCTAGCTGGTAGGTGCGGTGAAAAGGGTCCTTGAAAAAAATCTTTGTATCAAAGAAATGTCTTTGTGTTTTGTTGCCGGGGATACATATATCAAATGCAACAATAAAACATCACCTTTTTGACTTACAAGTGAAAATTCTGAAATCTTAAGGAATGAATGCAGGGTGTTTTTTTGCTTTGTGATGTAACCACAGTGGCCATCCTTGGGTACTATGTCCCAAGGGGATTAAGCACTTCACCAGGCAGGCAGCTTGAAAATGTATGCTGAGGGTGGCCATCATCCACAAGAGGAATTGGCCAAATTTGGCCACAGGTCTGAGAGGAAAGTAGAAAATTTTAAGAATCCTCTCTACGTTTGGCCACTTGCTGGAACCTACTGTCTAAATCGAATCCAAATAGCATTTTCTCAAAATCTGGCCACTTTGGTGCATTTAAGAAAAAAAATCCTTTGTCAGATATGCAATGGTTTTTTTTTGTGTCAATACAGTTTTTTTCATGGTGTTAATTTTTGTTTAATTAGCCGACAAAGAAACACTGATTGAATCTGTAAGGTAAAGCTCAGGGATGTGGGAATTACCAGAATAAAGGCCTGTTTAAGGTGTGCCTCATGATGGTGTGACCTATGGGTGTCACCCATTTTGTAATTCCCTCATCCAAGAGCTTCACCCAACGTAAAGGAATGGTCTGAAACTAACTCTGAGATTAGCAGAGCAATTGTAGCACAAAGTTCTACTAGAGCAGAGCAGTGCTCTTCTTGCACCCAAGCCTTGTTGTAGTTGAGTAGAGCAATTGCAGTGCAAAGCTTTGCTAATGTAGAACAAGGTGTGACCGGATAGGCAGTTAATCAAATATTTTTCTGATGTGAACACAACAAGTTTTTAGGGTTTTGGTTTTGTTTTGAGTGACCGTCAACTTTCTGCATGCTAACGATGGAAATTATTTTGTCACTATTTGTTAGCGGCTGCAATGATTGTTTCAAGGAGACTTGTGAGCATGGGTAGGAAGCTTTGCTTGTTTATGTATTATGTGGAACAAATTGACAACAAGCAATGGATGCCTAATGAAGCTATGACATTGAATGGAGGTATGGAAAGTAAGATGTTGGAAGGTAGGATAAGAAGGGGATTCGAGAAGATGGTAAAGCAAGTCTTTCTTCTTTCTTGTTCCATTTTTTCAGAGGAGGATAGGTGGAGCTGGTTGAGATTTGTAGTTGCGGCATCTAATTTTTGCTATGCCAATGATTACACTACGATAGACAATATGTTCTCGTTAGTAATAGATTCTATAAGGGGTTGATGTTGAACGTTGATAATGAAAAGAAGGAAATTCAAGCTATAGAGATAGGGGCATGTAGAGGGACAAGTATGCATGTTGAATGGGGACCTTGTTTGAACCTCTCTTTAATTCATATAGTAGGGCAGGTACCTAAGTAAATGTTAGAAGCTTCAATGGGGTGTCCTTGGGTTGGGGAGGACGAGAGTAAAGAGGAACATAAGTGGGAAGTTAATAGAAATTTGCCCATAGCCAATTTCTGCACAAAAATCTGTCTTTCTTGAGTGGTTATAAGTCGACTTGGTATGTGTCATTCATATTTTGGTCCATACTTAGAAATCAAGATGTTTCTGAGATTGGGTCAAGTGTTTTTTGCATTGTTGCATTTGTAGGAAAAGGTTAGCAACTCATATGGACTGATTGAACATTGAAGGTTCTGACCTCAAGCCATACTTGATTAGATTTTGGACTCATAATGTGTGGATTTGTACTTGGCAGCAAACTAGTTGCTACCACTATAACAAGTTAGTAAAAGATTACCAAGTATGTGCCAATTGGAGATTGAAACCATAATGTTGAATTTTGTTTTGATAGGACAATAACACCAAGAGATTCTAGTAGTGTTCGGTTGGTAGTTTCAAAGAGGTTAGTAGTTTCAAAGATGTAAGTTGTAGGAACTGGTTCCTAGGATTTGTATATTTATTGTGAGTTTTTTGTGCCCAAGAGGTTTTTTTTATACACTCTTTTTTTGGTATCAGAGCAGGTTAGGTCTGTGACATTCTTTAAGGTCATATGCAATTGGATTATGACGACAAATAGGATAGTATGTCATCATTTAGTGCATATGAGATTGGGATAGATGATGTTACATAGGAAATTCATGAGCAATAGTTAGTTGTTAGGTTCAATTATCCAAGAAGGTAGGATGGACCTCAAATAAGAGCCCTACATCTGTGGTTGTTGGGATTTGGCATAGTGATACTTGTAGGTGCAAATCTTGATGAAGTTTAGATTGGGGATGTTGTAGTAGAATTAACTCATAATGGTTTTTATACACGTGTTCAAGTTTGGGTAAATATAAGAAATGGAGCAAGGGGATGGGAGTCAACCTCAAAGCTACATAAGCAATATCACTACACCTCATACGTTGCGTAAAGTTTCATCTTCAATTCTTGAAAGGCAAAGTAGTACACCTAGAATAAGAAACATTTGGATTCCTTGGCTTTTTGTTTCACCTAACCACTTTGTTAGATTCTACATACCTGGTGTAGAAGAATTGTTTCAAATTGGAGATCATGTTTTTAGGGTGGAGCACATTGGATCAAGATCTCGCATCATAAGTTGGAGAATATGGTGGGATTTAGAGCAAAGGTGGTAGTACCAATCAGAGTCCACAAATGAATAAAATTTCTCCATCCTACCATTTGATTTCATGCCTTTATGACTCGTAGAGGAGGGATATTAGTTTGAATTTTTGGGCTAATACTCAGATGGTAAAAAAACATTTTTGAGGATGAGGGTTATCACATGGAATTCAATCTGGCATCTTGGAATTTGATGAAGGAGTTTCATGGGAGCCATAAGCAGGCTCAATGATCATGAAAATTTAAGGTTTTCACATTTGAAAATCAATGGTTTTGACACCTTTGAAGCAAAAGTAAGGAGGTTGCCATCAGTATTATCCATGTTGGTTTCTTTTCAAGAACAACAATGTGGTTGAAGGCCAAAGCAGGGTTTCATAAATGGGAGTGGGTCATCATACAATCCAATGAGTACCAATTTTATTTCAATAATCCTTAGTCTTTTAATTCAACTAAAGTGTAGGAGGATAAAAAGGGGATGAGGAATGTGTTTGTTTTTTGAATTGAAGGTATTTTGATACCTACAGACACATATTTGAAAAAAAAATTATGCGACAATTTTACCGTTTTGAGTTTATTAGGCTAGGTTGGAAATATTCAGGGGACACATATACTAGTTGTAGTAGCAAGGTAGGTTGCAACGGAATGTGGGCATGCATTTATTAAGAAAAAGTGGAGCATTGAATGTGCAGCAAATGACTTAACAATTTTAGATTAAAGTTGGAAGTTGCAAAATGACTAGCTTGTAGGATATGGATGAATTATTATGGGGTTTAGACCATGAGGATGTCAATGATTGGGCAGAAAGGTTCATAATGGGTATGGAGGTGTGAGGTTTGAATGTGGACAAACTTTTCAAAATTGCAAAACTGAATTTAAGAAGGCGGGTTAAAAAATGGTTCAGGAGGTTACACCCATCACCAATTGATTGGACTAAACTATGGACTTTAATAATATAAAAATATGGGGATGTTGATGTTGATGACATCAGAATGAAACTTGAAGCCATCAAAGAATAACCCAAGGAAAGGGTTTAAAAATACTTTGAACTTGTTGATAAGCTATTTCAAAGAGGCAGGATATAGGATGTTGAGCAAAGAAGAAGATTTCTAGCCAAGTTGAGGCCAAAAGTTTGAAAGTTATGCATGGTAAAAACCTTTATGGATATTGAAGAATTAATGGGAAATGTAATACAACTTGAAAGGTTGTTGGAAGAGCTTGGAGAAACACCATATGAACCTTTAAAGGAGGAACAAGAAAAAAAAGTTTCAAAAACCATGATGGAGAAGCAGGTCATTGTTTTGAACAACACATTCATCAATTTCTTCAGGAACAATGTGCCCAATCAGGGCACCATCTTCCTCCACAATGTTAAGAGGATGCTAAATTTGCAAAGGAGGAAACCATTTAGCCACCACCTATCCGAGATTAAATGAGCCACAACCAAAATGTGCCAAGTGTGGTATGTTTCATAGGAGACAAAATTGTGGGATAAAATGTTTTTTCTGTTTAAGGTTAGGTCATTTGGAGGACATGTTTTGGAAGAAACCTAAGGTTGGGAAGTCCCATCCTAGAACAACAAATTTTTTGGAGGTATTGCTGAATGATGAGGAAGCAACCATGCAACAACTTAACAAGTTATGTGGAAATGAGAATGTCTTCTCTTACACATGAGTTCCTAGAAGAAGGATGCATGTTGAGGTGGCATTGAGTGGAACTGTGTAAACTTCTAAGACTATAGGAGAAGGACATGAATAAATAGGGAGACCTTGGTCAAGTTTAACATTCTCTCCCATTTCATTAAAGGGAAGATTTCCCTTTCACCTATGGAGACAAATCTTATGATCCCAAGAGAACTTGAACACCTTGAGAGTCTAGTGAAATTGGTTAAACGCAACAGAAATTCAGAAACAATGGACAACCAAGTATCTATGGTTTCAACATCTCCAATAATCAAAAATATTTGTATCAACAAGACGCACTGGAGCAAGACTCTCCATTTGCTTGTAGAAATAAACAATTATGTGGTTGAAGGACTAGTAGATATTTGAGCATCCATGTCTATTATGGTTACTATAATAGTTAGAAAGTTGGGCATAATGCATTTAGTCATCGGATTTCAGACCTACAAAACTGTGTTTAGAGTTGTCACACAAACCATGGGGAGAATTGACAAAGTACTTATGAAAGTTGGAGGTGTACAATGTACCATGACCTTTATGGTGGTAGACATTGACAACTATGACATATTGCTTGGATTGGATTTTTTGATAAAAATTGGTGCAATCGTGGATGTGGAACAAGGCTTGATCTAAGTGATGCATGGTCTAGGAGCTAATGGAGGTAGGACTCAACATTTTTTAAAAGGGAGGGGTTACATAGGTGACTAGACAAGAAGTCCATCAGATATTTTTCTCATGTGAACATAACAAGTTTTTAGGTTTTGGTTTTGTTTTGAGTGGCCATCAACTTTCTACATGCTAACAATGGAAATTATTCTGTCACTATTTGTTAGTGGTTGTAATGACTATTCAAAGAGACTTGTGAGCATGGGTAGGAAGCTTTGTTTATTTGTGTTATGTGGAACAAATCGACAACAAACAATGGATGGCTAAGGAAGTTGTGTCATTGAATGGAGGTATGGAAAATAAGACGCTGGAAGGTAGGATGAAAAGGGGATTCAAAAAGATGATAAGGCATGTTTTTCTTTTTTCTTGTTCCATTTTTCAAAGGAATATAGGTGGAGTTGGTCAAGATTTGTAGTTGTTGCATTTGATTTCCACTGCACTAGTGATTACACTATGGTAGGCAATATGTTCTTGGTAGTAATAGATTATAAAGGGTTGATGTTGAGGGTTGATGATGAACAGACAAAAGTCTGAGCTGTACTGATAGGGGCATGTAAAGGGGCAAATATGCATTTTGAATGGGGACCTTGTTTGAACCTCTCTTTAATCCATATAGTAGGGCAAATACCTGAGTGAGTGCCATAAGCCTTAGTAGGGTGTCCTTGGGTTGGGGAGAACGAGAATAAAAAGGAACATAACTGGGAAATTAATAGAAATATATCCATAGCCAATTTTTGCATAAAAATCTGTCTTTCCTCAATGATTATAAGTCAACTTTGTATGCGTCACTCATATTTTGGTTACAAAGGCTCTTCTTGTTTTTGTGGGAAGCTTTGTAGTTTTAGCTTTACTGATTTGTAGTGTGAAGCTTTGTTATTGTAGAACAAGGCTCTTCTTGTTTTTGTGGGAAGCTTTGTAGCTTCAACTTTATTAATTTGGAGTGAAAAGTGCACTTGACATTTTTTTCTTCTTTCGATGTTCCATTTTACACAAACTTTCAGAGTTAGTTTTTTGCTTTCAACAATTGCCATGCTTACAACTTGTGACTCTATGGGCTTCTTTGCATTGCAATACAATGTTGTGGTGTGGAGGTTTGGTCAAATGATCTAAAACTTTCTTTTCAATCTAAGGAATGGGAAATTTAAAAAATGAAAGAACCTTCTCGAAAACAGAAAAACCCACCTAACAAGGAAGTCCCAATCCTTGGGAGGGAAATTATGTTCCATAAAATTTATCTAACACTAGAAAATTTCCACTAGTGCTTTATGGGTTTTGGGTAGGGAAATGGATCTTCTGGTAGCATGGTTGTTTTAGTAAGATAGAACACAAAATGCCCCTTAACTCATCATTCAAGCCAGTTTGGCTCATTAAAATTGGATGAAGAAAAGTCAAAACATATCAGTTTGGTTCATGCTGGTTTGGCCCATCAAAATAGCAAGTACTGGCTATGAGAAGAAAAATGAAATGTAAATTCGGTGAAAGTCCTCATAAATTTCATTGCAAAAATAAAATAAAATGGGTCAATGTTGCAGCCTAATGCATAGAGGATGTCGTCCACTCAATTCTAGTTATATTGAATGTTCCCATTCTTGTTAAATCTTTGAATGTCCACACATTTAAATCATTTAAAAAGATCAGAACTAAAGGTTAAGAAGTCTTAAAGGGCCGAGGCTTGGTTAAAAAGCACCAATACAATATTGACACAAATAATGCAAGACCTTGGTTCAAATTTCTCATTGCATAGGCACAAAGTTCAAACAACTCAAAGACAGAATGTTAACTGTTAACATGTTAAGATATATCAAAAAGAAAGGTGTTGAGACATTGGTATCTTGAAACTACCTTTCGTTATTAGAGACTATACTTATTTAACCTTGAAAATGACAAATTTGGACTTGGAGACTCTGACTTTGTTTAAGGGTGATATATCTATAATGTTTAGAAGCAACATAAAGCTCATGTTGCCTACAACTTCATGAGAACAAAAAAATTGTCATGCGGTTCCTCAAGCCATTTTAAACAAACTCATAAACTTTAGAACATTATAAATTGCTTAGAACACACAAGAATTTGACTAGGGTAGAATTTTTTTGAAAATTTGCACAAATGAAACAATGGTGTACCCGTCAATAATTAGGTTGACTCCAACAATTTAACTATTAATATAAATATAAATAATTATTACTTTTAATGCTTAGATAGTGGAATCCCACATTTATAATCACCACAAGGACATTCTCATCATCCAAATTGCATATGCAAGCACAATGGATATTGGCAAGAAACAATTTCAACAAGAATTTTTTTACATCATGAATGCTTTTTTGTAGTTCATAACAATTTGATATTCAAATTTTACAAAGATAGATTTAATTGAGTTTGATAAGTATTATAAGCCTTTTATCCAAATGGCCCCCTTGTTGCAAGATAAATTTGTTCACTTTGGTGGAGTTGTTAAAATTACAAGTTTTTAATGGTATTTTAAAATTCACATTTTGGTAAATGTTGGTGTATTTGAAGTCCTTGTGTATGGTTGGGACTATTCTTAGACTTTGTTACATAGCCTATTAATCATTAGACTTGTTCTTGTGTTTGTGATATTTTGTATGTCCATGACATCTTGACAAATTTGAACTTGTATGGGTGAAAAGAAAATCCAACAATCAAATGAGAATCTTTTTGTAGAATAATGATTTCTTAATTCATGAAAAATGTATATGTCTACATTAGGAAATGACTTGCACCCTACTTAGCACATGAGGGTTAGCACATCAAGCGCTGTATTGACTTGTGATTGATCTTATTTTTAAGACCATTATGTTGAAGTCCATAATAGCTTTTATGCTTGTGACACCTTTGGAAACTTATTCTTTGGAAGTCAATAGTGTCATATAAAACAAATTTAGGCACCGATTGGGACTTTTGTTTCCCACCTCATGCCAAGTTGGAGCATTGTGACATGGAAATAATGATTTTTTCTTTTTCACAACTAGGAATAAGGTTGTGAAGATGGACATGTAACCTAACGGGTAAAAATACAAAGAAGACTGCAACATGAGCAAGGCTACCAAACTTTCAATAGCTCAACCAGAATAAGAGAAAGCAAAAAGCTAAATGATTCTGATTGAAGGCTTTGGGAAGGTGGTGTTCTGTTTTATGCATAGCAAAAGTTAGGAACTCCAAGTTCTAGTCTTTCAAAACCTTCTAAACTCACATGTGCATGGGGTGCAACTTCAGTGTAATCATGTAGGATTTTTGAGTGATATCAAATATTATGTTTGAACTGTAAAAATACAATATTCATTCAAAGATATTTCTAGAATAGACTACTTTTGGAAGTTGAATTGAAAATACAAAATAAGTTTTATAATCATGAGACAGTGTTTCAAATCCTTGTAGCAAAATCTTGTATAAAAACAAAATTGGAAAAAAATGAAACAAAGCAAGTTTCTGTGTTAAAAATGTTGCCAAATATACTTTTCAATTATGTTTTGGGCAATTGTCAAGACTATGAACTTCTACTTTATCATGCTTTGACATGAACATTGCACCAATGACTTTAATATCAATGATGTACTTTTCAAATCATCATTTCACCAAATATTTTTGAACACATCGGGATTCAAGAGTTTCAATAAACAATGTATTTTTGAAATAAAATCCCACAAATGTGATTTTTAATCAGTCTCTAGCATAAGCATTAGACATTGGGAGGTGAAAAAATTGTTTGAAATCCGCTTAGGATCTTCCATAAGTTTGAGGATGCAAACAATGTTGGCCTTTAATAGAGGGGATGGCCTAAAACACAATAACAAAGTTTAATATGAATTGGTATGAAGGAACTTATCAAGCTCGAATGACTTGAGGCAATACTAGCCTCATCACACTATTGGCCCCATTAACAGGACAAAGCTCATACAAGCTTCATATCATTTTTGACCCATGGATGGATGCATGCTTTTTGTTTAGGTGAGGAAATGGAGCCTAAAAGTAGAATAAAAAATGACTTTTCTAAATTGAGAGCTCAGAGGATGCAGTAGGAAGTAGTTGTAAGTCAACACCCCTAGAAAGAATTGATGAAACCCCACAACTCAATAATCAGGAACAAATGGTAA
>Ga0116226_10006565_pt1 | contig 10447 bp, 6 predicted proteins | sample S1TSphfallax_FD_89692 | JGI IMG/M metagenome (GOLD analysis project Ga0116226, IMG submission 89692) | Host-associated microbial communities from peat moss isolated from Minnesota, USA - S1T2_Fa - Sphagnum fallax MG | ecosystem: Host-associated > Plants > Peat moss > Unclassified | place: USA...
GCGGCCACGCCGTCGCGCAGGCGCTGGTAGGCGGGCGCCACCGATTCGGGATCGCCCTTCACACCCAGCTCGATATGACGTCGCGCATAGACGCCACCGCGCTGCGCATCCCCCACGCTCGGTAAGCTGAACACACGGATGCCGGGAAAATCGGCCTCCACCTGCTCCATCACCGGCGTGACGGTGGATTCGGGCATCTCGAACACCAAGAAGGCGCGCTCTTCGTGCGGATCGGCATGATGCAGATGGGTGTAACGCGTATCCAGCAACCATTCCATCATGGGCCAGGCCATCACCGGGAAACCCGGCATAAAGTGGTGATTGCCCAGGGAAAATCCCGGAATCTTGTTATAGCTGTTTGGAATGATGCTGGCACCGACGGGGAATTCGCCCATTTTCAGGCGCTGGCGGTGTTCGGGGAGATCAAGCGAGGCGGCAGCGCCGCTGTGGGTATCAAGAATACGCTCAGCGATCAGATCACGCGCCTGCGGATGCAGTTCCAGCGGCACGCCCAGCGCCTGCGCGGCACATTGACGAGTATGGTCGTCCGGCGTCGCGCCGATACCGCCGGTAACAAACACGATGTCTTCGCCGGCAAAGGAACGGCGCAGCGTCGAGGTGATACGCGCCGGATCGTCGCCGATATACTCGGCCCAGGACAATGACAGCCCGCGCGCGCCCAATAACTCGATCACTTTGGGCAGATGTTTGTCGACACGACGCCCGGACAGGATCTCGTCGCCGATGATGATGACGCCAAATGCCATATTCCACTCCTCGATACGAGCCCGCGGGCTCCTGCCTTCAAGCCTGACCTGCGCGGTCCAGGCCGGGGTTGCGTGCTGGGCTTGCTGCTGGGGTTGCCTGAGTGCTTTGCCTGCTTACCTTGCCTGCGCGGCGGCGGTTTCGCTGCGCAGCGTATGCAGCTCGCCCAGGCAGAAATGCGCAAACCACAGGGCCGAAAACACAAAGATCACCGCATACAGCCAAATCGCCAGCAATGCGATAAACGGAAATAAAATGATCATGGCGGCCGACGTCACCCACAATAAGGCAGGCAAGGACCCCAGCAATCCCGTCACCACGCCCATGGTCAGCAAGCGCCAGCGGTGACGCCGGATCAGCGCCACGCGCTCGGCTGCGCTGGCATGAGCGACCAATGCATCGTAGGACATCACGCGATAAGTCAGCCAGCCCCACAGCAGCGGCGGGATCACCGCGAATAACGGCGGCACCAGCCACAGCGGCAGACTGATCAGCACCAATAGCAGACACACCAGGGTAGCGAGGCCGGCTTGCGCGATACCGCCCACCCAGCTGCCGCCGTGCAGGCGTTCCAGATGCGCATAGCGATGATGCGCCAGATGACGGATCACGGCAGGCATGGCCCACATCGCGGTTATCAACAACACCGTAACGACGATCAGCGGCACCACCAGAGTGACCACGATAAATGGCGCGATCACCAGATGCAGCCCATACAGTCCCAGCACCGACAACACATTGTAGGCAGTCTGACTGAGAGAAAACTGATCAAGGTACTGGTGCACCAGCGCGATCAATGCGGACCAACTGAACCAAAGCGCGACGCCCCACACGCATCCGGCCAGCAGCAAGGGGACGATGGTCAACCACAGGACGCGGGGGTGCATCAGGCTCGCCAGAGCACGTGCCAGCGAACGCAACAGATGGGGCATAGTCAGATCGCGGCTTGCGCCGCCTCCTTAAGTGCAGCGAGGTGACGCGCGTGGGGCGGCGCCGCTTGCAGATTCAAATTCAGATGCGGCGCATGGGTGTAGCAGTAGATCAGCATGACGTGCCAGCTGGGTATGCGTTGCAGCGAAGTCAAACAACGCCCTATTGTAAAAGGTTTCGCCGGCGGCTGCGCCCCTCATCGGCGAAGCCAAAGACAAACGCAAGGCGAGGCCCGCGCCCGCCTCCCGTTCCGCGTGTGACGCCAGCCCCGCCTGTTGCTCCGGTTCCGCCTGTTGCTCCGGTTCCGCCCTTACTGCGACGCTTGACCTCAGCGCTGCAATGCATCCCAGACCTTTTGCAGACGCTTGACCGACACCGGCATCGGCGTGCGCAACTCCTGGGCAAACAGTGACACTCGCAACTCCTCCAGCAGCCAGCGGAATTCCGCCAGCCGAGGGTCGACGAATTCGCGCCGCTGCGAGACCGAGCGTTGGTAATGTTGTAGCAGCGGCTGCAATTCGGCGAGGCCGCGCGCGTCGCGCACCGGATCGGCTTTGAGCTTGTCGATGCGTAGCGCGATAGCTTTCAGATAGCGCGGAAAGTGAGCCAGCTGTGCATAGGGCGTGTCGATCAGGAAGCGCTTGCCGAGCAGTGCCTGCAGTTGCTGTTGCATATCCGCATGCGCCGCAGTAAAGCCCTTGGCCTGTGCCAGTTTTTTACCCAGAGCCGCATACTCAGCCAGAATGGTGCCGGCCAAACGCGAGATTTCCTGGGCCAGCAGCGTCAAGCGGCTGCGCCCTTCATCGCGGCGCTGGGCAAAGCCCGCATCGTCGAGCGGCAGCGGGTCCTGCAGACAGGCGCGCTCCAGCGTGCAGGCGATCAACTGCTCGCGCAGTTCGTCCTGCGTGCCCAGCGTCATGTAATGCAGCACCATCTGCTGCATGCCCGGCAGGTTTTTCTCCAGATAACGGATAGGTTCGCGCAGCTGCAAGGCAAACAATCGGCGCAAGCCGGCACGATGCATGCGCTGCGCCTCCTCCGGCGCGTCGAACACTTCGACGTTGCAGTGCGTCCCGCGATCGACCAGCGCGGGATAACCGAACAGGGTCTGGCCGCCGCGGCGGATTTCCAGCAGCTCCGGCAGGCTGCCGAAATTCCAACTGGTGAGATTTTCGTATAGTGCGGTGGTACTGCCTGCTTCGGCTGGCAATGCCGCCTTGGCGCCCGGCCCGGATCCGGATCCGGCTAGGGGTCTCGATCCGGCCGCAGCTGGCGTTGCCGGGCGCGCGCCGCGCGCTCCGCTGCCGAGTTGACTGCCTGATGTAGCACCCGATGTAGCACCCGATGTAGCACCCGATGTACCACCTGCTGCGCCACCCAGCGCCCCCACCTCACCGCCTTCGCGGCCGACCGCGCCGGCAGCCAACTTCTGGAACACCTGTTGCGCCTGCGCCCCAAGCTCCGCGCGCAGTTGCGCAAGGTTGCGCCCCATCGCCAATTGACGCGCGTGCTCGTCTATCACCTTGAAGTTCATGAACAGGTGCGCCGGCAGCGCCTCAAGCTTGAAATCGGTCTGCTTGACGTCCAATTTGAGTTGCTCGCGCAGATCTGCAATCAAGGCATCGATCAAACCCGGCATCGGCAGCGCCGCGCCGATGCCACGCTCGGCCACCTGCGCCCGCTCGGCAAAGCGCGCCGCGTACTCGGGCAAGGGCACGCAATGGCGGCGCAGTTTCTGAGGCAGCGTCTTCAGCAGTTGCTGAACCTTCTCCTTCAGCATGCCGGGCACCAGCCACTCGCAACGGCGCGGATCGATCTGGTTCAGCGAAAACAGCGGCACCGCCAGCGTCACTCCATCGCGCGGGGAACCCGGCTCGAAGTGATACGACAGCGCCATCTCGACACCGGCCAGCGCCACCTTCTTGGGGAACAGGTCGGTGGTCACGCCCGCGGCTTCGTGGCGCATCAGGTCGTCACGATTGAGAAACAGCAGCCGGGGGTTGCGGGCTTCCTTGGTCTGCTTGACCTCCCTGCCCTCGCCAACCTCGGCGGCAGCCTCGCCTTGCACGGCCTGTTGATACCATTTCTGGAAATCCGCACCGGTATGAATACCAGGCGGTATCGCTTGATCGTAGAAAGCGAAGATCAACTCATCGTCGACCAGCACATCCTGCCGGCGCGATTTGTGTTCAAGCTGCTCGATGTCCGCCACCAGCTTGCGGTTATGCGCAAAGAACGGCAGCCGGGTTTCAAATTCGCCCTCTACCAGCGCGCTGCGAATAAAGATTTCGCGCGCGCGCGCCGGATCCTGCTTGCCAAAGCTGACCCGGCGCCGATGGTACACCGGCAAGCCGTGCAGCACGGCCCGCTCGAACGCCACCACCTGGGCCGACTTCTTCTCCCAATGCGGCTCGGACAGCGATTTACGCAGCAAATGCGCCCCCACACGCTCAAGCCACTCGGGCTCGATGCGGGCGATGCCGCGCGCAAATAAGCGGCTGGTTTCGATCAGCTCCCCCGCCATCACCCATTTACCGGCTTTTTTCGCCAGCGGCGAACCCGGCCACAGGTAGAACTTGATCCCGCGCGCGCCCAGGAAATGCGCGTCTTCGTCGGCCTTCAAGCCGATATTGCCGAGCAGACCGGCCAGCAGCGACCAGTGGATCTGCTCGAAGGTTGCCGGCGCTTCGTTGAGGCGCCAGCCCAGTTCGCGCACCACGGTCAGCAATTGGCTATGCACATCGCGCCATTCGCGCAGCCGCAAGGGCGACAGGAACTTGGCGCGGCAGGCCTCGGCCAGCAGGCGATTGGATTTCTTGTGTTCGATTTCGTGCTCGAACCAATCCCAGATCTTCAGCCAGGCCAGGAATTCCGAACGCTCATCCGCAAACTGGCGATGCGCTTGATCGGCCGCCTCCTGCGCCTCCAGCGGCCGATCGCGTGGATCCTGCACTGACAGCGCGCTGGCGATGATCAGCAATTCCTTGAGCGCCTGGTTTTCGCGCGCGGCCAGGATCATGCGGCCAATGCGCGGATCGAGCGGCAGCCGAGCCAGTTCGCGCCCGATCGGCGTCAACGCATTGTTGTCGTCCATCGCACCCAACTCGTTCAAGAGCTGGTAGCCGTCGGCAATCGCCCGGCCCGACGGCGGTTCCAGGAAGGGGAAGGTTTCGATCTCGGTCAGGCGCAGGGCTTTCATGCGCAAAATCACCGCCGCCAACGACGAGCGCAGAATTTCCGGGTCGGTAAAACGCGGCCGCGACTGATAATCGGTCTCTTCGTACAGCCGGATACAGATGCCGTCGGCCACCCGACCGCAACGACCGGCACGCTGGTTGGCTGCCGCCTGCGAGACCGGTTCGATCTGCAGTTGCTCGACCTTGTTGCGATACGAGTACCGCTTGACCCGGGCCAAGCCGGTATCCACCACATAGCGTATGCCCGGTACCGTCAGCGAGGTTTCCGCGACGTTGGTGGCCAGAACGATGCGACGCGCATTCGAGGGTTTGAACACGCGCTCTTGCTCAGCCGCGGACAAACGCGCAAACAAGGGCAAAATTTCGGTGTGCGGCGGATGGTGTTTGCGCAAGGCCTCCGCCACTTCGCGGATTTCGCGCTCGCCAGGCAGAAACACCAGCACATCGCCGGACCCGGCACGGCTCAGTTCGTCAACGGCGTCGGTGATGGCGTTGATCAGATCGCGCTCACGCAATCCGTCGCGCGCCTGGCGCTTGCCTTCGGCGGAGGCTTGGGCCGTGTTTTTGGCGGTAGCGGCCTGGCTGCCGTCGTCGACCGGCCGATAGCGCACCTCGACCGGATACAGACGGCCGCTCACTTCGATCACCGGTGCCGGCGTCTCGGCCCCGCCGAAATGGCGCGCAAAGCGATCGGCATCGATGGTCGCCGAGGTAATGATCAGCTTGAGGTCCGGCCTGCGCGGCAGGATTTCCTTCAGATAACCGAGCAGAAAATCGATGTTCAGACTGCGCTCGTGCGCCTCGTCGATGATCAGCGTGTCATAGGCACGCAACAAGGGATCGGACGTGGTTTCCGCCAGCAAAATGCCGTCCGTCATCAGTTTGACCGAGGCGCCGGGCGACAGATTGTCGTTAAAGCGCACTTTGTAGCCCACCACCTGACCGAAAGGCGTGCCGAGTTCTTCGGCTATCCGGCGCGCGGTCGCACTGGCGGCAATCCGCCGCGGTTGCGTATGGCCGATCAGCCCGCGCCCGCCGGCGCCGATGCCGCGCCCCAGCGATAGGCAGATTTTCGGCAACTGGGTGGTCTTGCCGGAACCGGTTTCACCGCTGACAATCACCACCTGATGCTCGGCAATGGCCCGTGCGATCTCCTCGGCGCGCAGCGATACCGGCAGTGTCGGCGGAAATTCGATAGGCGGCACGGGGTTGGCGGCGGCCTGACGCGCGGCCAGCGCCTGTTCGGCGGCGGCGCGGCGTTCGGCCGGGCTTTGGGGCTGATTCTTGCCCTGGTTCTTGGCCTGGCGCTCAGCCCGACTGTGCGCCGGATTGGTGGATTTCGGCGATTTGGATGAGGTCGATTGCGTCACGTTCTCGCTGGGTAGGGCCTTGGATCGAGCGCCGTTTTGGTGCCCCGGCGCAGCCGACGCAGGCGGGTTGCGGGGGGCGAGCGGCGGCGTCGACGCGGTTTCGCGTTGTTGCGCAGCATCATGCTGCGCATCGGGAGTCTGAGGTTTAGCTACATTCGGCATGGGGGCGCATTATAATCCCGCCATGAATTCTCAAATTGACATCGTGCCCGATACTGAGTCGTTCCAACAAGCTCAGTTCGTCGACTGGCTGCGCTCGGTCGCGCCCTATATCCACGCGTTCCGCAACAAGACCTTTGTGGTCGCCTTCGGCGGCGAATTGGTTCAGGGCGGCATGCTCAATGCCTTGGTACAGGATATCGCGCTGCTGCACGCAATGGGTATCCAAGTGGTGCTGGTCCACGGCTCGCGGCCGCAGGTCGAGGAACAGCTGCGCCTGCGTCAGGTCGAGTCCGAATTCTCGCATGGAATGCGGATTACCGACGCCGCCGCGCTGGAATCGTCCAAGGAAGCGGCCGGCGAAGTGCGTCTCGATATCGAGGCGGCAATCAGCCAGGGTCTACCCAATACGCCGATGGCGCACGCCCGCATCAGCATGGTCTCGGGTAATTTTGTGACCGCGCGCCCGGTAGGGATACTCGACGGGGTCGATTTCCAGCATACCGGCGTGGTGCGCAAAATCGACGCCGAATCGGTGCGCCACTCGCTGGGTAGCCGCAAAATCGTGCTGCTGTCGCCCCTCGGTTTCTCCCCTACCGGGGAAGCGTTCAATCTGTCGATGGAAGATGTCGCATCGTCCACCGCCATCGCGTTGCGGGCCGACAAGCTGATTTTCATCACCGAAACACCGGGCATCGAGTCCAGCGAAGAAGGTTTGCTGCATGAACTGTCGCTTGACGACGCGCAACGCATCAACGATTCGCACACGCTGGCCGACGAAAGCGCGTTCTATCTTAAGCATTCGATCCGCGCCGCGCGCGGCGGTGTGCCACGCGCCCACATCATTCCCTACGCGCTGGACGGCAGTATTCTGCTGGAGCTGTTCACCCACGATGGGGTAGGCACCATGATCTCGTACGAGAACCTGGAAAGCCTGCGCGAGGCCACGCCCGATGATGTCGGTGGCATTGTTTCGCTGATCGAGCCGCTCGAAGTCGACGGCACGCTGGTGCGGCGCGATCGTCACCAGATCGAGCGCGATATCGACCATTTCTCGGTGATCGAGCACGATGGCGTGTTGTTCGGCTGCGCAGCCCTCTACCCCTACCCGCAGGAAAAGTTGGGCGAGATGGCCTGCCTGACGGTGGCGCCCGAAGCGCAAGGATCGGGCGACGGCGAACGCCTACTCAAGCGCATCGAGCAGCGCGCCCGCGCGCGCGGTCTGACGCGCATTTTTGTGCTGACGACACGGACCGAGCACTGGTTCCTGAAACGCGGCTTTGTCAAAGTCAGCGTCGAAGATCTGCCGGAAGACCGGCGCCGACTCTACAACTGGCAACGCAAGTCGCTGGTTCTGATGAAGGCACTGTAAAATTCCATCCAGCGGGACTTCAAGCTCTCCCGGGACAGCGCCAACCGAGCCGGATGGCGCCCCCCTTTGCCTGCAGCGGCGCTGATGCCCGCGCGGCGTTTTTAACGATACGTAACGACACGAATAGAGAGGTCAATATGGCGCGTACAGTACATTGCGCAAAGCTGCACAAGGATGCCGAAGGCTTGGACTTTGCTCCGCTGCCGGGCGAACTCGGCAAGCGCATCTATGAATCGATCTCCAAGGAAGCCTGGCAGGATTGGCTCAAGCAGCAGACCATGCTGATCAATGAAAACCGCCTGAATATGGCCGATCCGCGCGCGCGCACCTACTTGCTCAAACAAACCGAAAAATTCTTCTTCGGCGAAGGCGCGGATGTGGCTCAGGGCTATGTACCGCCGTCGCAGAGCTGAGCGCGGTGCAAGGTAGTCGAGGAAAGGCTTTCCGGATGGGCTGACCTTATTGTGTGGGGCCGGTCGGGAAGCTCGGGCCGATGGGGCTGGGTTCTGTGCGAGACGGGATTAAGCGTCCCCGCCAGCCCTTCCATGGCGATTCGGTGGTGGCCCGGTTTGGAAGAAATGCGATAGCCCTGTGCCGCGAATACAGCCAGGGCACAGAACAGAATGGCATCGTAAGCCGCATCGAGTCGCGTCGGATCTGACACGCTGGTATTCTGGGCATCCTTGTATTTCTGCACAGCGGCACGGAGCTGTGACTGTATTGTTTGCCTGTTTCTGGTGCGCTCCTGGCACACTAGCTCGAGCTCATCACGAGACAGGGAAAACGGGTTGCGCAGCATAGTTGAACAAGCCCTTCACGGGAATAACAGGTTGCGAAACAACATGGCTTGCAAAACCCGCCCCCTCAGCCAGTTTTGCTTCAAAGTCCCTGCGTGTGGAGACGGTAGCGTGAATCTCGCGATGATGCTTACGGCCGACAGGCTTCAGGCTGGCGTTGACCTTCAAACAGCTCAAATTCTCGCCCAATACCAGCAAATCGAGATCTGACCGGGCAGACTCGTTGCATCGGGCTACAGACCCAAATATGACGGCCACGTCAGCTTCTTGGGGTAAGGCGCTGGCAATATCAGCCAGGATTTCCTCGCTACGGCGAACAATATCGGTCAGCCCGGCCAGCAAGGGATCGTTTCCAGCTTGGCCTTGACGCGTACTCATTTCAGCCTCAACCGAGCAACTGGCCATTGCGGCCTAGCCTCTACTTTTGGCAATCGCTAGAAATGGGAGGAATACCCACTCAGCTCGGAGTCGCCAATAAACGCTTGAAAGCCGGCTGGAATGTCGATTACCTCCGCAAATTGTTGGGGCTACAAGGATAACTCTTCATGCGATTGCCCTGCGCGACTTTCCAAGGTTTCCGCATGAAGCGCCCCATTTTAAGCAAGGCCGAGAACACCCTCAGCAAGGGATTCGTTTTACAGGGGCAAGATCATCGAGCGGACTCATGTGTAGCTTGCCAACCTCCGCCATTGCCGAGTCGCGAAATCCCAATGCGTAACTCTTCGCGCAGGAATGTTATCAAAAATAGCATATTCATACGCACCAAAAATGTAGTCGCCTGCCCCCCCCGCCTCCAGCACCTCATCGCTTAAGGAGTGAAGATAAAAACCTGTTAGGCCCATTGCATCAATTCTGTAATAGTGACCACCACCGTCCTCCCAAGGGAGGTCATCAACACTTTGTGGCGCCTTAAATCTAGCGACCTCACTTGCTGCCTCCTCCCAGCTTATACCGTCCTGTGCCACAAGGAATGCAGTCCTGGGTTCCGTGCTATCGAAATGAAACGTAGCGATATAATCCTTGTCCCCCATGTATTGCCATAATCCGTGTTTGTTTAGCAGTTGCGAGGTAAAACAGTTGTTGCTATCAGCCCTCCTCTTTCTGCCGAATCCTCCCGCGCGCCGGATTTCTTGGGGCGATCTGGAATCTACCCGGTAAACGGAAAATATAGGTTCGTCGGCCGATGCATCCAATGCTTGGCTTGCCATGCTGCGACCTGCTGCCGCCGCGCCGCGCCCGCTGAGCCCCTCCGTGACGACCGGACCTAGCCGCTGACGGAGACGTTGTGTGACTCGGCTTGCACTGGACAGCCCGGACAACACCAGACTTCCTACTCCCAAACCGAACGAGACCCAACCCAGGATCTTCGAGGCTTCCGGGTCCGACTGCTTCGTCGCAGCGCTGGCTATGCCAGTCGCACTAGCCGCCACGCCCGCCGCGCCTGTGATCAGATCCACCGCCATGGACGCCGTCAGCGTGGCTTCCGCGGCAGCTGCGGCCGCCAGCGAGGAACCGAAGCTGAACACCGCGCCCAGCAGGCCCAGTATGCCCAGGCCGATACCGACTCCAGCCTGCGCGCTTATATGGCCGCTGGGATCCGAGCGGTTAATCGGATCGCCCGCGCAATAAGCATAGGGGTTCAAACCGCCAGCACCGAAAGGACTCCAGCTGTCGGGGGCGTTGAAGCGCATCAACACGGGATTGTAGGTGCGGTAGCCGTTACCAAGATGATAACTCTGGCTGACCGGGTCCAGCCGCTGGCCGTTGAAGCCCGACAGCAGGCTATGACGCGCATCGCGTGCCGGAGTACTGCCGTAGGGACCATAGCTGAAGTTTTGCGTCGAATCCTGACTACCC
>Ga0116226_10006566_pt1 | contig 10447 bp, 9 predicted proteins | sample S1TSphfallax_FD_89692 | JGI IMG/M metagenome (GOLD analysis project Ga0116226, IMG submission 89692) | Host-associated microbial communities from peat moss isolated from Minnesota, USA - S1T2_Fa - Sphagnum fallax MG | ecosystem: Host-associated > Plants > Peat moss > Unclassified | place: USA...
CCGCTACGGCACCTATCTGACTTCGCAAATTGATCATGTCGCCCCCAGCAGTTGCTCGGCCAGCGACAAGCTGTACGGCGGATATACAGACTTATCGGAGAGTCTCAATCCGACAGGATCGACAGCGGGGGTGTTTGCGGTAAATAGTAATGTTCCCATCACCTCCGGAAACGACTATCCCCCGCCCATAAGCGCGCCGGGTTGCTTGTTCGCTTCCACGTCCTCTAATGCTTGCGGGTGGGGAACCTACACGATTCCTTGCGGGCGCAACGACGTGGCTTATATTCCGTCTCAAGACGCCTGGGGCAACTCCACTTTCGGCTATAAACCGGCTTACACCTACACCAGCGGCCCCTACGCCACCCGGATACGCAGCGACAGCCCGCTGGCCATTCGCAACGCGGCCATTAACGCTGCGGACTCCATATCGCAGCAGATTCGGTCCGACACGACATACGATATTGTCACCTATACCATCGGTCTGACCGGCAATGAACCCATTCCCATGGACACGGATTTTCTGGAGCGAATTGCCAATGATCCGCGCGCTTCCAATTACAATTCCAGCCAGCCGCAGGGAATGTTTATGATGGCCACCGACAGCGCATCACTGCTGGACGCCTTTAACGCTATCGCCTCGCAGATCATCCGGCTGTCGAAATAGCGTTCAGGTGGCCGTGATGGCAATGGCCGCCATCAGGGCCAGCACGACATACGTGGCGCGATCCTTCACGGCGAACAGAATAGGGTCATCCGCCAGTTTGCCGCGGTTGGCCAGCATCAGGGTGCGGCTAAACCAGTAGAGCAGCGGCACGCACATGGCCCACAGAAAATGCGGATGGCGGTAGAGTTTTTCCCCCTGCTGGCTGTTGATATACAGAATCAGCACCAGCACGGCGATATTGGATGTGGAAGCGCCCAAAGCCACCAGCGCATTCAAATCGCGCGCCTGATAGGCCCGGTGCCGAAGCAATTCTGAAGCTTGCAGGTTGGCCTTGGCCAGATCATTGATTCGCTTGGAGGCCGCCAGTGAAAAAAACGAAAATGCACAGAAGGCCAAAGTCCAGATGGAAATCTCAATTCCGGTGACCAGGCCCCCGTACATCAGCCGGGCCGTGTAAAAGAGCGCCAGCGCCACCACATCCACCATCAGAAGTTTTTTCAAGAAGACGGAATAACAGATGGTGCCCAGCGAATAGCCGCCCAGCAGAAGAGCGGCCGGCCAGGGCAGCAGCGTGGAGAGCAGGGCTGCCGCCGCCAGCAGGAGAAAAGCCGCGAACAAGGCGCCGGGGACAGAAATCAAACCCGCCGCCAGCGGGCGGCGGCACTTGCTGGCGTGACGCCGGTCGGCGGGCAGGTCCAGGATGTCGTTAATCAAATAGGTGGACGACGCCACCAGGCTGAACACCAGAAACCCGCACGCCGCGTGCGCCAGACCCGGAACATCAAAAATCCGGTGCGATGTCAGCAGCGGAGTAAAAATTAGCAGATTTTTCACCCATTGGTAGACGCGCAAGGCGCGGATCCAGACGCTGAAGCGGGCCGGCGGGGCGGGAAAGTGCTCGGATACGGCGATGTTGTGCTTCCGCAACGCTGCCAGCACGCCGCGATCGGGCGCAACCACAATGGCGTTTCCGGCTTTGCGCCAGACCTTCAGGTCCACCCTGGCGTTGCCCGCATATTCAAACGGCTGATGGCCCAAAGCCTCGGCCACCAGGGAATATTTCGCATCACCGGTGGCGCTGGTTTTGCCGTCACTGGCAATCACGCCATCGAATAATTTGAGATGCGCGGCCACCGCCTCAGCCGTCAGCGCATCCGCCCCGGTGGCCAGCAGAATGAAGCGGCCAGATTCCTTTTCCGCGCGCAGCCACTTCAGAAAATCGGTGCGGTACGGAAGACTTTCCGCATCCAGACTAACCTCGGCGCCCACCTTCGCCTTGAATTTTGCTTTGCCCTGAAAGGCCCAGACGATCAGTAAAAACAAGCCGCGCGGATTGCGCTTCAGGAAAAGAACGATCAGTTCCCAGAGGGTGTCGGTGGCCACCAGAGTGCCATCCAAATCCACAACCAGCGGTATGCGGGACAGGGCGTTCATGAAGGGGTCGTTTGATTCTAGCGTTGCGGAGTGATTCGGCGGTGGGAAGCAAGTGAGAAGACCGGAAGGCGTTCCTAACTCTTTGCAAAAAAAGGCTCGCAAGTGTGCGGCCGCAAAGGATCGTTTTGGAACAAGCCTTATCAAATCATTACCGTTTTGGGCCATTTTTCGGCAAGAAATGGGCGCTATCACTCCTACTCCGTCTCACCTATAGCTGTGCTCTGCTCATGGTTTTGATTGGTGCAGCCGGGACTTTCTGGGGGCTCATTCAGAACATCCCCGGCGCACCGATGGGCGTTCCGATTCTGGCCGTCGTGGCGCTAAGCATCGCCTTGATTGCTGCTGGTCTCAGGATTCACTCGGCCCGGTTGTTTCTGCTGTTCGCCAGCGTCTGCTGGCTGGTGACGCGCGGCACCATGGTGCTGCTGTTTCCCCGGTTCCAGTTAATGGGTGACGAACGGTATTTCCATGAATTTGTTGGGGGCCTGGTGCAGGCCATGGCGCACGGGAACATCAGTTCACTGAGCAGCAGCTACGATTTTCCGGTCTGGCTGGCGCGCGCGTTCCCGTTCTATCTGCCGCTGGGAATGCTTTTTGGCGCGAACGACGTCACGGCCGCGCGCTGGCTGAATGTGCTGCTGGGTGCGGGGCAGTTGGTCTGCCTGTTTTTTATCACCCGAAGGCTCATGGGCTCGCGCGCCGCGCGTGTCGTTTGCCTGCTGTTGCTGGTCTTTCCTTACCACCTCATCAACGTGCTGAGTTATGACCCGCAGATCGCCGGGACGTTCTTCCTGCTGATCGCGCTGTGGATGTTCCTTTCGATGGGTGGTGCTGGACGGGCCGTCTGCATGGGGCTGGCGCTGGCTTGCGCCGGGATCCAGCGCGGCGGTATCGATTATTTGCTGATCGCGGTGATGCTGCTATCGCTGCTGCTGCGCCGGACCAGCCTGAGAAATGCGCTGGTCTGCGCTGCCGCCGTCTGCCTGGTCTGGCTGCCGCTGCGGCTGGGTTTCGACCACTGGGTGACATGGCAAGATAAAAACCTGCTGCGAACTCACACGCTGGGGTTCATGACGCGCGGCTGGAACCTGGATACGGCGGGCGAGTACCTGCCGCTGTATGAGCAGCTGGATATCGCCTCGGCCGCGACGGAAAAACAGCGCACACTAGAGGCCGTGCTGATCACCGAGTTCGCGCGCGAACCCGTCCGCTCGCTTTTCATTCTGGCCCCGGTCAAAATAGCCAAATTTTTTGCACTCGGCTACGCTTCGACGGCCGAACAGGGATTAGCCGCCGGCGGCTATCTGGAAGCAGTGCGCGCCTATCAACTGCTGCGGGCAATCTGCGCGCCCTTGCTTCTGGCGCTCTGCCTGCTGGGGTTGATCCGCTGCTGGCAAAGCGCCGCGCTGCAGCGGCGTTTCCTGGTTCCGGTGCTGTTCATCGTCATCAGTTGCGCGGCCATCGTGCTGATTTGGGAGACGTCACCCCGGTACTCACATCCCATTCAATTTGCGGTGCTGATTCTGGCAGCGGCGGGCCTGGCGGGATTTTCGCGTTCGTGCCGGGCGATCAGCGTGCCGCGCTTCGTCCTGGACTTCGCCTCCAGCGGCGCGGCCATCGCCTTGGGCTGGGTGATGCTGAGTTTGTGTGTTGTCGGTATTGCGCGCTCGGCCACCAATTACCAGTTTCTGGACCCGCGCGCCTTGCGCGCCGCTCTCAACCAGAATGCCATTGCCGTGGAGCCGCTGCACGCCTTCAGCAGTTCGTGGGAAGGCGCCATTCGGCTGCCAGCCGGAACGGTTCTGCCCGCCACGGTGCAGGTTTCTTTTCCCGTTCCGCGCATGGCGGCCTGGGACCATCTTTCGGTGAGCATCTGGCTGCCGGACCCGGTCGCGGGCAACCAGGTCTGCCAAGTGCTGTGCCGCGCCGGCAAGATGAGCGCGGGCATCCCGGCCTCGGCTTCCGGCCGCATCGCGCGCATTCAGATCCCCAGAACAGGTGCTGATGCCGCCGTTCTTTCGCTATCCATCAGTTCCGCCAGCGGTCAGCGCCGCACGGCAGCAGGAATGCGGCTTGGCATTGGCTACGCGCTGGCAAATTGAGCTGTGTCTCCGAAGTTGGGATTAAGCTAGTCTGGTGCTCGAAGTTAGACAACTCACCCCAGCCGAAGCGCGCCTGCACCTGGCCGCGCTGGCTCATGTTCTGGTGGATTGCGTGGACGGCGGAGCGTCCGTCAGCTTCATGGCCGGGTTCTCCCAGGCCGATGCCGAGACTTTCTTCACAAAAGTGATCGACAGCATGGAACGGGGCGAACGAATCTTATTCGCCGCCTTTCTGGGCACGGACTTAATCGGCACCGTCCAGGTGCTGCTGGCCATGCCTCCGAACCAGCCGCATCGCGGGGAAATTGCCAAACTGCTGGTCACCCGTTCGGCGCGCGGGCAAGGCGCAGGCCGAAGGTTGATGCAGCAAGCCGAGGCAAGCGCCCGCTCGGCCGGCAAATCGCTGCTGGTTCTGGACACCGCCGATGCCCATGCTGAAAAGCTCTACACCAGGCTGGGCTGGACGCGGCTGGGCGTCATCCCGGAATACGCGCTGCTGCCGGATGGCGGCTTCTGCGCCACCACGTTCTTCTGGAAGCTTCTGACGTCCCCCGCACGCTGATAAACTAAGGTGGTTCATGGCAGTAGCTCAAGAGTTGCTCGATATCCTCGTCTGTCCGGTCTGCAAAGCGAAGGTTTTGCTGAATGACAGCGGAACCGGCCTGAAGTGCGTGGAATGCAAACGGGTGTATCCGGTGCGAGACGATATTCCGATCATGCTCAAAGACCAGGCCACCATAGAAGCTTAAACAAGATGACGGTTTTGGAGTATCTTCCGGAAGGCGCGCGCGTGGCCATCATACGGCTGCGATCACTGGGTGATTGCGTCTTAACCACGCCGGCCATCTCCATTCTTAAAAGCGCGCGGCCCGACCTGAAACTGGGCGTGGTTGCCGAACCGCCGTTTACGCAGGTATTTGAAGGCAACCCGCGGGTGGATGAATTGATCGAGCCCCACTGGCGGTCGGTGCGAAGGTTCCAGCCGGCGCTTTGCCTGAATCTGCATGGCGGCACGCGCAGCCAGTGGATGACGGCTTTGTCGGGAGCGCGCTGGCGGGCCGGGTTTGCGCACTACAAATCGACCATTGCCTATAACCTGCGGATTCCGCGCGCGCAAAAGACTTTAGGTGTCAACCGCACCGTGCATACGGCCGAGCATCTGGCCTCGGCTTTTTTCGCGCTGGGTGCGCCGCTGAAGGAAATTCCGCGCGGCGAATTGTTTACCGATGGCAAATTGCCTTTTGAGTTGAAGGGCCGCTACGCCGTGCTGCACCCTTACGCCTCCACTCCTGAAAAAACCTGGCTCCCGGAGCGCTTTGCCGAAGTGGCGCGCTATCTGCAGCTTTGGAATATCAAACCGGTTTTCCTGGCCGGCCCGAACGATGACGTGACACCTTTCCGCAGCCATGCCATTGCCCAGGGGACATTGAGCGAAGCGAAAGCCCTGCTGTCGAAAGCGGCCGTGTTCATTGGCAATGACAGCGGCCCGGCGCATATGGCGGCGGCGTTCGGCATCCCGAGCGTTGTCCTGTTCAGCACCACCAACCCGGCTATCTGGGGGCCATGGCGCACGGAGCAGGAAGTGATTGTCGCGCGCGAGGGGCTGTCCAGCGTGACGGTTTCGCGCATTATTGCCGCGCTGGAACGTTTGAAAACATTGGAAGAGGCGCACGCTTGAAAGATTTTTCGCGGCTCTTCAAGTACGCGCTGCCTTATTTTCCCGGTCTGCTGGCTTCCATCGTTCTGATGGCTGTCGTGGGCCTGTCGCAAGGCCTGCTGCTGAAGCTGATTCCGTTCATTTTCAATCGTGTGCTGGATCCGAAAAGCCCGGACGCTCCCGCCAAGCTGTTTGAGATTCCGCACACCGGATTTACGCTCTACCTGAATGACTTTTTCCCGTCGCAAATTCACAACATCTGGACCATGGTGGCGGTGGGCATTATTGTCTGTTACCTGGCCAAGGGCCTGTGCGATTATTTCGGCAACTACCTGGTGAACTGGGTGGGCGTCAACGCCGTGATGGACCTGCGGCAGGATGTTTTTGACCGCGTGCTGCATCAGGATGCCAAGTTCTTTGAAGACCAGCCGACAGGCCGGCTGATGTCGTCCATCATGAACGATATTGACCGCGTGCAGGTGTCCATTTCGAGCATGCTGGCCGATTGGATGCGGCAGGCGTTCACGGCGCTTTTCCTGCTGCTTGTGCTGGTGACGACAAACTGGAAGCTGTCGCTGATCAGCCTGCTGGTGTTTCCGGTTGTGGCGTTTCTGACCATTCGACTGGGCAAGCGGATTCGCAGCACCACGCGGCACGCGCAGGACATGGCGGCGGGCTTGAATGAGATTTTGCAGGAAACGCTGACCGGCCACCAGGTGGTGAAAAGCTTCGGCGCGGAAGATTTCGAATCGAAGCGGTTCCGGCTGGCGGCGCAGCGACTGAAGACCGGGACGCTGCGCTATGTGGCGCATCAATCTATTGCTTCGCCGGTGATTGAGTTTTTTGGCGCGCTCACCATAGTGGGTCTGCTGTGGCTGGGACGCCAGCAGGTAAAACACACCACGATGACGGCGGGCGATTTCACCGAATTCGTGCTGGCCCTGCTGTTTCTTTACGAACCCATCAAGCGCCTGACCAACATCCACAATATCTTTCAGCAGGGCCTGGGTGCCGCCATGCGGGTCTTCGGTTACATGGATAATCATCCGGATGTGGTTGACAAGCCGAATGCCGAAAGGCTGGCGCGCTTTAGCAAGTCGATCCGCTTTTCGAACGTGAGCTTCTGCTATCCGAACGCCACTTCGCGGCTGGTGCTGGACAACATCAACCTGGAAGTGAACGTGGGCGAAGTGGTGGCGCTGGTGGGGCCCAGCGGGGCGGGCAAAACAACGCTGGTGAACCTGGTGCCGCGCTTTTATGATGCGGTGAATGGCGCGGTGGAAATTGACGGCAAAGATATTCGAGGTATCCGGCTGGACAGCCTGCGCGAAAACATCAGCATCGTGGCGCAGGACACGTTTTTGTTCAACAGCAGCATTTTCGACAACATTGCTTATGGCCGTCCGGATGCCAAGCGCGAAGAAGTGATTTCAGCCGCGCGAACGGCTTTGGCCGAAGAATTCATTGAGCGGCTGCCAGATGGCTATGACACCGTTATTGGCGAGCGCGGCTTGAAACTCAGCGGCGGCCAGCGGCAGCGTCTGGCCATTGCGCGCGCGCTGCTGAAAAATGCGCCCATCCTGATTCTGGATGAAGCCACTTCGCACCTGGATACGGAATCGGAACGGCTGGTGCAGGACGCGCTGACGGCGCTAATGCAGAAGCGCACGGTGCTGGTGATTGCGCACCGGCTGTCCACTATCCGGCAGGCTTCCAAAATTGTGGTGGTGGAAGGCGGACGGATTGTCGAAACCGGCACGCATGAAAAGCTTCTTGCCTCCTGCGGCGTGTATCACCGCTTGTATGAACTGCAGCACGCGGATGTGATTGCGGGCTGATATGGCGACGACCAAACCTATCCGCAGCATGACCGGATTCGCCCAGGTGCGGCGCGAGAGCAGCGCGGGCGAATTGACGGTGAGTTTGCGCGGCGTCAATCATCGCGGGCTGGATTTGCATTTTCACCAGTCGCATGAATTTTCGCCTTTTGAAAATGGCATGCGTTCGCTGCTGAAGGAAAACATCGGACGCGGGCATATTGAAATACGCGCCGGCATCGTCAGAAGTAACGGCCAGCGCGGCGGTTTGAACCTGGATACTCTGAAGCTGCATGCGGACGTTTTCCAGAAGGCGGCGGAGAGCCTGGGGCTGGATGCAAGGCCTGATCTGAATGTGCTGCTGACGCTGCCGGGCGTGATCTCTCAAAACATGGAAACGCAGGAATTGGGCCCGGAATTTGAAGGTGTGCTGCTTTCCGCCCTCAACGATTGCACGGCCGAGTTTAACGATTGCCGCCAGCGCGAAGGCGGCAAGCTGGCTGAAGAGATGCTGTCGGAGTTAGGCGAGGTGGAAAAAGCGGCGGCTGAAATCAAGGCTCTGCGCGCCACCGTTCTGCCCGCCTTCCAGCAGAGGTTGCAGGAAAAACTGCGCGAACTGCTGAACGGCAGCGGCATTGCCGATTCGCGCATTCTGGAGGAGTGCGCCGTGCTGGCCGACCGGTCCGATATTCAGGAAGAATTGACGCGTCTGACGGTGCATGCCATTGAGCTGCACCGGATTCTGAACGGCGGCGGCGCGATTGGAAAACAGATAGATTTTCTGCTGCAGGAAATGAACCGCGAAACGAACACCATATTGTCGAAAAGCGCGACCGCCGGAGACGCAGGAATAAAGATTACGGGACATGGACTGGCAGTTAAGGCTAATATCGAAAGAATACGGGAACAAGCACTAAATCTTGAGTAAACCGCTTGAGTAAACCAGACCAGCACTCCGCAACGTTGTTTATCATTTCGGCTCCGTCGGGATCCGGCAAATCATCGTTAGTGGCCCGTCTTATGGCCGCCGACCCCAATCTGCGCTTTTCCGTCTCCTTCACCACCCGTGCGCCGCGCGGTGCCGAGAAGAATGGCGAAAGCTACTACTTCGTGGAACGCGCTGAATTCGAAAAGCGCCTGGAGGGGTCTGAATTTCTCGAATTCGCCGAGGTCTTCGGCAATTACTATGGCACGCACCGGTCGGCGCTGACCGATGCCGAGCAGGAGGGCAAGGATCTGCTTCTGGATATTGATGTGCAGGGGGCCGCGCAATTGAAGGAATCGGTGCCGGAAGCGGTTTCGATCTTTGTTCTTCCGCCCAATCGCGATATCCTTGAGAAGCGGCTTCGCGCACGCTCGGAAGATGCCGAGGAAGTGATTGAACGGCGATTGCGCGATGCGGCGACTGAAATTGGCAACTATCAGCAGTATGATTATGTGCTGATAAACCAGGATCTGGAAAAATCGGCGGCTGATTTAATGGCCATCATCCGGGCCGAGCGGGTACGCCGCAGCCGGATGGAACCGCGCATACGTCCGGTGCTGATGAGTTTTGAAGTAAGCGTGAAGTAAAGAAGAGAAAGTTGAAATAAATGGCAGACGCACCAAGAAAGAACGCACAGTACAGCATTCCCGATGACGAGAATGCCAGCACCTACCGCTTTATCATCGTCGCGGCGAAGCGCGCCCGGCAATTACAGAACGGTCAGCGCAGCGTGCTGCCGGCGGCCAACAAAAAACCAACTGTGCTGGCGATGGAAGAAACCCGGCGCGGCCTGGTGCCTTATACCGACCTGAACAATGTGGAAGAAGAAGCGGTAGCCGAGTAACAGCCGGGACATGCGCGTACTGGTGGGCGTTGGAGGCGGCATTGCCGCCTATAAATCAGCGGAACTGGTTCGCGCCCTGCAGCAGCGCGGGCATGATGTTCAGGTGGTGATGACGCGCGCCGCCCAGCAATTCATTCAGCCGCTAACCTTTGCCGCTTTGACGGCGAAGAAGGTGATTACCGATTTGTTCCCCGCCGACACTCTGGCCGGGGCTGTCGAGCACATTGCCGTTGCGCGCGAGCATGACCTGCTGGTTGTCGCACCGGCAACAGCCGACTTGCTTTCGAAATTCGCGCATGGCGCGGCGGACGATTTTTTGTCCACTCTTTATCTGGCTTTTACGGGACCCGTAATTCTGGCGCCGGCCATGAACACGGCCATGTGGAACCACGTCGCCGTGCAAGCCAACCTGGACGTCCTGCGCACTCACGGTTGTTCGATTGTGGATCCGGACGAAGGCTGGCTGGCGTGCGGCACGGTGGGCGAAGGACGTCTGCCGGACCCGGAAAAAATCGCCGCGCGCGTGCATGCGCTGGCTCAGCAGAAACGCGATCTGACCGGAGAGACGGTGCTGGTAACGGCCGGACCCACCCAGGAAGCGCTGGACCCCGTGCGCTTCATCACCAACCGCTCCAGCGGGAAAATGGGTTACGCCGTGGCGCAAGCAGCCGCCCAGCGCGGCGCTAAGGTGATTCTGGTTTCGGGCCCCGTCGCGCTGAAGCCGCCGTCGGGCGTCGAAATGGTTTCGGTGCAAACCGCGCGCGAAATGCGGCAGGCGGTGATGGATCACCTGGAGCAGTCCAGCATCATCATCAAAACCGCGGCGGTGGCCGATTATTTTGTCGCCGACATTCCCAAACAGAAGCTGAAAAAAACCGCCACGCGCCTGTCGCTGGAAATGGATCCGACGCCCGACATCCTGGCTGAAGTGGGCCAGCGCAAGG
>Ga0116226_10006568_pt1 | contig 10444 bp, 1 predicted proteins | sample S1TSphfallax_FD_89692 | JGI IMG/M metagenome (GOLD analysis project Ga0116226, IMG submission 89692) | Host-associated microbial communities from peat moss isolated from Minnesota, USA - S1T2_Fa - Sphagnum fallax MG | ecosystem: Host-associated > Plants > Peat moss > Unclassified | place: USA...
GCCAACGACTATATCGCTTTCATTGCTGCATCGGGACAGGGTCGCAGCAAATACAGCATGCAACCCCATGAACAAGGTGGCACCGAATCGCTTGCACAAATCCTGCAAGGAGTCCAATTTTTTCCGACCGATATTTTGATGGAACGTCGAACCGGCGTATCCTTGGACAGTTGGTCGTTCGTAATCAAGAGGAAGTTGATGGATAGCTGGAAGATCAGCTAGTTGCGCCTCCCAATACGCCAATTGCTTAGCAAGCACCTCGGCTTGCTGTGAAGCCTGCTGCCAATGTGCGTAATCAGCATATTGGATTGGCAACGCAGGCAAATTCCCATCCAACCCGAGGATACGACTTTGGTAGATAGCGCAGAGCTCTTTGATAAGGATCGATGTTGACCATCCATCTGAAGCGATATGATGTGCTGTAACCAGCAAGACATGATCATCCTGACCGAGCCGAAGAAGACGACCACGCAACATCAAATCGTTGGCAAGATCGAACGGCCGATCACGTTCTTCGCGCATGGCCTCGCGCAGATTCTGCAGTCTTTCTTTATCGTCAAGTGCCGACAAGTCGGAAACAGGAAACGAAAACATTCCATTTGCTGTATCCGCGTCCAGGATACATTGCACAGGGTCACCCGACGCGTTCGTCATGTACCGCGTCCGCAATACCTCATGTCGTTCCAGAATGACGTGAAAGGCGGCATGCAATCCAACGTGATCCAGTGGCCCGCGCAGGCGCAAGGCACTTGGAATATTGTAGTGTGCGCTTCCGCCTTCGATCTGGTCGAGCAGCCAAAGGCGACGCTGCGAATAGGACAAAGGAAGATCAGCAGACCTGTCGATCACTGGTATTTGAACGGAATTTCCCGAATCATTACCGAGCAATACGATCAATTCTGCCTTGCGTTCCTTGATTGCATCGAGCATTTGTGGAGTGACGGCATCTTTAGGCGCTTTGATGTTGAGTTTTCCATTCTCAACGAACAGCTTTACACCTGCGTCTGCCAGAGACTTGATGAGTTCGGCAATATTCATAGTTGAAAAAATTCCATTTCTTGGGTGCTATCTGTCATGTCGTCAACGCCTTGTGAGTCTTTTGCCGCTCCTGAGGTGACGTCGATATACGCCGCCAACTCCTGAAGGTTCGAAGTTTCAAACATCAACTTCACGTTAAGGGACACGTCAAACCTGGTCTCAATCGCCGTAATGAGCTTCATCGCAAGCAGCGAATGTCCTCCGATCTCAAAGAAATTATCCGTAATGCCAACGGTGTCCACTCGTAGTATTTCCTGCCAGACTTTGCACAAAATCCGCTCTGTCTCGGTTCGTGGCGCAACGACGGTTCGCGGCTCATTTACGGCTTGAGGTTCGGGAAGACGCTTTCTGTCGATCTTCCCATTTTCAGTCAGTGGAAATGCGTCAAGCTGCGCAATAGCTGAGGGCACCATGAACTCTGGTAGCTGTTGAGCCAAATGATGCTTCAGACGCGTCACAAGATCGCTACTCAATTGGTCGGCGTCGTGCTGATTTGCAACTACGTAGGCGATCAACCTGGAATCGCCCGCACCATAATTACGGGCAATGACCAGAGCCTCTTCGACATTCTCATGCGAACGCAGGCAAGCCTCGATTTCTCCAAGTTCGATGCGATAGCCTCTGATCTTTACTTGGTGATCGAGGCGTCCCAAAAACTCCATTTGGTTTTCGGGTAGCCATCGGACGAGATCTCCAGTCTTGTAGATACGCGATCCGTCAGCACCAAATGTATTAATAGCGAATTTTGAGGCAGTGATGTCTGCTCGGTTCAGATAGTCTCTGGCGACACCGTCACCACCAATCCACAATTCGCCCGGCACACCGAAAGGCACGAGTTCTCCATCACTGCCAACCACATAGAGCTGCGTGTTGTCGATTGGCGTTCCTATCGACACTGCAGCACGCTGTTGATGAATGTCTTCCGCAGCCCGTAAGAAGTAAGTGGAACATCCCACTACCGTTTCGGTCGGTCCGTACTCATTGACAATGACACAGGAAGGCAGGATGCGCATCTTCCATTGCGCTGCAAGATCCGATGTCAACTGCTCACCCCCTACAATGAACCAATGCGCCAGATCGCGAGCATGTTCGTCATGGAAACGGTAAGCCAAACTTTCCAGATGGGCGGGAGTGATCTTGAACAGCAAGACTTCCTCAGTGGATTTGAGCACCTCCGCCAAGTGTTCTATTTCGCGACCATCCTGTGGTACCAAATGCACATATTTACCAGCTGCGAGCGGCCCGAGAATACTGGTAACAGTTGCGTCGAATGCCAATGAGGAACTTGCTACCGCGCCAGACACGGTAGCAAAATATTCGCGTGCCACATAGCTGAGATAATTCACCACGCCGCGATGAAAAATACTCACCCCTTTCGGATTTCCCGTCGAGCCGGACGTGTATATCGTGTACGCAAGGTGTCCCGATGTCACCGCCACTTGATCGAACACAAGATTATTCACATCATTTTTAGCAACCTGCGCAATAACATCCACGGCGTCGAGGCAAATCGCGTTGACTCCAAGAATAGGCAATTTGGACTGCAATGCCTCGGTGGTCAAGATACTTACGACACCAGCATCTTCGATCATGTATTTCAAGCGCGAAACCGGATAGTCAACGTCCAGCGGAACATAGGTCGCTCCAGCCTTGAGTACCGCCAAAATCGCCACCAGCATGTCAACAGAGCGCACCAGGCAAATCCCGACCAGGTCACCAACTTCAATCGACCTGGCATTGACAAGAAAATGCGCGAGTTGATTGGCGCGTGTGTTAAGTTCGTGGTAGCTCAAACGGGTGGTGCCGCAACGCACAGCCAGTGCGTCAGGCTGCGCCTTAACCTGCACTTCAAACAGTTCATGCACACACGCATCAGAAGGATAGGATCGCTCAGTCGCGTTAAGCGTGCGCAGCAAATGCTCACGTTCCCGTTCGCCAATCAGGAGGTTCCGACTCGCCCCCCCATCATCATGCACAAGCAGGCTGTCGATTGCATTGAAAAAATAGCCTTCGATACGTTGGACAAACGCACGATCAAATATGTCTGCATCGACCGTCAAGGTCAACACACACGATTTTGCCGACGTATTGCGCGAACAGCTCAGCGAATAGGTGTAGTTCGTATCTTCAAAGCCCTCACTACCCTCGATGAGTGCATCTCCAGAAAAATCGTCGTAAACATTGAAGTTCGTATAGTTGAACAAGGCCCCGGAAAAATCCAGCCCAGAATCAAGCTGAATGTTTGCGACAGGATAGTTTCTGAATTCGGTCATGTTCAGCAGGGCCGCATCAATAGTTGCAATCAGCTGATTCCATGGAGCGCTTGCGTTTGCAACGTGCAGTGGTAAAGAATTCAAGAACAAACCGAGCGTCTTTTCGCTCCCGACTCGCTCCGGTCTTACGTTAAAAACGACCGACGACGTGACTCCTGCCTTGCCATTGATCGCGGCCAGCACCGCAAAATGCAGGGCGAGCCAGATCGACTTTTCCTGCACGCCGAGGCGTTGCGACAATTCAAGTATCGCACTCGCCCGCTCCATACCGACGTTCCAGTTTTCAACAAGGACACGGGCGCTCTTTCTGCGGCCGGTCCACCATGGAGTTTCCGCCTGGGTAAGATGCCCAGACCAAAAGCGCTTAGCATCGCTTGACTCGAGATTGCGCAATTCCTCAGCAACCGTGTAGCGGAACGGGAGTGGTTGTGCTGTCTCGTCTGTGCCTTCCTGTTTTCCAGTAAATAAAGCAATAAGCTGCGCATTAAAATTCGCTACACTCCATCCATCTAGCAAAGCGTGGTGGAAACTCAGGCTGTAATGAAAACTATTTTGCCGCAGATGATGCACCACGATCCGCCACATGGGACGGTCAGCCCGGAACTCACTTGACTTTTCTTTGGCCAACCATGCGCTCAAGTTCGCGTGCTGCTTCATCTCATCCAGCTCGCGGAAATCGACATATTCCAGTGGAAGCACGATTTCAGTCTGAATCGCATGCAACAGCCGCCCCTCTCCGGCAATAATATGGCTGCGAAGCATCTCGTTGGCATGGACCAATCGATGTAACGCGTTCTCGAACTGCGTGAAATTCCAGGAGACTTGAATACGATAGCCGAAGATGTCGTGATAAATCCCCTGTTCGTACGCAATCTGATGATGAAACACCATACCCTGTTGAAGCACCGTCAACGGGAATGCGTCTTCGATAGCATCAGATTCGATGGCGCTTTGGAGCTTCGTTTTTTCGAATTCTGTCAACAATGCAAAAGGGTCACATGCAATCAGCTCGTCATTTTGGACTGATCTCGTTTCAACGAGGGTCGCGAGCGCTTTAATTGTTTGGCAGTGAAACAGTTCCTTCACAGAGAATTGCAGGTCGTGATGCCGCGCCTGCGCCACCACTTTGATGGCGAGGATAGAATCTCCGCCGACGGAGAAAAAGTTATCGTCGATACCGACGTTCTCGATATCCAGCACATGTTTCCAGATCGCGCATAGCTGACGTTCTGTGTCCGTACGAGCAGGCGTGGAAGTTGCAGCCAAAGACACACTACGCGGCTCCGGGAGGGTCTTCCTATCCAACTTGCCATTGTCAGTCAATGGAAACCGGTTCAACAGAACAATATGCGCAGGGATCATATAATCTGGCAGAGTGGTCGCCAGGAATGACCGTACCTTATTGGTGAAATCACGGTACCTATCTTCCAGCAGATATGCCTGATCATGTGGCACGATATACGCTACCAGCGCGTTGTTTTGCTTAGTCGCGATGACTGCTGCCTCGGCGACTTCAGGCATCTTCAAGACGCTCGCCTCGACCTCCCCTAACTCGATCCGAAACCCGCGAATCTTGACTTGATGATCGATACGCCCAAGATACTCAAGCTCACCGCTTGCCAGCCAACGGGCCAGATCTCCTGATCTGTAGAAGCGTTCACGCCGACCATCGCTTGCTTCCCGCTCGACGAATCGTTGGGCAGTAAGTTCTGGCTGATTCAAATAGCCGATGGCGAGCCCACGCCCTTTCACATACATCTCTCCGGCAACACCCACTGGGGCGGAGATGCCTTCCGAATTCAACACAGAGACACCCAAGTCATCCAACGGCCGACCTATCACACTAGCACTTCCCATTGCAGACAAATCCGACTTCATGATGCGGCGGTAAGTCACGTGTACAGTGGTTTCTGTGATCCCATACATGTTGATCAGTTCCGGCGCATCATCACCGCGACGCGCAAACCATGGCTCAAGAGCAGTCAAATTCAACGCCTCGCCACCAAATACAACGTATCGCAAAGACAAAGTGGAACCTTTATCAGCCGCAATGAATTGATAGAACGCACTCGGCGTTTGGTTTAGAACCGTGACACCCTGCTGAGAAACCAGATCGAAGAAATCATCGAACGAGCGACTCACCCATCTTGGCACTACAACGAGTTTGCCGCCATACAAAAGCGCTCCCCATATTTCCCAAACCGAAAAATCGAAGGCATAGGAATGGAACAAGGTCCAAACGTCATCGCCATGGAATTCAAAATGACGTTGCGCGCTCGCGAATAGTCGCATCACATTGCGATGCGGGACCATTACCCCTTTCGGGTTTCCGGTCGAACCAGATGTATAGATAACATAAGCAAGATTGTCAGGAGTCACACCGAGACGTTGCCGATCGATGTTTTCATCAGACTGCCGCATCATTAGTGTCTCGAAGGATGGATCGTCCATCCGAATAAGGTTCACCTGCTTAGCGTCAGCGAGAAAATCACATGGAACATTGGACAAGACAGTGGTAGCACCTGCGTCCGAACACATGAAAGCAAGTCGTGACGCAGGATAGTCAGGATCAAGCGGAAGATAGGCTGCCCCCGCTTTGAGAATTGCCAACATCCCGACCAGCATTTCCATCGATCTGCAAACATGCAAGCCGATCAGGGAACCAGGCTGCACCCGCTCCGCATCCAACAGATAATGCGCGAGACGATTCGCGGCGCGATTGAGTTCCGCATAGGTCATGGATCGCTCTTCACACACGAGCGCTACGGCATTAGGTGTTTGCATTGCACACGCTTCAAAGCGTTCATGCAAACATTGGCTCACTGGATGGCTCGCCAACTCCTCGCTGCCATCAAGCGACAAGCATTGTCTTTCCGGCAGACTCACGAAATCGTGATGCAGCACACCTTTTTGCGGCTCCTTTAGTAGCAAACCGAGCAAGGATTGGAAATTCTCCGACAATCGCTCGATAGTGCCGACGTCGAACAGATCAACGTTGTATTCCCATCTGACGGATAGTTTGCCGTTGTCTTCGCTCACGTTGACCAGAAGATCGTATTTCGACATGCTCGATTGATCTTGCAGCGGCTTGAGCATCAAATCCGGCAATGCAATGGCGCCCTCTTGCGTGTTCTGCATGACCAACACGATCTGAAACAAGGGATGATGCGCAAGCGTGCGTTCCGGTTGGATGCGCTCAACAATTTTTTCGAACGGAACCTGCTGATGCGCATAGGCATCGGCAAGGGTTGCTTTGCTTTTTCGCAAAACGGTGCGGAAATCTGGATTCCCGGACAAATCCGTGCGTAGCACAAGCGTATTGACGAAAAATCCGATCAGGCCTGCAATCTCTGGCTGCTCCCGGTTTGCAGTGGGTACGCCGATCACGATGTCGCTTTCGTTACTGTAGCGATGAATCAGGATCGAAAGTGCAGCGTGCAAGCCGATGTACAAGGTCGCGCCCTCGTCCTGGCATAACGCGTTCAGATCGTCGCGCAGCCCGCTTGAAAGAATCTGATTAACAGTATTTCCAACGAAACCTTGCACCAGTGGTCGTGGGCGATCCAGTGGCATTTGATGCGACACCGGCAGACCCTTCAATTGCTTTTCCCAATACGCCATTTGACTGTCGAATACAGGGCCTTTCATCCAGTCGTTTTGCCATGCTGCGTAATCCGCATATTGGATCGCCGGAGTAGGCAAAGGATTTTCCTCGTCGTTGACGAAAGCGGTGTAGAACGTACACCACTCCTTGATCAATACGCCCATTGACCACCCATCGGATGCGATGTGGTGCAGGGTGGCGATCAGCACATGTTGGTCGTAACGCATTTTCGCCACGACAACCCGTATCATCGGATCATTTGCCAAGTCAAATTGATGCTGCGATTCCGCTTCTATGAGGGCCTTCAATTGCTGTGCAGCGGCGTCCCCATCCAGTCCAGATAAGTCACGCTGTTCTATTCGGAATGTATCCCCCGTCTGAATGTGCTGCCAGGCCTGGCCCTCGTCGTCCGCCCGAATACACGTCCTCAGGACTTCATGCCGATTGACAATCGTCTTGAAGGCAAACTGCAAGGCATCTAAATTCAAGCGACCTTCCAACCACAACGCGTTAGGCATGTTGTAGTGTGCAGTTGCGCCATCAATTTGGGACAAAACCCATAAGCGCAACTGTGCAAAGGACAGCGGAGCTGGCGCATCTCGATCTGGTCGCAGTGGAACACGTGGCATTTCCACTTGTGATCGCTGGTGAGCCTGCAATAGCTCAATCAATTTCGTCTTGTTCTTGACGATTTCATCCCTGAGAGCAGGTGTCAATGCGCCTTTGGGTGCCTTGTACGCAAGCTCAGAGCCATTCAGATAGATATGCACGCCTTGTCTGGCGGCATCGAGCAAAATTCGGCTTGGCATCAGAACGTCCCCTCTTCTACGATTTGATTATCGATTGCAGCAGCATTTCTCTGATTTTCTGTGAACGCAGCGATGTAGTCGGCTACAGCTTCAACTGTCGGATTGGTGAACACGACGTTGACAGGAACATCGATACCAAATTCCTCCCGAATCCTGGCAAGCACACGCATCGCGACAAGAGATGTGCCACCTGCCTGGAAGAAATTGTCACGAATACCTATGCGCTCGACCTTGAGTTCGGTACACCAGATTTCGGAAAGACGCTGATCAGTCATGTCACGCGGCGCCACATATTCAGCATCATGCAACTGCAGTTCCGGCTTCGGCAGCGCCTTTCGATTGATCTTTCCATTTGGAGTGAGTGGCAATGCATCCAACATGACATAGACGGACGGAACCATGTATCCTGGCAGTTTCGCATTAGCATGACGTTCGATCTGTCTCCGATCAGGGCCACTTCTAGCGGATTCGTCCATTAAACGTTTCAGTGGCTCCAGCCCGGCAAGTGCATCGCCTTCATCCATCCAGTCGATCAGGCACGCCAATTCGTCCACGCCAATGTCCTGAAATTTCCTCGCAAGTTTCCGTGTGCTTGTCGGGGTTCCGATCAATGAGGCCGTGCGTACGTAGCGTTCAAATGCAAAAGCCGCAACATTGTCGAGATCTTTTTCCACCACGCCTTCCGTCACAATATCCAGGCTCTTCATGAGAGGGCCGAGTAGGGAGAGGTGAGAACGCATGTAGCGTATGAAAGGTGCACGTGCACGTGATATTGCCTCATCCAAGTCGTTATGCAGGTAGGTATGAACCATCAACGTAACCCGCGCGCGCTGCGGATCATGTCCATTGACGGCCAGGGCTTCCCGGTAAACTTTGATCTTGTCAGCCAGTTCGTCTACGGTTTGCCCCAGCAAATGTGTCAGCAGGTTTGCTCCCTTGCGCCCTGCCTCGGCAAACGTTTCTGGATTGCCCGCTGCTGTGACCCAGATCGGCAATGTAGTTTGGATCGGCTTGGGGAACAGTTCCAGTTCGTATGGTTGGCCATCGCCACCATCACGCACGATCTTCCCACCGCTCCATAGGCGCTTGATTTCCTCGATACCCGACCACATCGTTTCCTTACGCGAAGCATAGGTTGTCGGTCGCAAGGAAAAATCGCGAGGATGCCAGCCGCTTGCAATGGAAACACCAACACGCCCATTCGACAGGTTATCGACCACAGACCACTCTTCGGCGATCCGAATAGGATCATGCAATGGGAGCACGACACTCCCTGAGCGCAATTTGACACGCGAGGTAGCTATCGATAAAGCAGCATTCAGCACGGATGGATTGGGATACAGGCTGCCGACCTTGTCAAAATGACGTTCAGGCGTCCAGATCGCTTCAAATCCGTTGTCGTCCGCAAATTTCGCAGACTTAAGGTAAAGATCGTATTTGTGGGAATTCCGATATGTTTCCGCGCCAAAGAAAAACATACTAAACGCGAGGCGATTGTTATCGACTGCATCCGATTTAATTTCGTCCTTTGCAACAACGTAGGCGACAAGCTGTTTCTCGCCGGACGGCATGGTATCTGCAACCACGACGGCATCTTTGACCTGGGTATGCTCTCTCAGGCAGGTTTCGATCTCGCCAAGTTCAATGCGGAAACCGCGGATCTTTACCTGGTCATCCATGCGTCCGCAATAGTGCAAACTTCCATCTTCCAGGCGACGCACAAGATCGCCGGTTCGGTACAGTCTGGTGCCAACCGCTGAAGCGCCTGAGAGATCAGAAGATAGAACGACAAACTTTTCCCCAGTCTGCTCAGGACGATTCAGGTAGCCGCGTGCAAGCCCTGCCCCCGCTATATACAACTCACCGATCACACCAGAAGGAACTGGCTGCATTCTGTCTGAAAGAACGTACACATCGGTATTGGCGATTGGCGCACCAAGAGTAATGGCGGCATCATCGGAGTTCACGCAGCCAACGCAGGACCAGACCGTTGTCTCTGTCGGGCCGTACATGTTCCAGAGTTGAACGCCAGGTCTCTCCAAAATCGCTCGTGCCAGATCAGCTCCCAACGCCTCCCCGCCGCATAGCGCTTTGAACGCATTCCCGCCTTTCCAGTCAGCATCGATCAGCATCTTCCAGGTACTTGGCGTGGCCTGCATGATCGAAACCTGTTGTTCATGAATCAGGCGCAACAGCCCATCAGGATTGAGTGCGGCACCATCAGGGGCCATCACAAGTCGTGCACCTGTCACGAGAGGCAGGAAGAACTCCAGTACGTGAATATCAAAGGAAGGCGACGTCACCGCCAGTAAACAGTCTTCTGGTGTCAAACCTGGACGATTCGTCATTGCGGTCAGGAAATTGACCACTGACCTATGTTCAATCATTACGCCCTTCGGATTTCCAGTCGATCCAGAGGTATAAATGACGTAGGCAAGATGACGATTATTAAGACCGATCTCCGACGGCGAAAGATTCACGAATTCAGTCGTTTCTCCAGAAACATGCAATGACAACGCATCCAACATGACCCGTTGAGCTGGAGCAAAAATTTCCACGTTCCCGACAGGCGTGTGCGTGAGAACGGTGGAAATGTTCGCGTCGTCGGCCATGTATCGCAGGCGTGATTCGGGAAACGCAGGATCAAAAGGCAGGTAGGCTGCACCAGCCTTGAGAACTGCCAATGCGGCGACAACCAGATCGATTGAGCGCTTAAGGCA
>Ga0116226_10006569_pt1 | contig 10443 bp, 5 predicted proteins | sample S1TSphfallax_FD_89692 | JGI IMG/M metagenome (GOLD analysis project Ga0116226, IMG submission 89692) | Host-associated microbial communities from peat moss isolated from Minnesota, USA - S1T2_Fa - Sphagnum fallax MG | ecosystem: Host-associated > Plants > Peat moss > Unclassified | place: USA...
AGGCATACAAGATACTCTCATAGCTAATAAATGGGTGGTTTGCAAAAAAACCACAAGAATTTATTAAAAGTGTGAGGATACAAGATACCCTCATGGCTATTAAATGGGTGGTTTGCAAAAAAAACCAACAATTTATTAAAAGTGTGTTAAAATCGTGGAGGTGAAAGATCAAGATTCATGGTACAATTTTGTGAACCGTTCATTGTAGGGATGGTAAGCTCAAGGAACTGATTTTTGGATCACCTCCTTCTTTTGGATGGCATCAGCTTTCTCTAAGCCCCCTTGAATTAAGGTCTCTTCCTAACATTAGAGAGTCTCATAATTTGTGGTTAGGATGGTCTACCCAATCTTGATAAACAGCATATTCACCTATCCGACCAAGTAAAGCACAAATTCTTGCAAAGTTGTTACTACCACAACATATGAAAGAATGAAACCTTCCCACCACAGTTTCTGCCATACACTAATCTTTAGTCTCCCCTTGTTATGTATGGCCTTATCTCCCAAGGAGAAGAATATTAATAACAATTTAAAGAGGTCACTTTACTTTGGGGCTTCAGAAAAAGAAAGATCTTGTTAGCAACTGCTGGTGTCTGTTCTTCAAATGTTTCAGAACCAGAGAATTGCCTATTCCAGGCTTCTTTTGAAAAACAAATCAGAAGCAAGGAACAGTGCATTCCTGTTATTTCAAAAACCTTGAAGAGGCCTCGGTTTCCATTAAAAACTGGCAGTTTCCTGGGGCACAGGTATTTGACTTTTTCAAACTTTTTGAGAATCATTGTTACGTGTATATAACCGGGTGTTTTGATATTTTGAGAACCGTGGCGGTGGACCGTTGAGAACCGCTTTGATACCCTCCGGGTACTTACCCGGGAGATGATACCCGCCCAACGCGTCCTGCAAGGCCCATGGTGTTGAGGTTCCTTTCTGTTTCCTGCAAAGGGAAAGAGGACAACGCCTGTAGGCCGCTGTAGTTGGCACAACGACGCTCATGATATCTGACATCGCATCAAAGCAATCAAACAATCACCTCATGAATTCAGTTGAGCTGTCTAGTCTCCCTTTGTTCTCTCTTTTCCCCCTTTGCTGGGTGCTTTGTTTAATGAAGTTTGCCAGGGTTTTGAATCATCATGTCCAGTCACTGGTTTGACCTTGGAATCAGGTTTCCAAATCATTTATTATATGCCAAGTACAGGACTCGGCAATTGTACCCTGTAATGGGCCTTCAGGCAATTGAGGGGGTCAAAATTTCCAACCATGCACCAAAATTGACACAATGACTTATATATACCTGGCATGTTCCATAAATGTAATGGTTTTCATGATTTGCACAATGGGCATGTGGATTTACAGAATGCTGTGGATTTACAACAGAATGGGCATGCGGATTTACAACAGAATGGGCATGTGGATTTTCAACAGGATGGGCATGTGGATTTTCAACAGAATGGGTATGTGGATTTTGGACAATGGTTAGGTCAGGTAGACCCAAGAAGACCTGTCCATTGTGCCTTGAAATTACGGGGACTAAAAAGAGGCAGAAAAGGCCACTGCATGAAAAAAACCATTTCGTTATTGTTATGTTCTTCCTCATATTTTCGCGCAGCACCTCAACAAACAACAACAGTTCAGATCTTCCTTTCTTTTCCTCCGTACCTGCTCCTGCTTCTACTGTTCGTTGCTAGGTGTCTGGAAGCAGCAGCAGCAGCAGAGTCATGAACCTGACAACATTAGTCAGAATAGGGGACGATTCTGTCAAATAGTATAATATGCCTACACAGCCTTGTGGCCGCTGATCATGATCAGCTCATCTTTCCCCAACTGCCGCTACTGTTGCAGCTATCTATATCTCTTTTGCGTTGAACCAATTATGTTCACTTGACACCGTTTGTTAGGAGGTGGTAATGTCTGCTTACCACATGCAGACTCCTCAGTTATGTCTGCTAGTTACCAAAAGCAACAGTCGATCATCGGATTTGAGCTAATCTGTCAATCAGCGGGGTCCCGCCAACTTGCGGATCAAAGCGCCGGTAACTATAGCTGCAAGCCATTAACTTAACAGACAGAATAGCGGTTTGAACAACCTAAAAGTGCAAGTAGTTCAGCAAGTAGTTGCAAGTAGCTCTGAAATCAGAGGTTCTCGCCGCCTTCTGGAGATGGTCTTGTCAGTGGTGGGGATGCTAAATACACCCTAACGAGCCCTGTCCGAGTTTCTCCGGCCCTTTTTGCGCCCTGCGTGGTTCTGCAAGCAGAATTTTAAAAGAATAATTTGTTGTTCTGCATGTTCTGATGTCCAGCACAGTGAGGATATGTACTGAACATTACCCTACTTTTGATCATTGTATGAAAAGAATGCTCTGCTTTATTTACTCTATAACTAGGCGAACGTCAATCAAACCCTGCAGCAAAACCACTGACGCCCGGACAGAGTGTTATGGGGGTTGTGATGGGAGGAGACTGGGTATGAATGTGACTTCAGTGACGCGCACCCCCTCCCCCCATTTCAAGGGAGGAGAATCTTCCGTCACTGGAGGAGGGACGGCAGCTAGTGGGTGGCCCCAGAAACTGGAGGCACAGGATCCGAGGCTTACTTTATAGGGTGGGACTCTAATCCATGTACCTTTTTGCTTACTTTTGTGTCCCACAATAAATTGAAGGATTTGAAAATAGCAAAGTAAGCAAGCAGCTAAGCAGTTGACCTACAATATTGGTGCCCAAAGAGGAAGAGTCCAAACATGCGGAGCTTTAACTAACAAAAGTCAGGAAGATGAAAGCAATAACATTGGTTTGGAACTGTTAATATTGTTGATACCATATAGCTGATATGATTGCCCTAATCTTGTACAAAAAGAAAATTCCTTCTTGAGTTCTGGAAAAAGAAAATGCTGTGGGGACGATCGCGGGGCAGGCTGCTTAACTTTGAATAAAAAACGGGGCTGTTCACAAAGTGTGTACATGAATAGTGAGCTCAACATTTTGTTGATTGTTGTAGCTCTAAAAGATTGTTCCAAGAGGAAAACAGTAACGCACTTTTTACTAGGAGCTTTTTTGTACTAGTTGAATTAAATATAAGCTTAGACTACTTACAGCTTCAGGGGCGCGCACGACACATGAGCTACATGAGTGAATGCACCAACTGGTGAGGAATCTCAACATCAACTTCCATGTGCAAGTAAATGCATGATCCTGCAGGCTACTATTCAAAAGTTTTCTTGTGTACTTAGTGGGTTGTGTATGGTGTACCTATAATCATTCTTAAAAGGATGATCACAGCAGCAGCAGCAGCTGCTTGGACGTCCTGCAGCGTTTTCCAAGGTCAAGATTCAAAAGCTGCTGAATATGAGTGGCTTGCTAGCCAGCCATTTGTCCCTCAAGCTAGTGACAAATTATATCCGCTAGAGCGTACATGTGATGACAGTCGAAGTTGTGAAACATTGTACTACAGGGAAAGCGCTCATGCAGTACATCATGTGCTGTTCTGTGTCCCCCCATGCACACCTTCTCATTCTGCAAGTCGAGGTTAACAAAGTGCACACGATTAAACAACAGTATTTAACAGCTAAAAGTTGCCACTTTTAAGACAAATAACGACGCTTTAGCACGTGATTAGACAGTGGGTGAGCTCATGGGGCCAGCCGCTGCCAGCTTCTAGCTAGCTACGAATCCTCCAAGACCCTAATCTCTGCATGAAACTGCCGCTTAAAAAGCTCGACGAGAATATGTCTTCAAGAATCTGCGATACGAGAAACGGCCACGAGACATGAGAGACACTTTGAGAAACAGTGCCCAGCTTCTTGTCGACTAACTCTAGTTCAGACCCTGATCTAATTCACTTAAGTCGATGACTGTCTAGCTACAGCGACAACAGATCAATCCTACCCTGGAAGATCCTCCGCAACTCCATCGAAAAATCTAGTAGTACATATGTATATGAATCTTACTGTTATGTACAGTCGCGCACTTTGAAGTACCGGCTGATGATCATCTGTTGGAAGTACAAGTACTTGAAGTGCCACGACCATGAAGTCTTTAGCTCAAGACTAGGGTTTTAGCCCTCATGGAAAACAAAGCACTCAATCTAGTCAAATTCAACTCATAGCATTTGGATACTAGAATGGCACATCATGAGTTCAATTCACCAGAAAGAGGCGAGCCAATTGAATCGGTGACCACAATCTTGCTTGCCGATCACTTGAAAGGAAGAACCAGCAGCAACAACAAACAGTACAGAGAGTACTTTCTAAGTGAAATCTTCACCTGTGCCGCGTCATGAATGACCTATATATATATACAGCTCCTGCATGATCGACTACCTTTAAACAGGATGCGAACTGTCAACTTTCTGTGTAGAAACTACACTGCTACATCAAAGACGATATGATCTGCAAGTAGCTAACTCTCGCGGCGGCATTGTTCGTCGACCGAGAGAGTTCACACGTATTGGATCACGATATATTGCCAATCTAGAAACAGAATTTTATTATTTTGTAGTTATGAATCGAAACTGGTTTTTCCGGTCCAAAGCTGGAACCAGTAATCCTTGTGAGCTCACGAGCTCCTATGTGATTTCTTTAGGTCTAGCAGAACTAGCCAGCCACTAGACGGCAATGCATATATGCTGTCGGCGTTGATCTGGGTCTAAACCTACGATATTTCTACAACTAGAAAACTGAATCGGGAACTCGCTGAATCCAATATTACGAAACTGCAAGAAACTGATCAGCTGCAGCCCAAACATTCGACATGAGGTCTCTCGATCGACCAGAAGACGGAGACTGATTCAGCCACCCATTTCAGTAATTCATTTGAAGTCTTTAGATCTCTCTAAAGATCAACTGAAATTATGTCACGAGCTCGAAGGTTTTTGCGCACTTTCAAGCACGAAGCTGATCATAGACTTGCCGTTGCAGCAGCTACGATGTACTGCAGCTTGCTAATATAGACCTTGATCATATTTGGACGCTGAATTGATCAGTGCTGCTGATTATTTACACCACCTGCATACTCCTTGCATCATTTCAAACGAATTGCAGTTGCAGACAATGTCGAGCACCGGTGTACTCAATTGAATGAAAGATCATGAACACGTGCTCCTCACATCACTACTTGGGTCCTGATCTGGACTCAGAATCATTTACAAAAGCCTTGTGAGCTGCTGCTATTTGTACAACACCTGCATGATCAGAAAGAGACTGCAACCCATGAGCGACAATACGCGACCAGCTTGGTCGTTGCTTAATTAGGGTTTAGCGAACCTAGCTCGCAGTATTTATGAGACGTTCCTCAAATTACGAACTCTCTTATAAATCTCAAAACGTGTTCATATAGTTCAAACCTAGTCGCGGGATCCTCGGTTCTACTTCATTCCTGGATACAGCTTGACATACTACAAAATCAACTCTGAAGGTTCTTGAAGAAAGTGATCGTTGCGATCAACTGCTTAGCTTCAATTGGACTGTAAACGCGGTGGATATGCTGGCTGGCAGGACTTTGAGGGTGAGAGTGTGTACCGTGAGATTCTTTGCTCTTGAATGGTATGTGGTTCGTGAAAGATATTCTAAGTTCCGGCAACAACGCTTATCTGCACAGCCGAGGTTGCATGACGAACTGCTGCACACTATCGTAGAACGTGAGTCCATTAGCAGTACTGGAGAGACTTAATGGTGGCAAATTCAGCGGTAGATCTGGCAACGTCGATCCAAGACCTGTTAGAATATCCAGATCACTGAAACCAGCAGCAGCTAACTCGTTGTAATCCAGTGGTGGAGCGATTGGCAGAGGCATCCCAGAGTCCCTAGTCGACGACGTGATTCCTGTAAGCGCATGATCACATGGGACAGTAGTATAAGCGCCTGTTTGAGACGCATAATCGACTTGATTGCTGTTGTTGGGCATGAGTATCTGTTGATCCGTTGAGCCTGGAAGAAAGACGTCTGATCCTGCAGCAGAGAAGAAGTAGGGTGCAGGAATTTCATCAAGGGAATACGGAGCCTGTCTGTGGGAGAAGAACTCATCGTTGTTCGACATTGCAGTGCGCGAGTCAACGCTACTCGTGTAGAAACTGAAGCTGGAATCGATGCTCATGTTCGAATAGTCAGTACTGATCTCCGGCATCGTGTTGCTGCATCGAATTGGTGAGTCTTGATCCGTTGAGTACTGCACGTCTTCGACGAGCCGGTTGCAGCTCTGAAACATGGAATCTGCGGCACGAGCCGGCGCGCAAACACGTTGGCGGCTCAAGAGCTGCTGTTGCTGGCCGTGATGATCAGTATCTTGAAAACCTAGTGCAGGATCCGGCGAACTCTCTGCAGCAGCTGGCGGCGCGCTGCACGGCACTGCGACTACTGTCTTGGTTCGAGCTCTTCGTTGTGGTGCACCTGCAGTATCCGCCTTGCAGCTGCGACTAGGTCGGCCAGTCAGTCTTTGAACAGTCGACCGGAAGTTTGCGACATCGGTCTTGATGATCTTGGGCGCGTATATGTGGATTACTCGAATGGTGGGTGCCGGCAACATAGCCGCTGTCGCCGCGTGCTCAGGAATATGAGGACCGCCCGATCCCTGCTCGCGGCGAATAGCTCCAGCAGGTACTGACCCGGCCGCCGTTGTACTCGGTTTTCCAAGAGTGTGAGATGCTTTGCTGAGGCCAAGCTGTATTGGATCACCACTCCTGATATACTGCTCGGTAAAGCCTTGGTTCTCAGCTATGCACGGAGCCATGGCTAGCTCGAACAGCTTACTAACTAAAGGAACAGCTTCCAGTGATACAAAACCAAAACGCAAGAAGGGATGAAGTGCGCCAACTGCACTAAGTCCTAGACTAGAAGTTACCTGGGAGCTCGTCCACCTGAATCCAGTAGTTCTGAATTATGGTGGTGGAAGTCTAAGCAACATTGTTTCTCCAGAGACCTAGCCACACCAGATGGCCGGCGCACTACACTAAGCTATATTCTTCCACACCTTCTGATGATCACATACATGGATCTCTAATAGGATTCAGGCACGCACAAAGAGACAGTGGAAAAGAAGCTAGAAACCAAAACCTAATTAAACTATGAACACAGCATGCGCACACTTCAAGAGCAGCTAAGGCCGCAAAACATTGAACTAGACATCGACGACGTCCCTAGTGTTATAACAGTACTGGTTTAACTAAACGAGAACAGCTTCTCCTAATCAGCAGCAGCAGCTTCTCCAGATCTTTTCTGACAATTGTCGAACTTCCTGCAACTTTTCAAACATTTACAAATTATAGAAAAGCAGAGTGTTGACCTGATCAACTGATTATGTCTGGCCAGCAGCTTCAATGTCTAATTTCTCCAGCTCAACGCCGCAGCGGCAATGCAGTAGTTTGATCAGCTTGGCGTTCGACGAAGCTGCTGATCTTTCACTGATCCGTATTACACACTCGTGAAACCCTTGATTCTGAAGCTCTCAATCACTTCGTCTCTATGTGCCTCGCTCTCTATGATTATCTCTTTCCTACCACATCGTCTCTAGCTAGCTACCTAGGCACTAGCGACAAGTGTGACAAACTCCCTCTCGCACAGGCCATGAGATCTTCATGTCTCGGGGCACATAATAATAATCTTGAGCTGAGGTGATGCACAACACTAGTGTATACATCTATATATATGACCGAAACCCTCGAGAAACCTCCTTAGAACTAGGTTTTTTAACACTAGTAGTCCTTGAATCTCATGTGTGTCATCTGCCTAGCTAGCTAGGACCTCATTACTTGACCTCAAAGCTCTTGAAGAGTTTATAAGTTTGGAGCTCTTTTCCTCATCATCCAACGGCGTGGCACCAAGACATAAAAACAATTATCTCTTCTACGAACTCTAACAGCGTTGCAACCTCGATGCGCTTCGAAGGCCCGGAAGCTTCTAACTGGAGACAAAACCTGACCGCCCTTGTCGACATGTTGATCGAGCCGAAGGTAGACGGCAGGTTGCATTTGGTCTGTGGGACCAACCACTAACCCCACCCCGGCCCCCAATGGCGTTCAGGCTAAGCATTCTTTTTTCTTCTGCAGTTCGGGTCAGCATTTTATTTTATTTTTTCTGTGGCAAAAACTTTCACCATTTGGAGATTTATAATAATATTTTCAAAAAATAATATTCTATCGAATATCCCATTGTCAAAAAAACAATTAGAAATCGAAAAGAAAAGATTTTAATCGACATATTTCTACACATTGGTTCAAGCAAGTAGCCAGAATATAGAAGGATTTTAATAAATTTTACTTCCATAGCTGGTCTATAGCCAAAAATGGCAAAATCTCCTTGTGGATGATTGCCAGTATGGCAACATAACAAAATTGGGGGGACAAAAAAAACACGGACACACTGGTTTTGCTGGGTTGGGCTTTTTCTTACCATTGCAGAGACTCTTTTTAGCACCTCCACTTTTTTATATTATCCTCAAAAAAAAAAAGGCATTGATTACTAGCCTACCTACAGTTTGCTTGCTTCCACACTGTTTATACTGTTTTCAGAAATGATGAAAATTTCAAAAATAAAATAAAAATCTCAAATGTTAAAAAGTTGTGAAGGTAAATATTGAATCTTCAAAAATATTCTTTTTGTCGGAATGAAAATTTCAAAATGAAAATTTAATTATTCAGGCAGACATGTGTTGAAGCTGCCAAGGTTCTACAGTACTCTGCTAGCTTCACTGATTCATCTTTAAATTCTTGACTCCTAATGCCGGCCACTGAACAACTGGGCAATTTCTTTTCTATGAAATTTTGCCAAAGTGTTACACAGATGCAAATTTGCTGTCACAATATTCTTTTATTCTTTGGAATAATTCGCCATATTTCGAGCTTTTTTTGGCCTCAATTGCCAGTATTCTGTCTGAGGTTGCAATAAGGAGAAAAAAAAGGGAGGATTCTTAAAATTTTCAAACTTTCATGCTTTGAAATAGCCAATTTGGCTAGATCTTCTGATAGTTGATTGCAAACTTCTGATGGTTGAAGTGCTTTTTGGGGTTTTCAATCGCCAGAATTTGAAGAAAAGTGGCCAGATTTCTTTCTATATATTTGCTCTTTTCTTTGGAAATTTGGCACATATGAGTCAATTTTTAATGAAAAATCCTCTGTGCAGGTTTTTCTTGGAAATTTGATGATTTTTTTCAAACAAGGAATTTTTGACAGAATTTATTTTTTTCCCGGCCAATTAATACATTGCAAAATTTTCCAAAAAACTAATAATTGTAACCAGCATTTTTTTGGTGGCGAAATCTGGTCACTTGGCAGCAAAAAAAGACTGGCTGTGAATCATACAAAGGTTTTTTTTCAGAAAGTATGACCCAATATAGCCTTATTTCAAGGAAATGTTTTTTGAAATCACCAGATTTAGACCACTGGTTCTAGCATGTTATGGTAAAGGTTCCAAAAATTGTACTTTCCTCTCTAACCTGTAGCCAAAATTGGCTAAGGCCTCCTGTCGATGATCACGAATCCACCTACCTAAAAAGATTGAAAAAAACTGGCCCTGATTATAACTTTGGAAGGGAGAGATTAATGGAGGATGTAGTTTTCATTTAGTGCAATATTTTCAGAAGTTTTTAATATAAAAACAGGTGGGATTTATTACAAATAAAATCACCAAACACCCACCCTTTGTGTGGTTTATTGGGCATCTCTAATTTGGTCCCTTTACCAGATCTGTTACTTGAAAGAAAACTAAGAGAAAATTTCTCTAACAGTCATTTGTACAAACATATTCCTCATCTGTCTTCACCGAGTACCTCTCAAATACAGTGATTATGTACTCGAAGTATAGCAGAATCACCCGCTCAGCTGAAGATAGACCAATGAATTGTGCACTTAGCTCCAACCTACACACTGATCATGCAAAAATTCTCATACAAATCTCTGAAAAAATTCTCCGCATTAGCCCAAAAGAAATATAATTTCTATTTCTTTACTTCTTCCCTGTGATCTCCAGAATTACACAGCCAAAATTGCAGCTAATGTCTCTTTTAACAAAAAATAACTATTCACAGGTTCCTCTCTAGTGTTTAGGCAGGTATCTGTTTTACTTCCAGGTATCGCACCCCATATATATATATATATATATATATACAACCACCACATTTCCTCTTTTTTAAAACCCAGCCCCACCTCCTACCCAGGAATTTCAGAAACTTGATACCTGCCCTCACCTCATAACTGGACCTTTCAAAATTCAAATATCTATAACCGGACCCAACCCAGGGGAGATAATTGGAAAGGGCATCTACCGAAAACCCAGCTTATACTATTTTAGTATCAATGTTATACCTCCCTAGTATGGTTAGGGTTAGGGTTTCATAGTTTCCAGAATTTGCACTTTGCATGTCTCATGTCTCTTTCACTTTTTGCACTCTCCTTTTGCCTTTGCAATGTTCACTTTGAACATTATGTCAATGTGCCATGAAAACTATAAATGCAACCTATTG
>Ga0116226_10006570_pt1 | contig 10443 bp, 6 predicted proteins | sample S1TSphfallax_FD_89692 | JGI IMG/M metagenome (GOLD analysis project Ga0116226, IMG submission 89692) | Host-associated microbial communities from peat moss isolated from Minnesota, USA - S1T2_Fa - Sphagnum fallax MG | ecosystem: Host-associated > Plants > Peat moss > Unclassified | place: USA...
CTTGGCATCAATTCTCTAGGTTTTCGAGAAAACTATTCGCTCATACAGTGAGTGTTAAAGTCAACTTAAGCATGGCCAATGAGCCCTTGCAGTTTGAGCAAATTGTAAATTAATACTTTTAACTGAGGTCTTTGAAAAACTCGCACATCGCGTTATTTTATAAGACTCATTTATCTCTTGAAAATTTTAATCTATTCAAAGTCGATAAATAACCATGCAAGATCTTCATTAACAAAGCCTTTTTAGGCTTATATTCCCTTATCCCTTGTCCCTTTTCTCCCGCTCGTGCAGAGTTGTATGAATAATTTTAGCTCATCTCTTAATCCTGGGATGTCTCCTTTTAATCGCTTTATATCCTAAGTTAAGATTTCCAGTCATCCCTTCATCCTTCATCCTCAAATTGGGCATCTCCCAGAAATAAGCGAGAGGAGGGATAATAGCAAGCACTGAGGCAAGCGTTGTATTTACTGACCTCTGGGTTGTTTTTGCTAATAAATCCAAAAACATCAGATAAAATAATGAAGCCATCCGGAATATATAGAAAGCGATTGACTCGCTTCTGTGTCAAATGTTCATAAAATAGATGGATCGATTTTGGAAATGAGTGATCACCGTGGTTATTTCGTTTTATAAGGGTCCTCATGAATACCTGAATTTGCTGATCTGTCCCATGATTAAAGATAAGGTTAAAGACACTCAGAATAAAGGCAGGCTTTTTGCTTTCAAAATCGATGCCGCACTTTTTTTGACAATTTTCTATTAGGTGATTAATCAGTTTTTGAATTCCTATGTGGTCACCCATTAAATGTTTCTCAAGATCGGGAAATGTTAGAATCGAATCTAAAGCTTCTTCGATCTTACCCATAGCCATCTCAAATTCTTCTTGCCTCTCTTCCACTTTTTTTTCCTCTTCAGGGAACATTGAATCATTATTGATGGGAAATGTTTCCACTATTTCATCCTTAAATGGCGCATCTGCTAGAAATAACGAAGATGAATAATACCAAGCTCTGAAGCGAGCGATATCTTTCCTGACCTCTGGATTGTTTTTTTTAATAAACGCAAATACACCCACTGAAAGATGCCAATCATTGTGACTAGAGACAAGGCGATTGATTCGCTTGCGTGTCAAATGTTCATAAAATAAATTGATTGATTTTGGAAAACAGAATGCGTCATAACTGTAACCGCAACCGCTCCTTTTTGTAAGAGTGATCATAAATGCCTCGATTTGCTGATCCGTGCCATGATTAAGAATAAGATCAAAGACACTCAGCATAAAGGGAGAGCTTTTGTTATCAAAGTCGATGGTACGCCCTTTTTGAGAATTTTTTATTAGGTGATCGATCAGTTTTTGAATCCCTATGTCATCACCCATTAAATGTTTCTTAAGATCCGGAAGCGTTAGAATCCAATCTAAAGCTTGTTCCATCTTACCCATGGCCACCTCAAATTCGAGGGTGTTTTTCGTGAAATGTGACACAAAAAGCAGTTGACACTTTACCTTAGAGGAACAAAATGATAAAATGAGCCGTTGCAAGTCTTTTGGCAAATTGACATAATCAAACGTTGCAAGAGATTTAACAGAATGAGAGGATGGCCGGGCAGATTCGATGTTATCCTCAAATTCATCCTGAAACTGAGCCTCTCCTAATGGTAAACGGACATAGCCAAGCAGTGGGCGAGGTTCGATCAACAGAGGATCATTGATCGATGATCGTTCTTCCTCCTGTCCAATGTTCTTTTTCTTTTCAAGGAATATTGAACCCCTGCTAATGGGAAGTTCCTCGACGATTTCATCCTTTCTGATCGTTGCTCGGCGCTGACCAAAAAGTGATAAGAAAAAAGAGGGAATGGGTTCCATGAATGCAACGATCCAGAGAAAGGCTTGGATTACAGCCATGGCAACTCGCTTAGCGATTTCCCATCGCTTGCCCTCCTGAGGAAGCTTATCATTCAATGTTTGATGAATGTTCTGGCAGTAAGAGGTCAAGTGACTGCCAAAACTCATGTTGACTTGTGTATCCATAAAATTCCTGTTTTATAAAACTCATTTATCTCTTGAAAGTTTTGAGCGATTCAAAGTCCATAAATAACTATTCAAGATCTTCATTAACAAAGCGTTTTCAGTCTTAATTGCTTTATCCCTTACCTACTTTTCTCTGGCTCATGCAGAGCAGCATGAATAGTTTTAGCTCATCTCTTAATCCTGGGATGTCTCCTTTTAATCATTTTATATCCTACGTTAAGATTCCCAGTCATCCCTTCATCCTCAAATTGGGAATCTCCTAGAAATGAGCGAGAAAAGGGATAACGGTAAGCATTCAAGCGAGATCTGTATTGACTCAACTCAGGACAGTTGTTGTGAATAGATCTAAAAACATGAGATAAAATAGTCGAGCCATCCTGAATAGATAAAACTTGACTTAATCGCTTGAGTGTCAAACGTTCATAAAACAGATTTATCGCTTTCGGAAATAAGTCATAACCGTGGTTATTCCGTTTTGTAAGGGTCCTCATGAATGCCTGAATTTGATGATCCGTTGGAATTGATTATGATAGGCGCATGAAACGGTAGTCACGTCCTTTTTATTTGCATAATAACCCCATGCAGCTTCTCCTTTTTGTTTTCTCCTAGTAAATGCAAAACATTCCGTTCCTCTATATGGACATAATAGATGGGTCTCCCATTTCTCCATTTCAACTCCTACAAGTCACCTTCCAAATCTTTGTTATCGCCAACATGGCCATGCTCTTCAATTTTATCCAAACAAGATGCCATCGATGTCTCTTCCTTATCAGATATTCCTTGAATCCAATGATCGTCATCCTCTGTTTTAAAAATGAAGTCGCCACTCATATCTAACCACATTTTAGCAGGAGGTGGCTAAGTTGTAAAATATATTGCAGGAAACAATCAACCTCTTCGTATTGAGCAGATTTAAGTGACTCCTATTCAAATTCTTTGAATAAATAGCGCTAGGGCTATGTATGACCAAACAGACACCGCTTGGAATCAAATCTTTTTGAATCTAAGACACTTAACTTTAATCAATATGAGGTATTAAAAAAAGTGGTTGACAATAGACAGGACAATGACTAATGTGACTTGCTTTGAATCAAAAATTTTACTGACAATTTACCCATAGGCCGTCCCGATGTCCCACATGCTTTTTATTTTCCTTTCGCTCTTCCCTCTATTTTTTTTGGTAGGAGAAGAGTTTCAGTATCAAGAACCAAAAGGGGTCGCAACGACTGAAGGGCTCCCTTCTAACTTTGTTAATCAATCCGTATGCGTCATTTCAGGAGAATATACCGATGTCGTTCAGGATATCGTTCTAGCAGGTCCTGAACCATTGGTGATCCAGCGCACCTATAGTAGTCAGGGAAGAGGAGGATTGGGGAGAGGTTGGTCGTTTAATCACCATGAAAAACTCATTGTGGGACACGCTGTCTATGATAAAAAGGAACCGATTCTCATTATGGCGCTTCGCCAGCCGTCAGGAGCGCAACTCGATTATATTTATCCTAGGTCCAAGGAAGCATTAAAGAAAAAGGATCTTCAGTTTCGGCTTTTGATTCCCAAGGGATTGACGAATGGCGCCACGACCTTAAGCGGTCGTACAAATCTTCGCAACCAAGAGGTACATTTCTATCCTGAGAGTGAAACCATCGTTTCGATTTCGGGAGCGGGAAATCGCCGGACGTTTGTCAAAACAGCACGCACAGAGGAGGGATGGCCAGTCTGTTCCCAAAAAAAGGAAGAAAAGGTCAATGGCAGTCTTTACAAATATGAAGGAAAGGGAAAGGAATGGGATAGGCGAATTTCATGCCAAAGTCGCCAAACAGGAACATTTTACAACGACGTCAGGTTCAAGCGCATTGAACTGAGTGAGAGAGATCCTCTGGTGATGATCGCAAGCGATGGGAGGGAATTCAAATACCACTTTAGACGTCATAAAACGAAAATTAAAGAGGGAAATTGGCTCGACAATAAAACGCACCATATAGAAAGCTTTTACCTCACCAAGACTGATCATCCTTACGGACCTTTGGAACATTATGAATATGGACAAAAAGCGTTGAGCAAAGAGCTGCAAATCACCTGTAAGCGACGCATGGATGGCCGTTTTCTTCAAACAGAATACTATCATCGAGGGCCAAATGCCTTAGGAGGGTCAGTCGGTTTTATCGACATTAAAGAAGAAGATGATTACCGTCTCGATCGAGTCAAAAGACAAAGAGCGCCTGTTGGAACCGACGGAAAGCCAATCACGACTCATCGCTTTGTTTATCATTGCAAAGTTAAGAAAAGGAAAGGGGATCATAGTCAGGAGTTACTGGAGGGAACAACAGACGTTTATGATGCCTATCACCATCGCGTGCATTATGCCTATAATAGAGGACACCGCCTCACATCTATGATTCGATACACGGGAACTTCCTCCTACGTTCCTTACTCTTCAGAAAGTTTTCTTTGGGGCCAAGGAGAGGAGGAAGGGAATCTCTTGGGAAAAATCTTTAAGGATGGAGAAGGAACGGTTCACCATGCGACGTATTATACGTATGACGCCAAGGGAAACGTTTTAACAAGCTCTCTTTGTGGTAAATTGAGCGGAGAAACTGCTCCAAATCTGGTTCTTGATGCTTCCGAGATTCCCTTGGAAAATGGCTATGAACGTGAGTGTAAAACTTATACCTATTCGGATAATGGTCTCAATCTTCTGTTAAGCGAGACGGATAGTAGGGGAAAAACGATTCTGTATCGATATATCAAGGGAACGGACAGAGTTAAAGCAAAGTATGTCAAAGAGGGGGATCAAATTCAGTTAAGGGAATTTTATACTTATGATGATCATTATGTCCTCACCAAAAAAGTCATGGACGATGGCAAGCATTTGTCGGAAGCAGACCTCAGGGGCGTGACAGAGCGTCGTTTGATTAAAATCATCCCCCGCCAGACCCCTCCATTAGGACTTCCTCAATGGGTGGAGGAAAGTGAAGTGGATGTTTCAAAGGGGGAACAGAAACTCTTGTCCAGCGCCAACTTCGATTATTCTCCTGAAGGACGCCTTCTTAAAAAAGAGGTATTTGATGCCGATCAACACCTTGCCTATGCATTGCACTGGAAGTATGACGCTCATGGCAATGTGATCCAAGAAACAGATGCGTTAGGGCAGGTCGTGATCAGAAAATATGACGACAACGATAATCTTATTCATCAGCAAGGGCCTTCCTCCGATATGTCCCTCCAAAATACCTATGATTTTGCCAACCGTCTCATTGCGCAGGAGGAAATTCACACAGACGGAAAACGGTGGACGACGACTCATGCCTATGACTATCTAGGGAACTGCGTGGCGACCGTTGATCCTTACGGACATGAAACGCGTCGGGTCTTTGATGATTTTGGCCGCGTCATCTCGGTTCACTATCCGCCTGTGGCCAATGAAACGGATCAGCTCGTTCATCCCATGGTCTCCAAAACCTATGACATCGGCGGCTATCCCATTTCCTTGACAAATGCAAAGGGAGAGACCACTCAGACCGAGTACAATATACGAGGTCAACCGATCCAACGCATTCATCCTAACGGAGCAAAAGAGCGCTGGGTGTATCACGTCGATGGTCAGCTAGCACAATCCGTTGACAAACAGGGCACGCGCACTGTTTATGACCGCGATTTTCTTGGGCGAATCACCTCAGAACGGGTTTATGCCGCAGAGGGAGCTCTTCTAAAACAAACGCAACATGTGTACAACGCCCTCCATTTACTTCAATCGATCGATGCGGAGGGAGGAGAGATCTCTTATGCCTATGATGGAGCGGGACGGTTGGAATGGATTCGTCAAGGAGAACGCCAAGAACAGAATAGATATGATTCTCTAGGCCGCCTTGCAGAGGTGCGAGAATGGTTTGGTGCTGAAGAGCACGAGTATCGTGCGACCATCAAGGTCTATGATCTCCTTAATCGAGTGTTGGAAGAGCGGGTGCAAGCGTCAAACGGCACTCTCTTACGATTTTCTCGTTATGAATATGACGCAAAAGGCAATCGCACTTTTGTGGAAACGGGTGATCAACAAACGGGGACGGTCTTTGATGCTCACAACAATCCTATCAAAATCACCAATGCTTTGGGACACGCCACCCATACGGTTTACAACACTGAATACATCAATTCTCATGGTCAAAAGGTGTTGCAAACGACAACCACCGATCCCTTAGGCTATCAAATCACTCATACCTATGATACAGCCAATCGCCTTGTGGAAACGAGCCGTTGCAACCCTTTCGGAGTTAAGGTAGGGCGTCAGACAATTTTTTATGATCTCTCTGGCAATCGAGCTTGCCTCTCTGAAGAGATCATCGAAGAAGGGGAGAAGAAAAGAACGATTCAAACGCTTTATTCTTATGACTCCGATCATCAGCTCACCACTCTTACCGAAGCTGCTGGGATGCCTGAACAAAAAATCACCCGCACGACTTATACTGCATCAGGGCAAAAAGAAACGTGCATCAAACCCAATGGAACCCTTCTATTTTACGATTATGATCCTCTAGGTCGCTTAAAGGGATTCACCTCCTCTGATGGATCGATTGCTTATTCTTATGAGTATAATTTGCGCGATCAAGTCACGCGCGTTGTCGATCTTCGATCGAATCAGGTGACAGAGCTGACATATGATTCTTTAGGGCAACTGATGAGAGAAACGCTAGGGCATGGGTTAAGCATCGATTATGCTTACGATAGGATCGGTCGAGTGCGCTCCCTCCTCTTTCCCGACCAAACGGGTGTCGAGTACATTTATGACGCGGCCAATCTGAAGGAGATTCATCGCCTGATCGAAGGAGAACGGGCGTATTCTCATGTCGATGAAGACCATACCCTGGCAGGTCATGTCATGCGATCCAGATTGCCTGGCCATCAAGCAGAAGTCAACTATGCCTATGATCCCTTGGGACGGTGTACGAAGATTGAAAGCGCGGAATACCAACAGGCAATTCCGGCTCAGGGCTTTGATGCGGCAGGAAACCTTCTCGAATTCATGGCGCAAGGGAAACACTATCGCTTTACCTATGACGATCATTATCAACTCAACTCTGAAGAGGGACATGTCTCTCACGCCTATCGATTTGACTCATTGTTCAATCGCACCTTGAAAGATGGAGAAGAGCATCTGCATAACGGATTAAACCAACTTCTTCACAACCGAAGAGAGCAACTTTCCTATGATGCAAACGGCAATTTGATTCACCGCGTTCAACATAATCAAGCAATTCATTATCATTATGATGCCCTGGATCGTCTCATCGCGGTCGATCGAGAAGGAAAAACGTTCCATTACGTTTATGATCCCTTTCATCGTCGCCTCGTGAAAAGACAAGAAGGAAAGGAAGATCAGCTCTTTGTTTATCAGGGGCAGGAAGAAATCGGTCGGTGGGAGAAGGGAGCCTTTCAAGAGCTTCGCTTATTAAGCAAACAAGCGCGCTATCCCATGGTCGCATTAGAGGTCAACGGGAATCGCTATGTTCCTCTCCACGATCTTTCTAGTCATGTTGTTGTCCTCCTAGATCATCAAGGACATGTCCTCGAACGCTATCGCTACACAGCCTTTGGAGAAAGGGAGGTGTGGGCTCCAGGCGGTGAACGGTTGGCTACCTCTGTGATGGGAAACCCCTGGCAATATGCAAGCAAGCGGTTAGATCAAGAGACCGGTTTGATTGCCTTCGGATTGCGTGATTACGACGTTCAGCTAGGGCGATGGATCACTCCTGATCCCGCAGGCGATGCCGATGGCTCTAATCTTTACGCTTATGTCCACAATAGTCCTTTGCTCTATCGCGATCCGTTGGGTCTTTACAAAGTCCCTGCGTCAACAGGTCTCACAGGACTTGCAAGCCCTTTCATTTTTGATTTTAGCTATCGCGCAGCCAGCATGGGTTATTGTGCATGGCAAAACTTGAATCCATCTACCGACACTCCTCAGGTTCAACATATAGCGATTGAGGATGACTTGGAAGGGAGGCATCATGCAAAGCAAAGCGTATGCAAAAAATCCTTTGAACGGACAAAGACATATAGTTTAAATGAGGGCCTGTTTATCAATCCAGCCACAAACACTCCATTTACATTGCAAGAGTCTCCAGACAAAGGAATTGGATTTATTGGCGGGATCAAGAATAGCTTTCTCGACTTTAAAGAGAATATGTGTTATTTGGGACAGCTTTCCGAGCAAAACATTCAAGGAGTGCATTGTCCCTCATTCGGACTTATGACAGATACCTCTTGCTATATTCAGGCGATTCGTAAGAATATTGCTTATGAAGGAGTGAGAGAATTGCATAGAATGTGGCAGCATTACTTCAAGCATTGCCCGACTGATGCGACCTTTCTGACGATCTGCCATAGCAGAGGCGTGGTGTACGTTCGAAATGCGCTCATGAGCTTTCCTCCCGAGTTGAGAAAGCGGATTGAAGTGATTGCCATTGCTCCAGGAGGATATATAGACCCTGTTTTTTGCAAACGTGTTAAGCATTATGAAAGCCAAGCAGATTTTATCCCTCTTTTAGATATGGCTGGCCGTCAAAGATATAGAGAGACGATTATCTCCCTTGAACCACACAAAGATGCCAACCCATGGTTCGATCATTCTTTTAGTAGTCCGACTTATAGAAGTGTTCTGAGAGAGGGGATAGAGAAATATAATGTTAGGTGAAATCTCCGCAAAGCTAAAGACTTCGCGGCTTCCTATGGCAATAGGAAGCTTTCACCAGAGCACAAACAAAAAGGGGCGAAAACAAAATGTTTGTCAACGATGGACAAGAATTTATAGGCACTTCGGAATGCCCACTCAGTTACGAACCCTGCGAATAGCCATTCATCAGCCGCCAGAAGAGTGTCTGGTTGTTGTTAAACCTTGTGATATCTGCTCAAGAGTCAGTCCGATTCACGAGACCACCCTTCGCTCAAATGAGACCCAAAACCCATTTTCAGCGGGGTCCACTTGATGACCTGCACTCCGTTTTTTAAGCTGGCAGCAGCATTTCCTCCCCCGCCTGAAGGGGGGGGCTTCCCCGTTGTCAATTTGTCATTTTTGTCAAAAAAAATCTAAAAAACACAACAAGAGGGTCGACGCTTTCCCGCGACTGAAATCGCCGGTTTCCGCGCCGTCAATTCTATGAATATATTAAAGAGATGTTCATGGCTTTTATTTCTAGGCGTAGGGTTATGCCTCGTGAGTTTTTGGAAGGGTGAGAGGATGAATGCAGAGATGTCAGATGAAGGGAAAATATTGTATGACTTTGTAGCCAAAGAAGGAAAGCTTCTTGGAAAAAAATACCATATGTCTCAATGCGGGATTGGAGGAGGAGTTGATGATGGGATATCGCTGATGTCCCTCGATTTTCAGCGTTATGGTTCTCTTTTAACAGAAATGGAAGCCCGCCATTTAATTGTGTGTTGCGTCAACGACTATTTAAAAGCTGTCAATAGAGATGATGCATTAAGGCCATTTCTTAAAGTTTATCCTTTTAAACCAGAGAATATTGATTTGGTGATTTATAGTTATCATCCCATTGATCGAACAGAAGTGTTAGATCCCAACATTTTTATTGTCTCTGCGCATGAAGGTAAAGTCAGTTATTTAACTCAGGATCCGGAAAATGCATTTCGCTTTAAATCTAAGAAGTATGAATCTTATGATGACGCTCTTCTCATTTTGCAAAAACAGAATGGATCAGATCAGTAGCAGCCGTTAGACATCTCTGTCGTTTATTCAGGAATCAAGCCAATGGCCAAAATCTATCTAAGCCGTCAATTTAACTGAGGGCGACGTTAGGACCGAATAAATAGGTATAAGAAGTATTAGAATGATTGAACGATCCATTCTCCCCTCAAACTTATCCATTTTCCTTGCCAGGCTATCAATATCCGCATGAATATCTATTCTAAAATTTCTTAAAAAACCATAAATAAAACCCATAACCGCGAAGGTCATGGCAAAAAGTGTTAGAATGATTCAAATACCATTTTAGCTCACCGTTTACCTCATGGAGACAGCCTTTAAAAACTCAATGGGATTAATTTCGCTCTGTTAACGAAAAAATACACCCTTTCCTGTGCGAAAGGGAGTATAACGCATTAAATTTTAAGCTGGCGAGCTGGACTTTTGCAAAGTTACCTGAATTCAGCTTGACACAAGCGAGAGAGCGGTCATGACTTCAGTTTGTTTTCTATGTTCTCTTGTCATTTGCTCAATAGCCCAACTGACAGTCTTGCCAAGAGTCTCTTTTATTACAAAGAGACAAGCTTCACCCATCGTATTTAACGTCATTTTTGTCCATTCCCACGGATGGTTTTTTTTCAATATCGAAACTAAGAGACTATGCGCGAAGATGACAAGAGACATATGTCTTGTTTGACTTTGCCCACTTCTTAGCTGA
>Ga0116226_10006571_pt1 | contig 10442 bp, 6 predicted proteins | sample S1TSphfallax_FD_89692 | JGI IMG/M metagenome (GOLD analysis project Ga0116226, IMG submission 89692) | Host-associated microbial communities from peat moss isolated from Minnesota, USA - S1T2_Fa - Sphagnum fallax MG | ecosystem: Host-associated > Plants > Peat moss > Unclassified | place: USA...
AGAACATTTATTAAAAGCACTTGAATATGGTGCACCACCACATGGTGGAATTGCACTTGGATTAGATCGTTTACTTGCATTAATACTTGAAACAGAACATATTCGAGATGTTATACCTTTTCCAAAAACAAGTAATGGAAAAGATCTTATGGCTCAAGCACCAAGTTTAGTTGAACAATCAGAATTAGATTATTATTTTTTAAAGATTAACAAAAATTTAACCGAAAAATAGATTTCAAAATTATTTAGTTTTCTGTTTGTTTTTTCAGATATTTTATTTGAACATTATCTCGAAATAGAATTAAAATCATAGATCAATCGATTATTCTATACTTCAAGTAATTAGAAATAAATCTTGGAAAATTTCCAATGTCTTTTGTTTAATTCTTTTTTTGAGACATATCATGTTTTCAATTATGTTTAATTTATATTTAATGAAGTTAGTCAATTAAAAACAAACGTTCAAACATCTATTTTTAAAGTTAATAATATAATTATGTACTTGGTCGTCGTTCAAATACTTGATCTAATTGTATTGCTTGATCATAATTCTTAATTCGTCCTTTTTCAGCTTCATTGATTAATGCTTGAACATCTGGTCGAGCCAATAAATCTTTATAAGCCTTATAAGATGGTGTAAGACCACGTAAATTAAGTGCAATATTATTTGTTTGTTTCAATTCACTATACGCTTGATCCATTGCTGTGATTAATCGTTTTTTATTTAATAATTCTATACCCGTTTTATCTTGACGACCATCTTCCGCAGCTAATTCTTCAGGTGAATACATATTAAAAATAGAAAGAAGAAGAGCTGTTGTATAATAAAGAATAAATCGTTCACCAAATTGAAATCCTTTAAGAAGACAAAAAAAAAAAGATTTTTATTTAACAAAAAATAATTTGTTTTTGATTTACCATTTTCATAATTGGGTAAGACAAATGGATGAGCATGAGCTTCAATATGTATAACAGATAATTGTTGATTGGCATCTAGTTTAAGTATAGCTGCAACATTATTATATGTATCACAATAATTTGGAGCCGAAAATAGAGAAATAACTACAGGAAATTTTGTACGAGATGATTTTCGAAAAAATCGTACACCATCTTTTTGTACTTCATGTCCACGTATTATTGATAAAAGATTATTTCGTAATAAAAAATCTCGACAAGCATAATATGAAAAGAAATATGCACAACCACGAACATTATTTGGTTTAAAATCAGGATGTTCATTATTAATATCATCAAAATCTTCACTTGGATCACACCAAAGTAAATCACATAATGGACCTGAATTTGGAGTTTCTTGAAAACGATTCAAATTTTCAATATCCGATAAATGACGAATATCAGGTGATATACCACCATGCATACACAGAAAACGTGAATCAACAAGAGCACAGACAGGTAAAGCATCGAAAGCATGCATACAAGCTTCATATAATGTCTTTGAACTGTACTTCTTTTCGCATTCTAATTTGAATTGAAATGCTTGTGTCATTTGACGAGTTTCGTGATTTCTTAACAAAGTGAAAAAATTAATTTTTTGTAACAATAATATATACACAACAGAGTTCAACTCGGGTCAGCAGTCTAAACAACTTGCAGATAGAAAAAACATTTGGAATTATTTTTCCGCATTGTAAACTTCTATCAGAGAATCTTATATTCTTTTCAGAATTTTACTTTTTTAAACCAATTAGACAAGATTTTTCTTTGCATTTTATCTAAACTGCAAGCTAGACAGGTCATCTTGTTTTCTTCATCAAAAATAAAATCAAATTTTTCAGAAATATTCTCGAGAAAAGTTAAAGAATGATCGAACACGAACTCCCTTTATCTCGTTGAAAGAATGATCAAACTAATGTTGTATAATTTAACTTCCGAAAAAGTAAACATACCCTCGAAGTAAATTAATATTTTTTGGATAATTAATTTTGAGTGCAAATAATAAAAATATACATTCACATTCAAATTGACCTCGATCAACATAATCACCTAAGAATAAATAACGTGTTGTAGCTGGATCACCACCCGCTGATAATACTGTTAAAAGATCATAGAATTGTCCATGGATATCAGCAACAATAGTTACAGGTCGTTGAACAAGTAACATATTCGGTTCACGTTCGAATATTTGTCGAGAAAGTTCAACAAGACGTAATGCACATCTTTCATCAAGAAGACCTTCTTCTTGTAAATGTTTTGTTAAACGACGTATAGAAGGTAGACCAGAAGATGAATCAAATAATTTATCTTCAGTTAAAAAACGAGTTTGAGGATATGGAACCGAATTTATTTGACGATCAGAGGAAGGATTAGCCATTAGTCAATTGATAAAAAATATCGATGCAGTCAATGAGTATATAAAGTAAAATACAGATCTTGAAGACGTAATTCAATATGCAAAACAACGATCAATGCACATGTATAATGATTCTCTCGTCCTCTTCTATCATAAAACGATTTTGTTCTTCCTTTCTTTCTTTTATGTTTTCTTCTCCATTTTTGTTGTATGTGTGCAATAAAAAGACATTTCATCTTTCTTTTTTTCTCGCTTCTACACACAGGTGGTGCAAATGTGTGAGAGAAACAAGTTTTTTTTTGTATTATTGGTTTGATCAAAAGGAGAATAATGACAAACATATTTGTAGTTGATAAAGCTGAATTCTTTTGACAATGGTAACCAAATTCATCAGCCTTGATTCGCTTGCAATAGGACAAAGAAAAAAATCTGGTGACTACGGTAAACAAACAGTCTACTAAAGAAAATATATCAACGCAAATGTTATAGAATTTCTCTAAAAAAAATCGGTGTCACTATATTTATTTAAAGAGTCAAAATTTATATAAAAATTAATACGAGATCAAAAACTTATGTATGAGAAAGTGTTAACTTCATTTATTTTTATTATTGATTCTATTTTATTTAATTCATTGTATTTTTTTTTAATTTCGAGGAAAAATCTTCAGTTATAGTTGTTTGTCAATGCAAAAACAGGATTTTTTCATCACATTCAATGTTTGATGAGAAAAATTATTCATTTACTAATGAGACCAATTGAAATAGCTTAATGTTAAGCATGAGGAAAGATATTTTTCTAAAGCATTATATAAATCAATCGATGATCTACAATACGACTTTCTTTCATCACTAGTGCCATTATTAATATGTTAATCATCTTCGTCGTCATTGTAAAAGAGAAGCAATACAAACATATTTATAGGCAAATTTTCATTTGAGGGAAAAAGAAAATTTTATTTGTGGATATCTTATATTAAATTCAGATTATTTAAGACATCATGATTCAATAAAGAAAAATGTAGAAGCACATAATTGCACGATTTTATTCAAGAGCTTCACGAAATTCATCCATAGAGAAATTAGGATCTGGTTTGCGACCTAGAGGATATGCAGCTTCTTTATGTCCCAGAACATGCTCAGTAGGTACTCCATAAGCTGCTTGAAGAGCTTTAACACCACGAACATAGCTTTGCCATTGCACTTCGGGCCAATATCTATGTCCAATTTCATCCGCTGGAATACCGGTACTCTCGGCTTCGATACCAATTGCATTGTAGTTTCCGTATAATGAATCGTCGATAGTTTGACCTGCATGATACGAGCGACCTGCTGCAATCACATACCATGTTCCTGTGCGACCTAGTCCGAGCTGTGAAAGTGGACCAGGAAGATCTTCACGACCATCTCGGACGAGTTTCAACGAGGGAAAATCGCCAGTAGCTGCACCTGCTGTATGATGTACCAAAATACCTTTCACAGACATCATTCCACTATGTCCACGAGTCTTCCAACCTTCAACTTCAATGACATCGAGATCGGCACTACGAAGGATGTCAGCCAAATCTGTTAGCATGATGTTAGCATTATTTCGCGCACTGGTGCTTTCAGGACGAGAGGTAGATGCCATATTGCAACACTGAATATTGGCAGCACCAGCACAGATACCTGCATGAGGTACTCCACCTTTGGCTACACAACTGCTTGCATCCATGCAAGACTCACTACTGGAAAACATTTTCAATTTTCTTCATATCGATAATTATAAATGCCTTACCATGAACAACATTGAATGCTATTGCTACCCGGACACAAACCTGCTCGAGCGATTCCACCCTTGACACCACACACACTTACATCTATGCAAGCATTTTTAGACCAGCAATCGGCGCTGAAAGCAGCTGGTATGTGAATGAAGTAAAGGCAAGCTAAAGTTGCCCAAAGACCAATACCGAACATTTACTTAATACAGATAATGAGAAAGGTCCAATGAGAGATTTGTATAATACCTTCTTATCTAAAAACTAAACAGAAGGAATACGTTTATAAGTTACGAAATCAGCTAGATTGCCAGGAAAATATGTGAAAGTCACACAAGTTATTGTTTCATCGTCAATGATGATGTGCTTATTTTGGTTATTGTGATGTATATAAGACCAATCACTAGTGTTATATATACATATTGATTTTGATGAAGGATTAGAGAGAAACTTGATCGAAAACGAATTAAATCGTCGAAAAAAAGCAGTAGCAGTATATACGTCATTTTCACTGTGTATTTGTATCGACTGCTTCCTTTCATTATAATGCGCAAACTTAGCATTAAAAAAAAAGAAATATCAGCCAAGTGGAGTCTTTAGAATGAAGGAGTGCCACTATTAATCGGATGAAATCAATTATAGCAGCTATTTTTATATGCAAATTTGAGTACTGAATGCAAATACACTTCTTTCTGTTCTTCGCGAATATTCATTATTATATATTCCGTTTAATGTGTTGTTAACATTATGATGGTGTGTCTACGATTTTGATAAATACCATTTATGGTCTTACATCTGCTCTACAATTATATCAGTATCGCACTTATTCGAATAAGTGCAAACTCTAATGGATGTCAATTATATCATTGTCATTTGCATAGTCGACTCCGATTTTTTTCGAGATATATTATACTTCGGTCAGTAAAGTGATGATTCGCATTTTTGAATGTCATGTATATTCAAACTCGCAGTAAACATTTATACTTCAGAGCTCTTTTAAAAACGAATAAAACCTGATGATGACATATAAACTGAGGAATATAAATATATTTTCTTTCATCATTAAACCAAGATCGATACGAAGTCTCCAGAATATAGGCGTGAAAAACGATGCAGAACAGCAGAATGTATGTTTGTGTCAAAATGCAACGGAACGTTCATGAGACTTTCTTTTACAAATGTACTCTTCAACTGTTGCTTGTTTCTCAATGAATCTTTGGCTTCAAAAGTTTATCTATGATAGTCTGTGTATAAAATCCAGTTCTAGTAACCAATTACCACGGTAAGGGTGTGATATTTTTAAAAAGTTTAAATCAAAATGCATCAGATATATTGTTACATCATTTTGATAATTGTGAAAAAGGTATAGCCTCATGAACTGTGAAGAATATATAAATGAATGCTCTAGTCAATAAATTCCATAAGTGAACTATATTTTCCAGCTCGCTTCTCTTTGATTACGCACTATAAATACGCGAACGAACGTGACAGAAGAACTATTGAAAAAATAACTGATTTGCATACAGTTAAAAGTAAAACTATTAATAGCTTTAATACTTTCCATGGCTTTTTTGTGTATCAATCGACATCATGTTGCCTACCTCTTCCTCGGCTAGGTTTTTTGTGAAGATAAACTTCTCAAAATGATCATGGTATCATGTTGCTATTCTTTTATAGACAAAAAAATTGAAAGCGACGTTTAATCTAGGTGTAAAGAAAACTACTGACTAATCTTTATAAATATCAGCTGTATCAACAACAAGTTGATTCATGATTTTTTTTTACTTAATTGAAAGAGCATTTCTTAGGATGGGATCAAAACATTATTTTTTTCAATATCACTTATTCATTATATGGGGACATCTGCAGTTCGTTCGATTTTATCATATTATATCGTTCATTAAATAAGGAGAACAAAGATTGAGACGAACACTAATTATTTCTACTGAATATTCAAAGTAGGATATTTTTTTATTCATTAATATAATTTTCTCCACCATAAGAGACAACCATCGCCGAGCAAACCACGAAAATACCAATGAATACACAATATTATCTAGAAGAGTAGTTTGACTTATCTCAGAAAAGGTCGAGAAATCACTTAGATGCTCATATAGAGAAAACAGTAAAAGATTTTTATGAAAAACTGATTATTCAATGTGTTATGTATGGATATGTGACAATGAGTAAAAAAAAAAGAAGCAAAAGACAGAAAAATGTTAGTTTTAGTTCGATGAATCATTATAACAAAGTAATTATTGACTTATCTATCATGATGTGCGCTTTTCAGAGAAATCATCAAAATACCAAGAACTTGAGCGAAAATAAAAGTTTTTAATATGTGAATTATACTGTTTTTTTAGTTTTGATTCAATAGTTTCGATCAAATCTTCATCTGAATCACCCAGGTCGAACCATACGATCCGCATACGTTTACTTTACGACGCATAAACGGACCGTAGCCGTATCAATTGAACTGGAGAGAAAACATGCGTCAGATTATCTTACTAAATTAAATTTATCATAGGATATATGATGTATTTTTTAGAGGCACTTCCATATTAAGTTATGTTGTCAAAATAAAATGTAAAGAATTACTTGGCATTATATTTTATAATAGATGTATTTGTGTTTCTACTATTTAAAGAGTATATCTCGCTCATATATTTAAGATAACAGAGCTAGTCGGACCTGACAGGTACATCAAGTTTATAGTTTTATTTATAATGCTTAAGTCTGACATACATAAAATCGGTGTGCATAATTAACATAAGATCTTCAAAGCATCGGTTGTTGCTCTACCTTTTTTCTTGCAGATGGTTTTTGGTCTCGAACCTATGAATTTGGAATAGTATTTGTCTTTCGAATATCATATGGGGTGTAAAAGTAGTATATATGGCTTTACCAGCTGTGCTGATTGGCTTTTTTTTCGTTAGTTTTTGCCAAATTCATAATTTCTATTATGCGAATGAATTCTATAATTTAGTTTTGCTCGAAATTTACTTGTTAAGGCATTTTATATTATATGAATAAAGCATTGGAGAAGGCTGTTTTTTTTAAATCAAAAACTGAATGCTTCGAAAAGCAAATAATGTCAGATAATTTTAGATGTCTCCTGTCAGTTCAATTCTATAACTTGTGATAAATGTAATTTTCTGTATTATACATAGTTGCATGCCACTAGACAATTAAGTCTCGGATTCTTCTCAACCGCCATGTTGCTAAAATTAACATATTATTTCTCTTGAATAGTTTGAATTTTAATTAATATTATTTGCTCTGCATATAGTAGAGAATAATAGTAGTTATATTGAATGTATTCAATATTTGAAGAAGAATATTTAACGTTATTTTTTTAGGTATCGTTACATACGTGACAGGTAGTTTTATCTTAGCTGGAGTAACATTTCGGTTATTGAAATGGTTTATACAATTATCATCATCTTCAACATCTAATTCTTCGTCATCTGTCAATATCAATCTCTCTCGATGATTTTGTTAAAAAATAATAGATGTTCTTTTTTTCATAGACAGATATTGTGAATGTTGAAATATATGAAGCACTTAAAATACTGATTTTAACTTTTTTTCTTCTTATCTGTTTTGCTCATCATGTATATTTTTGAATAAAAATTTAAGTTCGCCTTTATTCATTGAGCAGACAAGTGAATGAATAATGAATATTTCTCATTCGTGTTTTATTCATGTTTTATAATAGACGAAAGGAAAAGAACAAACAAATTGAATTTATATATTTCTTCATAGTGATATTATTGTTCTTGTTCGATCCATCGACGCGTACGAATAAGAGCAGGAAATGCGATGGTAAATGGAGACTGAGATCCTTGGCCGAGTTTTGCCCATTTCTTTTTCAATTGTCGTTTCTTGTAAAGCATCGCATCTTTGACAGCATTATCATCGTAGTATGAATGAGAAGACAAAAGATAGTTGGGATTAATACCAAATCGCTCAAGAGAAGGTGCGAAATATCGTTTCTGATCGGATTGTTCCATATTTGCTGATGCTGCAGATGCAGTATTAGCTATATTGAGATAAATCACTATTAAGAACATAAGATATATAGAAATCTGTGTAAACATTTTTTTGGAATGTAAGGACATAAATGTTTGTATGTGCAGTTAGAGAAAGTGTCAAAATGCTAATAATGCAAAATGTTTGAAAAAGAAGAGAAAAAAGAAGAAGACAATTTAATTTCAAATCTCTTTCATCTGTCAAGTGATGAAAAGACAAAAATAGAATGAAGATACTTGAAGTTTAATTTGATGATGATTGAAGAAATCATACATGAGAAATTTTATATAAAGGCATATGCTAGTAATCGAAAACCATTTAAAAATTGAAGTAGCATTATCAATTGTTCTATATTTTGAAGAAAACAATCACAAATGGAACATTTCAATTTATCATTGAAATAATTACATGTCATATAAAGGTAAACAATTGTTGAAAAAGGTTTCTTAAGTGCAGAGAGTTGCAATTCGATCATAGAGAAACAACACGGTCTCTTCGAATAATATAAGTTATATATGTTACGAGATCTAAGAAATTATAAATGGATTATAATCGTATACTTCTGTGTAAAAATCAAAATAAGATTCATGGTTTATTAATTTGTCTTTGTCTCTTAGAGTATTGCATTCAATATATCCGTCAAAAGTTAGTTGAAAAACCTTTTCACACTTTATAGTAATGTTTATAATGCTGTTGAACAACATGAACAAATAAAACTCTAGTATATATACTTATTCTACGCTTTTATTATACTAATCAATATTTTGGATTGATCTTCGATTTATCTGAACACTGCTATTTCTGTATCAAAGAAAATTGATATATAGTTTTATTTTTTTAATTATATACGGACCATTACAAGAAAAACGGGATTTTTAAATGTCGAAAGTATACTATAGTTGTAATCTATGATATCTAATTTATAAAAATGATATTTGATTTTCGAACACTGAAAAAAAAATATTTTCGATAGATATTTTTAATAGCAAAGCCTCTCTATGTCTGCAAAAAAGATGTACAAAATCGAGAAACATTTTATTTTCTCGAGGAATATTTATTCTTCTCTTTTCTTTTTGAAAAAATTTTTGACTTATGTTTATAGTGATATATTTGTTTGGTTTTCTCATAGATTCTTTCTATAAAGAGATATATAGATGAAGTAGAACTACGAGATCGATGATGAATCTTAACGAATAATAAATTTTGTTTCAAGAGCAAGATGATCAGAAGGATAATTATCAGATGGCAAACCATTTGGACCGATTTCTTTTTTTGTTGGCAATTTTAATAAAGCAATAGGTGTAAAACCTTCGGGTTTATAAAAAATATAATCGACTGACCAACATTCTTCCGTTTTAACATTATTTCGTGATTTAAACTTCCATGTTGTAAAATCAGGCTCGTGATCATTCATTAATACTCGATATGATGATCGAAGACCACTATTGAGTATTTTAGAATAGAATGGTTCATCCATTTCACCATTAAAATCACCAGCTACAATCACATGAGAGTGATTGGGATAGTTTGCAGTCAAAAACTGTACAAGAGTTACTGCTTGATTTGTACGAGAACGAACAAAACTTTTCTTTGCTTTAAAATGAGTACCAATGAAGATGACTGAGGTAGAAGAGGGTATATGTTCAAGTTCGAAGACAGCGAATATCTAAAAACAGATGAATATCTTGTTTTTTTTCTTCTACATAAAACAAAGATTGCTATATACAAACATACTTCCTTTCCGAAACGACCATCATCAGGTAATTGGCATTGTCGACGAGAAATTTCTCTAAAGATATTAGTTTTGTAGCAGATCAAAGTACCATCAGAACCTTTAAAATCATCTTGATTATAACTGAAATCAAGACATATGGAATTGATCTTCGGTGTAAAAAAGCATGTATATCTATCAAAAACGAATATTTTATTTTCAAATATAAGATACCACCATCATCGCATTAACTAAACAAAGCAATCGGATATTTTCTAATATGTCTTACCCATATTTTGGTAACTGATCTTTCAGAAAACATTCATAGATGTCCATTTCTTCCAAACTACAAAGATCCGGTTGATTGATAACAATTTGTTCAAGTATACGCCATTTTCGACTTTCATAAGATACAGATTCAGCTTTGACCCACGCAAAATTATTCTTCGTATAAGACAAAGCTGAATAGAAAAGAAAAAACAAATCGATGTTGAATGATAATAATAATATTAAATGAATAAACCAAAATCTCACCTTGAGCAAGTATGTTCCATTGCAATACATGCAAAATATATTTATTTGCTGGATTATTCATTCTATTCGTAGTACTCTCAAAATGACGAGAAAGACT
>Ga0116226_10006572_pt1 | contig 10442 bp, 6 predicted proteins | sample S1TSphfallax_FD_89692 | JGI IMG/M metagenome (GOLD analysis project Ga0116226, IMG submission 89692) | Host-associated microbial communities from peat moss isolated from Minnesota, USA - S1T2_Fa - Sphagnum fallax MG | ecosystem: Host-associated > Plants > Peat moss > Unclassified | place: USA...
GGGAGCCACAAAGAAGTGGAACTTCGGGTCGAAGCGTGCGTGATTCGCATAGGTCTGGGGCTTGCTCATAACGTATCCTTGGCTGCGCCCTGGAGCGGGGTTCCGGGCCCAGCCAGCATTCTACTGAGTTGGGGAGGCCGCGTCACCATTAGGATGCCAGCACCTTGCCGCCGGCCTTCGAGACCGGCCACATTGCGCCGAGGCTGCCGGCATCAAGGATTCTGCCGGCCCTATGCCCAGCCTCAAGGCCACCAGGCCGCTCAGAAGTGGTGGAGCTGTTCCTCCTGGGTGATCACAGGCTCGGGCGTGCGCGCGGCCTCGCGTTCGAGCGAGCGGCTGACCAGGTCGCGTGAGCCCAGGCCGACAGCCAGCGAGAGCGCAAAGACGATGCCTCCGAAGAGAATGCCGAAGGCCAGATCGACGATCCTGCCGCCGATCGAAAGATGATCGAGCGCCATCGCGACCGTAAGCACCAGCACCAGCCACTTGACCCCGGCGCCAAGCAGGCGGGCGTACTGAAGGTTCATATTAACGCCCGAGATCAGCACGCTGCGCGATAGCAGACGGGCGATCAGCGTGCCGACGAAGAGCAGGATGATGGCGCCGATCACCCTCGGCACATACGAGAAGACATACGCCGAGATGCCGGCCTCGGACGAGCCTGCCTCGAAAGCCGAGACGCCTACCAGCACGCCCGCGAGCACAAAAAACCAGAAGACGACCTGGCTGACCACCGACGAGGGCGACTGTGCCGGCGACCACTCAGCCAGGCTGGGATGCTGCGCGAAGCGCGAGTCGAACCGAAGCGCCGCCAGCATCTGCCGCGTAAGCCACGCGAGCCCAGCCGCAACGGCCAGAAACAGAACCATAACGAGGACAAAGGCAACGATGCCGGGCAAGAGTGTTGCGATCTTGGTGATGACCCTGCCGATCGAATCCTGGAGCGACTGCGCAATCTGCTGCCACATGATGGGTACTCCTGTTTGCCAAGCTGCGGGTGTAGCGTGATCGTGACTCTGCAACGCAAAACTAAGGGTTGAACCGGTCGGGCCAGCGCCAGCGGCGCACCAGGTAGGGCTTACCGTCCTCAAAAGCCTTGGCCAGTTGCTCGTGCCTCTGGGCAGTCGTCTCCGCGGGCGACGCGGTGTTCCAGCCGTTCACATACGAGGCGACCCAGCCCAGATACAGCGGCGTCAGCGCTCCCAGCAGATGGGTGCGGTTGATCGTCCGCAGCCGGAAGGCCATGGCGAAGTCATAGATGATGCGCACCCACAGCTCGTCAGGCATCCGGAACTGCTGCGGCGCGACCAGGGTAAGCCGTTTCAGCTCAAGCAGCGTGACCGGCGGCAGGACCAGGCCCCACACCTCCTGCAGGCTGCGATAGCCGAGCAGGAAGGAGTCGACCATATGCTTCGGGTCGGGGTTCGAGGCCAGCTGACCGTCCTCTGACGAGGCGGACTGCGTCTGTCCGCTGGTGAGCGTCACCTGCGAGCCGCGTACGCGCTGCCAGAGAGGCGCGTTGTGATCCATGTCGGCGAAGGCCGAGCCGGCCAGCTGCGCGATCACCGCGCTCAACTCGAGGCCCTCGGTGAGTGCGGCGTGCTGCATCGGGGTGACCGCCTCGGCGACCGGCGCGTCGATGGTCGCAGCCACGGTCGCCGGCCAGAGAATCGAACCTGCATTCACATGGGCATTCGTGTGAGCGCTCTGCAACAGCCGGGCAACCAGGCGCGAGGAGACCGCGTAGTCGCTGGCCAGCGGATACCGCGCACGCTTGCCGTAGAGCGCTCGTGTGAGCGGCGCGAGGATGCTGTTGTTCAGCAGGTTATCGTAGCGGCCCTGCGCGTAGACAGGAAGCACCAGCTCCGCCTTCTTCTCAAGCACGGGAATCGCGAGAGACTCGAGGCCGCCGCCTGTGAGCAGCTTGAGATCCGGGTGCAGCAGCACGCAAACCTTGGCCTGCGCTTCGGCCGCGAGCGCGAGTACAGCTCGCTGCGAGCCGGCGGCAATCGCCCAGGGGGTCGCCGAGCCCTCGCTTGCCGGCAGGGCATACGAGACCAGGCGCACCGGACCGCTCTGCTTGACGGCGTCCTCCGGTTGCGAACTGGTAAATCCGGGATAGGCAATCGTGACACTCAGGTCGGCCCCGAGGCGCGCCGGCAGCGTCTCCGCCGCAGCGCGCAGGGCCTCCGCATTCGTGAGTCCGGAGATGCCGACGAACACATCGCTCGGGCCGAGCTGTTCTGACAACGGCGGCGCTTTCTCTAGCAGCTCTTCATCTGTGGCCATCAAGACTCGTCTTTCTTGTCGCTACTGCGGCAGTGACAGGATGCCCGCAAGCGGAATGCGCACCCAGGTTGGCCGATTGTTCAACTCATAGACCAGCTCGTAGAGCGCCTTGTCCAGAAGGAAGACTTCCAGTAACTGGCGAAAGGCTCGCTCCTCGACCGGCACAAGCGCCGACTGCTTGACCGTCTCTCTATAAGAGAAAAGATACTCGTCGACCGCCGCCGCCTCCCACAGGCGCGCCCACGGCTCGAGCACCTCAAAGTCCTGGGGACGCCGCGAAGTGAAGCGGGTAAGCCCTGCGAACGCCGCGTAAGAGAACGAACGCACCATGCCCGCGACATCCTTCATGGGGGACTGTTTGGTGCGGCGTTCGGCGAGCGAGCGTGCCGGTTCACCTTCGAAGTCGAGGATGACAAAGTCGCCCTTCGCGCGCAGCACCTGGCCCAGATGATAGTCACCGTGCACCCGGATTCGCTGCGCGCCGGCCCCTACAGATTTGAGCGCGGCGAACTTGCTCAGGATGGCCCGGCGTCGGCTGAGCACGAGGCCGGCCCGCTCCACGCCATCGTCCGGCAATCCAGCCAGGCTGCCGCGCAGAGTCTCAAATGCGTGGGCGCCATGGGCGAGCAACTCGCTCTGCACGGCTTCGAGGTAAGTCGCGTCCATCGGTTCGGCTGCGAACGCCAGATCGCCGGCAGGCGTGGCCAGGGCGAGATGCATCTCGGCCGAGCGGCGGCCCAGCGTGCAGGCCGCCTCGAGATAGAGCCCGGCAAAGTCCTTCGCATGCTGCATGGCCGGCGACTTCTCATCAATCGGCGCACCCGGGCGCGGCAGCTGCGCGAGAGGGAACTGCGATGAGCCGCAGCTCTCGTAGTAGCGGCCCAGCTCCTCGAGGGTCCACTGCCAGCCGTCGCCTTCATTCTTGACCAGCGCCTGCAGCATGGCGATCGTGGCCGTGCCCTCGCCGTCGCTATATTCGGCTGAGCGAATATAGTCGATCGATCCGCCAAATGGGGCGATATTGCGATACGCCGTCTGCTCGGTGATGAAGCGGCCGATCTCCACATCCGGGTTGGGGCCGAACTGCTGCCGCCGGAAGAGCTTCATAATCAGCCGGTCGCCGAAGAAGATCGATGTGTTGCTCTGCTCGGCGGTGCTGCGCCGCGTTGGCAGGGCGGCGGTCGTGCCGCGCAACTCCTCGAAGAGGCTGCTCGGGGTTCCACGGAGCAGGCCCTTCTGCATCGGCAACTCGCTCGACCGAGCGATGGTTGCAAGCAGGGCCTGGCTGGCCTCATCGCTGTAGAGCGCATCTGCGAGCACGCCCGTGCCACTGGGCGAGAGCAGCGCTCCAACGATTGCGCCCGGCGCGGACTCGCGCAGCGCCTCGGCTTCGTCGCCGATCAGAATCTTCAGCGGGATGAGGTAGGTTTCGGGCTCGCCCTCGGCGTAGTTGACCTGCACGAAGGTGAGCGCGACACTCTGCTGCAGCACACCCCAGTCGAGGATCTCGGTGCTCGCGATGTGGCGGCTTTTGGCGCCAAACCACCGCTGGCGTGGCAGAAACTCGGGCAGCAGGCGCTCACTGATCACCACGCCGGCACTCGAAAAGATGCTCTGCCAGTCGAGCGCATTGCTTACCGAAAGCACGGAACTCGCGCCCTCGGTCTGCGGCTGCGTCAGCTCCGCGTTGGGTGAGGGCTGCAACTCCAGCCAGAAAAATCCGTAGGGTCCGAGGGTGATCGGATAAGGCTGGCGGGTAATTGTCGGAAATTCGACATAGCCGACCATCTCAATTGGCACCATGCCTTCGAATTCCGATAAGTCGAGCGTAACTGGTTGCGCATAGCGGGATAAGTTGGCGACACACAGTACGCGCTGGTCGCCTAACTGACGCACATAGGCAAGAACCTTTCGATTTTCCGGATGAAGAAAGGTGAGTGTGCCCCGTCCGAAGACGGAGAATAACTTGCGCAGCGAAATCATGTTGCGCATCCAGCTCAGGAGCGACGAGGGGTCACTTTGCTGCGCCTCGACGTTGATCGCCTCGTAACCCCAGACCGGGTCCATGATGACGGGTGAAAATAATTTCGCCGGACTGGCGCGCGAGAAACCTGCGTTGCGGTCGCCCGACCATTGCATCGGTGTGCGCACGCCATTGCGGTCGCCCAGGTAAATATTGTCGCCCATGCCGATCTCGTCGCCGTAATAAAGAATCGGCGTGCCGGGGAACGAGAAGAGCAGGCCGTTCAGTAATTCGATACGGCGGCGATTGTTATCGACCAGCGGCGCGAGACGGCGGCGTATGCCGATATTGATGCGCATGCGCGGGTCAGCCGAGTAGGCGAGATACATGTAGTCGCGCTCTTCATCGCTCACCATCTCAAGCGTTAATTCGTCGTGGTTGCGAAGAAAAATTCCCCACTGGCAGTTCTCCGGAATATCCGGCGTCTGCGCCATGATCTCGGTGATCGGCATACGATCTTCCTGCCGCAGCGCCATATAAATACGCGGCATCAGGGGGAAGTGAAAAGCCATGTGACACTCGTCGCCATCGCCAAAATAAGGGCGCACATCCGCAGGCCACTGGTTCGCTTCGGCGAGGATGAGGCGGCCTTCATAGTCATCGTCAATCGCCTTACGAATCGCCTTGATCGCCGCGTGCGTCTCAGGCAAATTTTCGCAGTTGGTTCCGTCGCGCTCGATCAGGTAGGGAATCGCGTCCATACGCAGGCCATCAACACCCATATCAAGCCAGTGGCGCATGACGTCAATCACTTCTTGAATGACACGTGGGTTATCGAAGTTCAGATCAGGCTGGTGCGAGAAAAAACGATGCCAGTAATACGCCTTCGCAACTGGATCCCAGGTCCAGTTTGACTTCTCCGTATCGGTAAAGATAATGCGAGCGTCTGCGTATAATTTGTCGGTGTCCGACCACACATAAATATTGCGCTCCGGCGAGCCCGGAGCCGCATGCCGCGCGGCCTGGAACCACGGGTGCTGATCAGAGGTGTGGTTGATGACAAGCTCGACCATGACCTGCATATTGCGGTCGTGCGCCGCATTCAGAAACGTCTTGAAATCATCGACCGTGCCATAGCTCGGATTGACCGTGAGGTAGTCCGAGATATCGTAACCGTCATCGCGTAGTGGCGACGGAAAAAAGGGAAGAAGCCACAGGCAGGTCACGCCCAGATCCTGCAGATAATCGAGTTTCGAGATTAGTCCGGGAAAGTCGCCGATGCCGTCGTTGTTCGAGTCCGCGAAGGCACGAACGTGAAGCTCATAGATGATCGCGTCTTTGTACCAAAGGGGATCCGACGCACTGCCTGGCCGCTTCACACGCGCCTCCTGAAAACTCGTACTCACTTAAAGCGACCTCACACGAAATATATGAGCCGGGGTCACAGCCGGATCGAGCGCCACGAAATTACTCGACCCTTGCCACTGATAGGATGCGCCTGTCAACAAATCTTCGACCGTGTACGCAGCGTCGTCCGTCAGTCCGAGCTGCTGCATCCATACATAGACAAATCCAGTCTGCCGCCTCGCCGGGTCGAGATTGACGATCGTAAGAACTACATTCGCTCCGTCCGGCGAGCGCTTGCTGTAGCCGATCAGTTGGGGATTATCGATCGAATGAAAGTGCAGCGAGGCGTCCATGCGCTGCAGCGCAGGATTCTCGCGCCGCGCCGTATTTACGAGTTTGATCAGCGGCGCGATGCTGGCCGGCGACTCGCGATCCCAATGTTTCAACTCATACTTTTCAGAGTTGAGATACTCTTCCCGTCCGGGACCAAAGGGCACGTCATCGAGTAACTCGTAGGCCGCGCCATAGATGCCATAATTTCCATTGAGCGTCGCCGCGAGCACCAGCCGCAGCGCGAACGAGCCGCGCCCCCCGGTCTGCAGGTTGAAGGCCAGGATATCCGGCGTATTCGGCCAGAAGTTGGCGCGGAAGTAATCCGTCTGGGGCGAGCCCGCACTTACCGGCTCGGTAAGCTCCTTCGCATAGGCTTCTATCTCGGCCTTGGTCGTGCGCCAGCAGTAATAACTATAGGACTGCGAAAACCCTAACTTGGCCAGCTGCTCCATCACTCTCGGCCTTGTAAATGCTTCCGACAAAAATAGCGCGTCTGGATACTCAGCCTTGATCGAGGTTATAGCCCACTCCCAGAAGCCAAACGCCTTGGTATGTGGATTATCGACGCGGAAGATACGCACGCCCTGCCCGGCCCAGTAAAGAAACACGTCGCGGAGCGCATCCCACATCGCCTCCCAGTCCTTCGACTCGAAGTCCAGCGGGTAAATATCCTGATACTTCTTGGGGGGATTTTCCGCATACTGGATCGTGCCATCCGCGCGCTTCTTGAACCACTCCGGGTGGTCTTTGACCCAGGGGTGGTCGGGCGCACATTGGAACGCGATGTCGAGCGCGATCTCGAGTCCCCGGCTCTCGGCAGCAGCGCGGAGATGCTGAAAATCCTTCAATTTCCCCAGCTCCGGCAAGATATCCGTGTGGCCGCCTTCTTCTGCGCCGATCGCCCAGGGGCTTCCAACGTCGCCCGGCTCAGCGGTGACGCTGTTGTTCTTGCCCTTGCGAAACGACCGGCCGATCGGATGAATGGGCGGGAAGTAGAGGACGTCAAAGCCGAGCGACTGCACATAGTCCAGTTGTGCTTCCACGTCGCGGAAAGTCCCATGCACGCCGGTCTCGGCCGCGCACGAGCGAGGGAAGAGTTCATACCAGGAGGAGAAACGGGCACGCTCCCGGTCGACCACGATCTGCAGTTCGCGGTCGTAGCGGGTCTCGAGCTTGGTATCGGGGTAGCGAGCGATGACCAGCGCCAGCTCGGCCGAAAGAGCCGTCTGCACCTCGAGTGGTTGTGCCTCGACCGATTGAACCCCGACCGGCTGAGCGGCCGGCTCGGCATCCGGCGCATCGGCCGGCTGCGGCGAGGCCGCACTCTCGTCCACATCGGACTTCGACTTCTTGCCCTTCTTGCCGCTCTTCTTCTCACCCGCGCCCAGCTCTTTCGCCCAGGCCTTCAGTCGCGAGGCATCCTCGCCGCTCGCGCGTTTGGCGGCGTGCTCGACCAGAATCGCCCCATTCAGCAGCTCGACCGAGATGTCCTGACCGGCAGCGAGCTTCTTTTGAAACCCGCTCTGCCATGTGTCGAAGTGGTCGATGCCTGCAGCCAGCGTGTACTCATAGCGGCCCTGCCCTTCGACGGCGAACGAGCCGGTCCAGCGATCATTGCCGAGCGGCACCATCTGAGTCTCTGACCAGTGTTTGGCGCCAACTTTGCGATAGAGCAGTCGCGCGGCTACATGATCGTGCCCGTCGCCAAATATATTCGCTTCCACAGATACAACATCGCCCACGATCCGTTTCGCAGGAAAGCGTCCGCCATCGATCTCCGGCTGTACACCTGCTATGACGACCCTGCTCCTGCCCTGCGAGGGCTTTGGAAACTCCTTCACATCTGAAGCCAAACCGAACCTGCTCTTTCCGGGCCATGCCCTTGCCGCGTTGTGAACGTCTGGCGCATCCTCATTCCATCCCGGGAGAAATGCAGAAACTACGAACGGCGGTCGCTTGAGCGCCGACCTGAAAAGGTTACTCCGTGCCCGCGCCGCGTGCCCAAACTATTCAGCCGGGGGATCGCCTTCCCACTTGGTAAAGATGGTGTTGAGCGACTCGGCCCAGGTAGGGTGAGCGAAGACGCCGTCGCGCAGGCTCGTGTACGGCAGTTTGCCCTCCATCGCCAGCTGCAGCATCGCGGCGATCTCGCCGCCTTCGCCGGCCAGCACAGCTGCGCCGAGAATCTGCCTGCTCTCCGCATCGACGATCACCTTCATCAAGCCGCGCTTTTCGCCCGACTCGTAGGCGCGGGCGATGGAGGCGGCTGGCATCTTCGCGACACAGATCTTGCGGCCCGCCCTGCGTGCTTCGGTCTCGGTGATGCCGATGCGCCCCAGCTCCGGATCGGTGAAGACCGTGTAGGGACACGGGCGATCGGTGATGGAGCGGTTGCCGCCTTCGAGCAGGTTGGCCGCGATGATCCGGTAATCGTCGTAGGAAATGTGAGTAAACGCGGGGCCGCCCTTGACGTCTCCCAGAGCGTAGATGCCAGGCGTCACTGTCTCGAGCTTGTCATTGACAGGAATGAAGCCGTGCTGGTCGCACTCGATGCCGGCAGCCGAGAGCCCGAGCGCGAAGGTGTTCGGCTTGCGTCCGACGGCGAGCAGCAGGTGCGTGCCGGTCAGCTCGCGCTCCATGTTGTTCTCGAGCTTCACGTTGAGCACGACCGTGCCGTCATCGACGTGCGCGACCTTGGCGGTCGCGCCGAGCACGAAGACGACGCCGTCCTCGATCAGGATCTGCTTGAGCGCATCGGCGATGTCGGGGTCCTCGCGGGGCAGCAGGTGTCCGGATTGGCTCACGATCGTCACCCGGCTGCCGAAGCGGCGGAACATTTGAGCGAACTCAACCGCGATGTAGCTGCCGCCGAGGATCAGCAGGTGGCCGGGCAGCTCGTCGAGCTCCATGACGCTCTCGTTGGTGAGATAGTGCACCGTCTCGATCCCGTCGACGTCGGGGGTTATCGACGAGAGCCCGGTGTTGATGAAGATCAGCTTGGCCTGGAAGCTGCGCGAGCCGCCATCGCTGAGCTGGACCTTGACCGAATCGGGTGAGCTGAACCGGCCGACGCCTCGCACGAGCTCGACATGCTCGGCGTTGGCGAGGCTCTTTTCGCTGCCCGACCGCCAGATGTCGACAATCTCGCGCTTGCGTGCGCGTACCGCCGCCATGTCGACCGATACGTCGCCCGTGCGCACGCCGAACTCAGGGCCGCGCCGCGCCTGCTCGGCTGCCTTGGCGGAGGCGATCATGGTCTTGGTCGGGGTGCAGCCGGTGTTGACGCAGGTGCCGCCGACATACTTGTTCTCGATGAGCACGGTCTTCTTGCCGGCCTTCGAGAGGGCGACGGCGAGAGGATTGCCCGCCTGGCCCGAGCCGATAATGATGGCGTCTACCTGCTCAGGGCCGGTCTGCTCGAGTGTGTGCTCAGTGCTCATGGGGACTCCGTTCTTGCATGCGTGCGCGGCGCGGACTCAACTCCGGCGCAGAGGTTAAGAGGCAGGTACGTGCATTTTAGAAGCGCGAAACGAGGAAAAGGCCGCCGCCGATCGCCACGAGGTCCTCGAGGAGCGCGATGGGCAAGTCGGGCAGGCCGGCGCGCACTGTGAGCGCCCGGCGAAGATGGTATCCGGCGAATGCGCCGAAGAGCGCGCCAACCGCACCGGCGGCGATGCCGAGGCCGAGCGGGGCGCCGGCCGTGATGACGAGCGCCAAGCCGGCGAGCGCGCCGAAGACCACACGCGCGATCAGCGGGAAGGCTGTCAGACGGCTCGGGGTCTGGGGCAGCTTGTCGCCGATCAACTCACCGGCAGCGAGCACGGTGAAGATGATCAGCGAGATCTTCGAGGTCAGAAAGGAGAGCGGCGAGTGGGTCAGGCTCAGCCAGCCGAAGTGCGCGCCCCAGCAGACCATGGCCGGGGCGGACATCGTACGGAGCCCGGCGGTTGCGCCGAACAGGAGAACCAGAACGAGCAGAAGAGAGAGCGGCATACACCGATTGTGATGCATCCGGCCAGTTGACGGTGCGCCAAGTTCAAGATTCATCGGACATTAGAAGCCATTTGGGCAGCATGATCCAGAAGCCTCGACAGGCTCCTCTGCGCCTGTGGCTCTAAAATGCTCTAGCATCATGTGTTCAAGCTTTTCGAAAGTAGAGGATCGCCATGCCTCTGAATGAGGAACAACGCGCAGCCGCCCGCCAGAAGATCGTAGAGCTCACCGATCGATTCGATAACGACTGCGTCTTTCGCTACCAGCAGGCAGCCGAGCTCAAGAAGATATGGAAGTATCGCAACAGCAATGGCGTCTGCTTCGCCATGTCGTTTGACTGGCTGCGTCGCAAGATGCACAACAGCGCTACGCCGTTCGCCAAACAGAAGCGCAACTTCGATGACGCCAAGTACGCCTCAAAGACGAACCGGGTGCACCTTACCACCAAGCATGCCGTGCTCCAGGACGCATACAAGGACTCGATGAAGCAGAACAAGTATGCTCATAATTCGGTCCA
>Ga0116226_10006573_pt1 | contig 10441 bp, 3 predicted proteins | sample S1TSphfallax_FD_89692 | JGI IMG/M metagenome (GOLD analysis project Ga0116226, IMG submission 89692) | Host-associated microbial communities from peat moss isolated from Minnesota, USA - S1T2_Fa - Sphagnum fallax MG | ecosystem: Host-associated > Plants > Peat moss > Unclassified | place: USA...
ATCGGGTGCGTCGCGCAGCAGGAGGGCGAGAAGATCTTCGAGAAGGCGCCGTATGTGTCGATCGTCTCGGGCTCGGCTTCGTATCGCAACCTGCCCAACATGCTGGCGCGGCTGGAGGCGGGGGAGACGCGGATCACCGGGCTCGACGACCGGCAGACGAATGAGACCTTCGAGACGGAGTTCACCTCGCGGTCGAATCCGCACCGCGGGTACATCACGATCATCGAAGGCTGCGACAAGTTCTGCGCCTACTGCGTGGTGCCGTACACGCGAGGCAAGGAGCGGTCTCGCACATCACAATCGGTTGTTGAAGAAGCCAGACGCATCGCGGACGCGGGGTACACGGAGATTCAGTTGCTCGGGCAGAACGTGAACTCCTACGACGACCCTTCGGGGAAGATGACGTTTGCGGAGCTGCTGGAGGCGGTCGGCACGGTGCCAGGAATTCGTCGTGTTCGGTTCACAACCTCGCATCCGAGGCATTTTTCACGCGATATTGTCGAGGTTCTGGATGCCGTACCGACGCTCTGCGACCACGTGCATCTGCCGGTTCAAAGCGGCTCTTCCGACGTGTTAAAGGCGATGGCGCGGGAGTACACGCGGGATTGGTATCTTGAACGCATCAGTTGGATCAAGGCGGCGAAGCGCGAGATCAGCATGACGTCTGACATCATCGTCGGCTTCCCTGGCGAGACTGAAGAGGATTTCGGGCAGACCGCGACACTGCTGGGCGAGGTCGGCTACGACGCGATCTACGCCTTCAAGTACTCGCCGCGGCCGAATACGCCGGCGATCACGATGGCTGATTCGATTCCGGAAGAGGTGAAGGTGGACCGCTTGCGCCGGCTCAATGACCTCCAGCGCAACCTCCAGCGCATCAGCTATGAGCGGCACCTCGGACAGACCATGGAGGTGATGGTCGAAGGGCACAACCGCCAGCGCGGGCAGGTGATTGGGCGCAGCTCGCAGAACAAGACGGTCAACTTTACGACGACGCAGCCGATCCTTCCCGCGCCGGGGAGCTATCTTTCTGTCAGAATTACTCAGACGTTTCCGAACAGCCTTGTCGGAGAGGCGATCTGATGAAGCATGAGGCGAAGTCAGCTCCCGCGAAGTCGGCGTTTGAGGTGCCGGTGGAGATCGAGGTGCAGATTCGCGGCCTCATGATGGACCCTGTCACCAACATGCCGATCGTGATCCTGAAGGATGTTGAAAGCGAGATGGTGCTGCCCATCTGGGTGGGCATCTTCGAGGCAAACGCCATTGCCATCGAGCTCGAAAAGACGGCGACGCCCCGGCCGATGACCCACGACCTGCTGCGCGACCTCGCACGGGGACTGAACGCCAGGGTGAGCAAGGTGGTCGTCTCGGAGCTGCGCGACGACACCTTCTATGCCGTGATCTGGATGGACCAGGAGGGCGAGCCGGTAGCGATCGACGCGCGCCCGTCTGACGCGATCGCACTGGCGCTGCGCTTCGACTGCCCGATCTACGTGAACCGCGACGTGCTGGCAAGCTCTCGCGTCGCCGCGAACGGCACGCAGAACATCAACCCGGACGAGCTGCGGAAGTGGCTTGAGAACCTCAACGACGACGAGATGGGCCGCTACAAGATGTAGTTTGCGGAATACGGGATGGCACGGAGCGGTTCGCGATGTCCTTGAAGAAAGCTCTGGCGAATGCTCTCGTCCGGCCTGCCGTCGCGATGGATCGCCTGCTGCGCGGCCAACGTTTCCGGAGAGCGCCCGAAGATTGCCGCAGTGTTCTGGTGTTGGAGTACATGCTGCCGCTCGGCTGCTGCGTCCACCTTACGCCACTGTATGAAGCGATCCGCGCATCGCGTCCAGATTGCGTCATCACAGTGGCGACACGAGGCCTGGGGCTTGCGCTGCTGCGGCATTATCCTGCCATCGACCATCTGATCGAGACGCCCGACCCGCTGCGCGAGCTTGGCGCGGCGGCCCGGGTGCTGCGCCGCGAGCTGCGGCGGCGGGGCGTTGCCCCGGAGTGCGTGCTGACCGGCGTCGCCGACCAGCGGACGCGCATTGGGCTGCTCGCCTTTGTCGCCGGCCGGGGCTGGCGTGCGGGATTCACCCAGGCTCCGGCGCTCTATCGCGTCGCGCTTGAGCCTGACAGGCACCTGAGCCACATCGCGAATAACCTTCGCATCGCGACGCTGCTGGGTTGCGACGGCCAGCACCGTGAGCCGACGGTCTTCTTCTCGCCCGCCGATCTTACGAACGCCGATTCCATGGCGCACGAGGCGAACCCCGACGGACGGCCCCTGCTCGCGGTGGTGACGCAGACCAGTGGCGGACAGAGAACCGGATGGCATCGGGAACGATTTGCCCGGGTGATTCGTCATGCGGCGGAAGTGCTTGGCATGGCGGTTGTGTATCTGGGTACGAAGTCCGACGGCGCTCCGATCGACGAGATACGGCTCGCTGCGGGCGGCGTGGGCCTCTCGCTCGCCGGACGGACATCGGTAACGGAGCTCGCCGCGCTGGTGGCCATCTGCGATTACGTCGTCTCGCTCGACACCGGGACGATGCACATCGCCCGGGCGGTGGGCGTTCCGATGGTCGTGCTGGCGCCTTCCTGGCAGCGGCCGACGGAGTGGATGCCGTTGGGCCTTCAGTGGATACGGATTCTTCGCGGGCAGGACCGAGAGACCGCGCCGGAGGCCTACCGCCTCGATGAGATCGAAGCGGAGGACGCCATTGCGGCGCTGGAGTCGCTCGTCGCGGAGTATCCGCCCTCTCGCCGCGCCCGAGAGATGCGAATCGAGCGATCAGTTTCCACCGTCGATCACTGGCAACTCCGCTGACCGCCGCTTTCGACGGCCCGCGTTACCGGAGCCGTAGCGCCGCTCCGGTCCGATACAGCGCTTAGGCAAGGATGTCTGGGGATGGGACACAAATCCGATGGTGAGAGCGCTGGGGCTCGAACCCAGGACCAACGCCTTAAAAGGGCGATGCTCTACCAACTGAGCTACGCTCTCAAACCATACTTAACGGTAGCACATGGCAACGGCGCAGACGGGACCGTCCAGTGACGGAAGTGACGTTCCCCCTACCGGTGACCTACGGCGCATCTCAAGCTGTTGAATGGGTGTAAATCGGCTTGTTGCTTGGTTGGGGCTTTTCGTCCGCGCCGCGGCAGATCCCTCTCCAGGACCGCGAAGACCACCCCGAACGTGCCGATTGGTGACACGTTAGTACCGCGTAGCTTAGATTGACTTGGGGTAGCGACGGCATTAACCTGAGCTAAATGCATTGAAAACTGTGCAGCCGTAGGGTCTCTGCCTTCACCCCGGCACTTCAGTCGTCCCTCAGCGCTCCATCCGAAGCCTCTCGCGGAGCCTGTCGCCAGTGAAAGTCCAAAGTAACAAACGACCTGTTTCGCAACACGGAATGAGGCAAGATGGAGACGCAGCCCCTGGGGAAGACTGAAGACCGGCACCTTGACGGGACGCCGGAGGATGTCGCGATCCTCTACTCGTGGGCCAACCTCGAAGGGGCGAAGTACCGTGACTTTTCCGCGAACCGCCGGGAGTACCGTGCCCAGATGCGGCACCGCGCGGCGGAGCAGCTTCGTCTGATGGAGTTGCGGGCGCAGTTCGACGCGGAGGCCGCGGCGGTGCAGGCGGAGTTTGAGGCGGCAGCGGCACATGCCCAGGCCGACGCCGCCACCGTCAAGCTAGCGGCAATGCCCGCTGGCCAGCCGGAGTCCGACCAGAACTCCCTCGAAGCAGAGGTTGAGATCAAGCGGCATGCGTCCTTGCGGGAGGCCGCGCTACAGGCACGCAAGGCGACCGCCGAACGGCTGGAGGCCGCACGCCGCGCTGAGGCCGCCGCGCTTGCCGATTCGATCGCCCGGCTTGAGGAGCGCGAGATCGCCGAGGCGAGGGCCTCCGCCATGCGCCAGGCGGCGCAGTACGCTGACGCCGAACCCCGCACGCGACAGAAGAAGTCGACTCCGCCGACTCCGCCACTTCCCGGGAAGATCTCCGATCCTTATGGCCCGCAGCCGGTACCCGAGGGAGAGTACTTCGAGCGCCCCGGGACGCCCGTCTCCGAGCTGACGCCGAACCGCTTCCGCCAGCAGCGGGAGTACATCGAAAAGAGCACGGGTGCTGTGCTGCCTCCCTTCCGGAGTTCCAGTGTCTCCCCGGTGCCCCAGCCGGATCGCCGGGTCGAAGACCGCAGGGAGCAACGCACGAGGCCAACGCCAGTAGTTGCACCTCCGGCGACCCCGCCGCCCGCGACGGACGTGAGCCTCCTGACCCACGCACCGGCGGAGATCCCGAAACAACCACACCCCAGGCCGGTTCCCGATCGGAGCTACGTCCCCCCCGCTCGCGACCTTCATCGCCGGGATGAGAACGGAGCAGGAAGCCCGCACCGCGAGGACGCGCGGTGGGCCCAGCAAGAACCGCGCGGACGTGTCGTTATTCCTTCGATGCCCTATCCGGATTCCCACTGGTCCGGCAGTGCGTCACCGGTCCATCGGGTCTCTGCCCCCCCTGCGGAGGTCGTGAGCAGAATTCCGCAGCCTGATTCCGATGGGCGTCACTCCCCTGCGGTTCCTTCTCCGAAGTCCGATCCGTTCGGCCGCCAGACCGATACGCCTGTGGCGAACCGGCGGCCGCTGTCGGAGTCCCCGTCCGCCGACCCCCGTCCTCGCGAGAACTCAGGGCAAACGGCGGCTGCTCATCCGTCGGCCAACTCCGCTTCGGCGGTCCAGACCCCTGCCCCGCAAGTCCAGGAAGAGCAGCAGGATATCTGGGGTGTCCCATGGGAGAAGGCCAACGCGCTGACGGCCGGGGCGCAGCCCTCGTGGTCACGGAACACGCAACGTCCGGAGGATTCCTCGGGACCGGCCTGGATCTATTCCGCGCCGCAACCGTCCGCCCGGGCAGGCGAGCAGTCGGATGCCTCACCGACACCCGTTGCCGGGGAGACGCTCCAGCACTCGCGGGAACAGGTCGCCTCCCGCTGGCATGCCTTGAAGGGCGTCTTCGATCCCAAGGACTCCCAGAACGGCGTCCAGAACGGCGTCCAGAACGGCACCCGAAGCCCCCGCATCTCCAGTGCCGACCCCGCCCCCACAACCTTCGCGAGGGTGTATCCCTCTCAGGCACAGGCAGAACGCCAGTCCACGAGGCAAGAGAAGCACAATATTCCGTTCGTGGTGGTATTTTCTCTCACAGGTGGGGTCGGCAAGACCAGCCTGGTGGCTACCCTCGGCCGCACCCTCTCCTCCCTCGGTGAAAAGGTACTGCTCACCGATACCATCTCACACGGTCTGCTGCCCTTCTACTTCGGTGCCAGCGAACTGCACGCCGGTATGGTGCGGACCTTCCTGCCGCCAATCGGGAGCACGGATGCGCCGATCCATATCTTCAGCTGCGACCCCGGTCGTGATCCTCGGCGGGGCACGCAATCGCATTGGCCGGAGGACGACCCGGGCGAGGCGATGGTGGATGACCTGGTCGCGAAGAGCCAGTGCGCCAATCGCGTGCTGCTCGATGTCGACCCCAGTTGCGCCTGGCTGCTGGGACGGCTGGCGCGGCTGAAGCCGACGATTCTCGTGCCGCTTGCGGCCGATATGAACTCCGTCATCAGCCTGCAGGCGGTCGAGCGATGTTTTAACGGCATGCAGGACGCGGCGGGAAGCCGGCTGCGGCCGTTCTATCTGCTGAACCAGTTCGACGCCTCGCTGCCCCTCCAACTCGACGTGCGTGAGGCACTCAGCCAGCAACTGGGAGATCGTCTCTTGCCCTTCGTGATCCGCCGCTCCGCCGCCGTCAGCGAGGCGCTGGCCGAGGGCATGACCATCGTCGACTACGATCCCACCTCCGAGGTGGTGCGCGATTATCTCTGCGTGGCGGACTGGCTGCGCGCAGACTCAGCCCCAACCGAGCCCGGTCTCAGTAATATGCGCTGGAGCGAACGATGAACGCCTCCCCGTTCTGGAAGCAGCTTGAATCCGGCCCCGGCCTGTTCGTCCGGGTGCTCCGGTTCGTCATTCTCGTTACCGGCGTCGCCTTTCTGCTGTTCACGGGGACCATCGATCTCCCGTGGCTCCAGCAGGCCATCCTCGGCGTGCTGATGGTGTCTCTCGCGGTGTGGATGGACCGCAGCTCTACCTCCTACCTGGTCACCCTTACGCTCCTGTTCATCTCCTGCTACTCGACCTTCCGGTACGGCTACTGGCGGATCGCGACGACGCTCGACTACTTCGTCAATCCCGGCGCTACGTGGACGTCGTGGGACGCCTTCTTCGTCTGTCTGCTGGCATGCGCGGAAGGCTATGCCTTCGTCATCCTTATCCTTGGCTACGTGCAGACGCTGTGGCCGCTGCGCCGCACCCCCGTCCCGCTGCCCGACGATCCGGACGATTGGCCCGCCGTCGACCTTCTGATTCCCACCTATAACGAACCGCTGGACGTCGTCCGCTATACCGCGCTGGCCGCGATGAACATCGATTGGCCCGCCGACAAGCTCGGCATCTATATCCTGGATGACGGCAAGCGCGACGAGTTCCGCCAGTTTGCCCAGGAGGCCGGTATCGGATACATGACCCGCGACGACAACCTCCATGCCAAGGCCGGCAACATCAACCGCGCGCTCAAGCGGCTCTCCGCACCCTTCGTCACCGTCTTCGATTGCGACCACGTCCCCACACGCAGCTTCCTCCAGGTCACCATCGGCTGGTTCCTGAGAGACCCGAAGCTCGGAATGCTCCAAACTCCCCACCACTTCTATTCGCCCGACCCGTTTGAGCGGAACCTGGAACAGTTCCGCATCATCCCCAACGAGGGCGAACTCTTCTACGGCATCGTGCAGGACGGCAACGACTTCTGGAACGCCACGTTTTTTTGCGGCTCGTGCGCCATCCTGCGCCGCACCGCGCTCGACGAGATCGGCGGCATTGCGGTCGAAACCGTCACCGAAGACGCCCATACCTCCCTTCGCCTGCAGATGAACGGATGGAACACCGCCTACATCAACATTCCGCAGGCGGCGGGCCTCGCGACCGAGAGCCTCGGCGGCCACGTCAAGCAGCGCATCCGCTGGGCCCGCGGCATGGTCCAGATCCTGCGTACCGACAATCCGCTCTTCGCCCGGGGGCTGAAGCTGGCCCAGCGCATCTGCTACTTCAACGCGATGTCGCACTTTCTGTATGCGCTGCCGCGGCTCATCTTCCTCACCGCTCCCCTGATCTACCTCATCCTCGGCCGCGTCAACGTTCCGGGATATTGGGCGGCGATCCTTGCCTATGCCTTTCCTCACCTCATTCTGTCGAACATCACCAACTCGCGCATCCAGGGCCAGCACCGGCACTCGTTTTGGAACGAGATTTATGAGACGATTCTCTCGCCGTACATCCTGCTGCCGACCATGCTTGCGCTCTTCAACCCGAAACTCGGCAGCTTCGATGTGACGGCCAAGGGCGGCGTCGTCGCCAGCCGTTACTTCGACGGCCGCCTCGCCTCGCCGTTTCTCGTCATGATCGGTCTCAACATCGTGGGGCTGCTGATGGTGATTCCCCGCGCCATGTACATTCCGGTTGCACCGCTCAGTTGGTGGTACGACGGCAATCATCCCGGAACCATCGTCATGAATGCGCTCTGGACCGTCTTCAACATGGTCATTCTCGGCGTCTGCGTCGCCGTCGCATGGGAGAGCCAGCAGCGCCGCACCACTGTTCGCGTCAGCATGGCAGTCCCCGCGGACATGATGCTGTCGGACGGAACCGTAGAGCCCGGCGTCACGGCCGATATGTCCAACGGTGGCGTGGCCATCAAGATCGACGAGGCCGCCAGCGTCCGAATCGGCGAATCGATCCAACTCATCTTTCCCGTCCTCGACGGCGAGGCAACCATCCCGGCGACCGTCGTCGGCGAGCGCGACGGCGTGATCCGCGCACGGTTCGACCCGCTCACGCTCCAGGAGGAAGAGGCGCTTACCGTGGTTCTCTACTCCCGCGCGGACACCTGGCTGGGCTGGGGAGAGGCACGCGAGGTCGACCGCCCGCTGGCCAGCCTGGGGCGAATCCTCTCGCTCTCGCTGTCAGGGTTTAGACAGATGTTCGGGCTCGCGCTGCACATCAAGGCACCGCCGAAGCGAGGGCTCGCGGCCAGCATGGTCCCGGTTCTCGTCCTGGCGCTGCTCTTCGGCTGCCTAAGGGAGCGGAGCGCCGCGCAGGCGCCGATGGCCGGGCACGGACAGGCGACACCCAGCTACTCGCCCGTCCCCATTCCGGTTCCGTCAGTTTCTACGTCCAGGAACAAAGCCGGACGCAGGGCTCCCACCGTCGTTCGCATGGCGTCCATAGCCCGAACGATCGGCAGCGGCAACGTCTCTCCGGGACAATTCGACCGTGTCTTCAAGCTCTCCGACATCAACATCCTCGACACCATCGAGCTGCGCGGTATCGACAGTTTTGTCACGGTGCGCTTCTCCCTGCCGCAGACCGAAGTCGTCAAGACCGCAACGCTACACCTGAAGTACCACTTCTCGCCCGGCCTGCTTCCGGCGCTGAGCCACCTGAAGGTAAGGCTGAATGGGAGCCTCTTCGCCACGCTCGCCGTAAAGACGCCCCCAACTGTCGACGCCGTGAACCCCGACCCGCGGCTGACGGTGCAGGACCAGCAGGCGGTCATCGTCGCCCACGACCAGAACTCCGCGCTGCTCGAGGCGAACATCGCGATGCCCGCCGACATGCTTGTTCATGACAACGAACTCACCTTCGAGTTTGTCGGCCACTACACCGAACAGTGCGAGGACCCGTCGAATTCCACACTGTGGGCCGACGTCGACAACGACTCCACCATCGAGCTTTCCGGTGCGTTGCTGCCATTGCAGAATGACCTGAAGCTACTGCCGTTGCCCTTCTACGACGCCGCGGCGGACCTTCATCCCTCGATTCCAATCGTCTTTTTCAGCCAACCCTCGCAGCGTGCCTTGCAGGCTGCCGGCATCGTCGCCTCGTGGTTCGGGATGCTTGCCAACGACCACCCCGTCCGCTTTCCGGTAGACCTCGGGACGATCCCGCCCGGCAATGCCATCGTCATAGCTGAAAATCCCGTCGACCTCCCTCCCGCACTGAATTTGGCAGGCAGCTCCGGCCCCACACTCGCCGTCCGCACCAACCCGGTCGATCCCTACTCGAAGCTGCTGGTCGTCTCGGGCAGCAACGGCGACGAGCTCATGAAGGCCGCCTCCGCCCTCGCCCTGCAGATGACTATGCTCGAAGGCGACCAGATCCGCATACCCGGCATCCGCTTGCCTCCACCCCGCGAACCCGACGACGCGCCGCGGTGGATGAGCACCGACAGGGTCACCCACTTCGGCGATGTCGCCACCACGGACCAATTGCAGGGCGGCGGGTTCATCCCGCTCGACATCTATCTCCGACTCCCACCGGACCTTTACTTTGGGACCCAGCAGAACCTCCCCCTACATCTCGGCTACCGGTACAACCCGGTCCCGCTCGACAACAAGAGCACACTTCAGGTCTTCCTCAACAACGCCTACGTGAGTTCCACCCCCTTACCGCACGAGGACAGGGCAACTTCGAGCAAGGAGACGGTGCTGCCGGTGCAGCGCATGAACCTCCGCCCCTTCTCCAATACCTTCAAGATGACCTTTATCTTCCAGATTGCCAAGAACGACCCTTGCGTCGATATCGTGCCGATGGACCTTCAGGGATCGATCCAGAAAGATTCGTACCTCGATATCCAGGGCATTCCGCACTGGGCGGTGCTGCCGGAACTCGGACTCTTCGCCAACGCCGGTTATCCCTTCACGCGCAAGGCCGATCTGTCCGACACCAGCGTGGTGCTGCCCGAGTCTCCCGCACCTGAGGAGATCGAGATGTTCCTCACCTTGATGGGACACTTCGGCGCGCAGACCGGCTATCCCGTGCTGAACGTCACCGTCACCAACTCCGCCGGGATGAAGGCCGACGAGAAGAAGGACTATATCGTCCTCGGCACCGCAGACGACCAGCCCGCCATCCGCCGCCTCAACCCAGACCTTCCCGTCACCATCGAAGATGGCGGGCTGCACATCCAGGACACCCAGGGCTTCTTCGCTCCGGTGCTCCGGCACGCCTGGTGGAAGGTCCGCAGCTCGGACCACATCCAGTCCGGGCAGTTGGAGACGGCCGGCGGCCTGCCGGACGCGCTCATCGAGGGCATCGAGTGGCCCAGCGGATCGAAACGGTCGGTCATCGTCATCGCACTTCGCGACCGCTCCGTCGTGCCCAGCTTCCTCTCCGTCTTCCTCAAGACCTCGCAGTCGTCCGACATCTCGCAGTCGGTCAGCGTGCTGCAGGGGCAGAAGTTCTCCTCCTACCGCATCGGCAACGATGTGTACCACGTTGGGTATCTGTCAAACTACGTGCGGACGAAGATGTTCATCGCGGAGTA
>Ga0116226_10006574_pt1 | contig 10440 bp, 11 predicted proteins | sample S1TSphfallax_FD_89692 | JGI IMG/M metagenome (GOLD analysis project Ga0116226, IMG submission 89692) | Host-associated microbial communities from peat moss isolated from Minnesota, USA - S1T2_Fa - Sphagnum fallax MG | ecosystem: Host-associated > Plants > Peat moss > Unclassified | place: USA...
CCGTTCTTGCGCAACAGGCCACCGTTTTCCTTGAACCAGTCGATCGAGTCCGCGACCAGTTCTTCACTCTGGATATACGCGTAGTAACCAGCCGAATAGCCGCCAGAGAACGCGTGCGAGAAGTAGGTGGTGCGATAGCGTGGTGGCACTGGCGCGAAATCGACGCCTGCACCGTGCAATGCATCCGCTTCGAACTTCACAACGTCAGTTGGGATTTGACTTGGCGACAATTGGTGCCAGCGTTGATCCAGCAAGGATGCCGACAGATATTCCGTTGTCATGAAGCCTTGGTTGAACTTGCGGGTGACCAGCACTTTATCAAGCAGCGCTTGTGGGATTTGCTCACCAGTCTTGTAATGCTTCGCATAGTTCTTCAGCACTTCAGGCCACACTGCCCACATTTCATTGACTTGCGATGGATACTCGACAAAGTCGTTCGGCACCGATGTACCGCCAAAGCGTGGGTACTTCACGTTCGAGAACATGCCGTGCAACGCATGGCCGAATTCGTGGAACATGGTGGTGACTTCGTCAAACGTCAACAATGTCGGTTCGCCTGCTGGCGGCTTTGGAATATTGATGTGGTTGGCAACGACCGGACGATTGCCGAGCAAGTCGGACTGCGTCACATATTCATCCATCCATGCGCCGCCCTGCTTGTTGCTGCGCGCGTACAGGTCATAGATGAACAGGGCCATGGACTTGCCGTCGGCATCGAACACTTCAAAGGTGCGAACGTCCGGGTTGTAAACCGGCAGGTCTTTGCGTTCCTTGACGGTAATACCGTACAGCTTGTTCGCTGCATAGAACACACCGTTTTGCATGACGCTGTTCAGCTCAAAGTATGGGCGCAGTTGCGATTCGTCGAAATCGAAGCGTTGCTTGCGTACTTTCTCGGTGTAGTACTCCCAATCGTAAGCTGCAATCTTGAAGCCGCCTTTTTCCTCATCGACGATCTTTTGCTGCTCTGCTGCTTCCTTCTTCGCATTGGCAACGGCAGGTGCTGCCAGGTCAGCCAACAGCTTGTTGACGGCACTGACGGAATGCGCAGTTTCGTCTTCCAACTGGTATGCTGCGTGGCTTTCGTAGCCGAGCAGCTTCGCACGCTCAGCACGCAGCTTCACCATTTGCAACACGACTTGACGGTTGTCGAACTTGCCGCCACGGCTGCCACGTGCAATCGATGCTTCATAAATGCGCTTACGCAGGGCACGATTGGTCAGCAACATTTCTGGCGGTTGGCCGGTGGTGTTGACCAATGTGATCACATACTTGCCTTCCATGCCGCGTGCCTTGGCCGCAGCAGCCGCTGTGGCGATTTGCGCGTCGGACAAGCCTGCCAACTCTTCCTTGTGATCGACGATAACCGCCGAAGCATCCACTTCCTTCAGCACGTTTTGCTGGTAGGTGGAAGACAGCTTGGCCAGTTCGCTGTTATAGGTCTTCAGCTTTTCCTTATCCTTGTCCGACAAGTTTGCGCCTGCGCGCACGAAGTCCTTGTGATAGCGCTCCAGCAGATAGGCCGATTCCGCATCCAGGCCAAGGCTGTCGCGCTTGTCGTACAAAGCTTGCACGCGCTTGAACAGCTTCGCGTTCAGCATCACTTCATCCGAGTGTGCTGCCAGCTTTGGTTGCACTTCGCGGTCGATGGCGTCCATTTCGTCGTTGGTGTTGGCGCTGACGAGGTTCGAGAAAGTCTTGCTGACGCGATCCAACATCTGGCCGGACAATTCCATGGCGACGATGGTGTTGTCGAAGGTTGGCGCGTCCGGGCTGTTGGCAATCACCTGGATTTCTGCCAGATGCTGACGCATCGCTTCGTCGAATGCAGGCATGAAGTCGCTGTTCTTGATCTTGTCGAACTGCGGCATGTGGTAAGGCAGCAGGCTCGGCTTGAAGAATGGATTGTCGGCAGCGGCTTGCATCACAGGTGGTTTGGCGACGGCGTTGTTATCGTCCGCATACGCGGGTGCTGCTGCGAGCGCGGCGCTGACGGCAAGCATCATGATATAGGGTTGGCGCATTTTCTTTTCCATGTTGGTGAGGGACTTGGCAGATGTTCGATGCGTCTGCGCATTGCCCAAGCGGGCGATGATAGCAGCAAGCGCCTGCGCCGGAAATGGTGCGCAATGCGGCGGCGCAATGGAACCATCTAGACCAAAGCGAGCACATAATACCACTAAGAGTCCACATTGACGGTATAGTCGCGAATTGGTATTGCATTCCAACGAGATTTACCGATAGGCAGGGAGAATGTCTTGAGCTATAGAAGCTGGTTGGCAAGTTTGGGCCTGATGACGACATTTTGCGGTGCAGCACAAGCAACGCATCAGGACTACAAAATAGTGGGTTATTACCTGGAACGTGCCGATGCAAAACGGCACTATGCATTGTCTGATATCGACACCACCAAACTCACGCACCTGAACTACGCGTTTGCCCCGATCAAGGATGGCGAAGTCGCGCTGAGCGATGACGTACCTGCAGCGCAAAGCGAGTCCGACTTCGCTGAACTGCGCAAATTAAAAGCAAGCAATCCTCAGCTGCACACATTGATTTCCATTGGCGGCTGGGCCGGTTCCAAGGACTTTTCCAACATTGCACTGACCGATGCGGCGCGTACGCGTTTTGCTGCTAGTGCCGTGGCGTTCATCCGCCAGCATCACTTCGATGGCGTCGATATCGACTGGGAATTCCCGGTTGCAGGTGGCGACGCAGGCAATGCCCGCCGCCCGGAAGACAAGCATAATTACACGCTGCTGTTTGCCGAACTGAGGAAACAGCTCGACCACGCCAGCAAGAAAGATCACCATCATTACCTGCTGACTGCGGCCATCGGCAACAATCCGCAATTCCTCGCCAATACGGAGATGGGCCAGGTGGCACGCATCCTCGACTGGGCCAATATCATGACCTATGACTTTGCCGGTCACTGGAATACCTATGCGGGTCATCATGCGCCGTTATATAACGATCCCAGCTTGAAGCGTACCGATGGCGATACTTCCGCCAGTGTGGATGCCATCGTCACGCAAACCCTGCAAGCAGGTGTACCTCCGCCCAAGCTGGTGCTGGGTGTGCCATTCTATGGCTATAGCTGGAAGCAATGCGGTTCGCAGGATCATGGCCAGCTACAGGATTGCCACGGCAAAGGGCGCGGCACCTGGGAAGATGGTGTGCTGGACTTTGCCGATATCGATGGCAACCTGAGCAACAAAAACGGTTTCACGCGTTACTGGAATGACACGCTAAAAGCCGCCTGGCTATTCAATGCCGATACGGGTGAATTCGTCAGCTACGAAGACCCGCAATCGCTTGCTTACAAAATCGGCTATATAAAAGAACATGGTTTAGGTGGCGCAATGTTCTGGGAAATCAGCAGCGACAGTCAGCATGTCTTACAGAACCAACTTGCCCACGAACTTAGGGGGAATTAAGAGGACATTAAGGGGAGGTTAATGTCACTTGAACCTGCGCTACTGCTACAATGCGCCAGCACATCCCGTCCGAACGCTTTCGTGCTGGAGACAACGATTCGGACCCCAATTTGGACGATTTACATGACAATACTCAATTTTTACGAAAAGCCAGCCGTACTGGATCGCACGAAACATCGCAACCTGCGCCTGAAAGGCTCCCCGAACGGCTTCACCTTTGCAGCTTCGACCATCGCAATTCCACTGGCGATCATTGAATTCCCGCAAGCATTGCAGGACTACCCTATCGTCTTCGCAGTCGGCGAAACTGGCCCAGGCGCGCCGGTCGTATTGGTCGGTATTCGTGAAAAGGAAAACCTGTTCGTCGATGCCAACGGCAAGTGGCTGGGCAGCTATATTCCTGCGTTCGTACGCCGCTACCCCTTCGTGTTGAATATCGACCCGGATACCAAGGACCCACTGGTGCTGGTGGACGAAGCCTGCGACGGCTTGAGCCAGACCGAAGGTGACCGCCTGTTCAACGACGACGGCAGCGAAACGGAACTGACCAAATCGATGTTGTCCTTCCTGGGCGACTTCAAGATGCAGGGCGAATTCTCGAACCAGTTCATGGAACGCTTGAAGAAATACAACCTGCTGGAAGCACAAGCGGTTGTGGTCAATCGCGGCGACGAACCGAAGATTACGCTGGATGGTTTCCACATCGTCAGCGAAAAGCGTTTGAACGAATTGGACGACGCCGCAATTCTGGACTTGGCACGCAGTGGCGATCTGGCACGTATCCACACCCACTTGCTGTCGCTGAACAACATCCAGCGCGTGGTACAACGCCTGAACGAAAAGCTGCCAGCAGTACAAGGCCAAGGCACAGCCGCCTAAGCCAAGTCACTTCCCGTTCTCAGGTACAATCGGCTGGATCAGATAACCTAAGCCTGCGCGAAGTCCATATGGATTTCGCGCAGCTTGCATCCATCATCCAGCCATCTCCATGCAACATACGCAAGATATCCAGGCACTGCGCAATGCGCTTGCTGCATTCCGCAAAAAGCAATCAACCACCGCACAATTCTGCGATGTCTGGCGTGCAAAATCGACACTGATCGCAGCCCTGCCTGCGCGCTACCAACAGGTATCGGACGACTTGCTGGCACGATTGGAATCGGCCTCGCTATTCGGTGAGGAAAGCTGCTCGTTCAGCCCGGAAGATTTATTGGCGCACCTGGATAACTGGCTGAACAAGGCCGAACAAACGCTCGCAGCATAATCGTCGGCGAGTAAGTGGCGAATAATCGGCGACCATAAGGAACATCATGCAACATCTGGAATTTGAACTCCAAGGCGAATTCGTCGAACTGAACCAATTGCTGAAGCTGGTCGGCCTGTGCGACAGTGGCGGTGCCGGAAAAATGATCGTCGCCAATGGCGACGTGAAGGTAGACGGCCAAGTCGAATTGCGTAAGACCTGCAAAATACGTGCTGGTCAGGTGGTTGCAATTGCCGACGTCCGCATCAAGGTCGTTGCGGCCTGATCCTTATATCGCCACCCCAATGCTTGATCTCAACAAGCTAATCTTTCTCGACCTGGAAACGACTGGCGCAAAATCCGCAGAAGACCGCATCACCGAAATCGGTCTGGTCGAAGTCTGCGATGGCGTGGTCAGCCATTGGTCAACACTGGTCGATCCGGGTATGCCGATACCGGAATTTATCCAGGGCTTGACCGGTATCGATGACGACATGGTGCGTGGCGCACCGATCTTTGCCTCGCTGCAAGAGGCGCTGTTTGCTCGCTTGAATGGGCGTCTGCTGGTCGCACACAATGCGCGCTTCGATTACAGCTTTCTCCGCAATGCCTTTGCCGAAAGTGGCTTGCATCTGGAGTGCGAGCTCCTGTGCACGGTGAAACTATCGCGCCTGCTCTATCCGGCTGAAGCCAAACACAACCTGGACATCATTACCGAACGCCATCAATTGCAAGTCGAAAGTCGCCATCGCGCACTGGGCGATGCCGATTTGTTATGGCAATTCTGGCGTAAGCTGCAGCAACAATTCACGCCAGACACGCTGCAACAAGCAGCAGACTCGGTGATCTGGCGTACCCCCTCCCCCACAAAAACCTAGCAGCTACTGCAAGCAAGATCAGATGGTGCTGAATGATATATCAGTATATTATTCGGAAGTATTTCGTATTTCAGCACCATTGACTGCACTTTATCATTTAGACTAATTAAAGTTCAGCAGCATTGCCTTAAAAATAATACAAAGAATGTTTTCATTCTGACAAAATCCCGATCCACTCAGGGTTAAGGCGAAATCCCGCAATCGGCAACAACTTGGCCAGCATTGCGCAATCCCGTTTATTCGCGAGGAGACAATGACAGTACCCGGCAGCGCACGCGTCTTCGTATCAGTTCACGAAGGCAAGGTGGAAATTGAAGGTAGTGAGGAATTCGTCAGAGATCAACTCGCGCGTGTGCAGGAAGTCGTCGCCCAGATCGCCAGTGCGACTAAGCTACAGGCCGAGGAAAACGCCATTGCCCCCAAGACTGACCTGAGCACATTGGGCAAGTACGCGAAACTCTTCAACACCGCGCCGAATGGCAAGATCGAATTGTTGAAGGAACTGCCGGGTAATAACATGGCGCACAAGACCGTTAGCGCCGCGTTATTACTCAGCTACGCCAACTCCTTGATGGGCAGCGAGCAGACGCCCTTGGATCAAATCCGCATGGCTTGCAAGGATCACGCTTGCCACGACTCGAATAATTTTTCCGCCACCATCAAGCGCGAGAAAGAGCTGTTCGTACACAGCGGTTGCTCAACGATACGCCTGAGCGATGCTGGACGTCAGTTGGCGCAAAACCTGGCGGAGCAATTGATCGCTGCTTAATCCCTTACGTTGCATTGACAACGATTAAGCAGCGTACAGCTTTATACTTTCTTGGCCTTTGCCCCCAACCAGCCATCAATCGACAAACGCCCTGGGCCGAAAGCAACCAACACCAGCAACATCGCGCCCCAGCAGAAGTGATCCTTCAAGCCTGCGGGGCATTCAAACGTGAACAGGTCAGGGTAGGAAATCACCGCCATCGCGTTCACGAAGAATAAGCCAAATGCCGCTGGGCGCGAAAAGATGCCGACAAAGAGCAACAGCGGGAACACCAGCTCTCCCGATGCCCCCATGTAAGCAGCCAAATCCGGCGGCAGCACCGGCACATGATACTCATCATGGAACAGGGCCAGCGTGCTATCCCAGTCGCTGATCTTGACCATACCCGCCTTGAAAAAAGCTATGCCGACATAGATGCGGATGGCGAGGTTTAACAGTGAGCCGCCCCAGTCGGCGATTAGCGTATCGAAGCGCGTGATCGTTTGATGCAAACGTAGAATTTTTTCCATGCTGTTCTCCCTAATCGATAAGGATCGATGTTGATTTAATTGATTTCAGTCGCTTCGGTAACGGAGGTCTGTTCGATGTCGATATGCACCGTATCGAAAATGCCGAGTCGCAACCAGTTTTGCAGGTGGGTGCCAAAGTCGAAATTGGCGTCGATTTCCAGAGCCTGATCCAGCGCACTTCCCAAGGTGTCGCCCTGCACCAAAGCTGCCAGCAATGCATAGGCAGTCTGCGACAGCGCCAACACATCCGTCTTCCAATGCGGTCGCACGATCAAGCCATGATTGGCGCGTTGCAGGTCTGCCGGAAATGGCACGTCGCTTCCGGCTTGATGCGCATGCCACAACTCCACCACGGCCCAATCTGCTTGAAACAAGCTGCAGCACGGCGCTAGTGTAAAGCGCGCAGCATCCAACTGTTCCGGGGCGACGCGCGCAAATTCAATCGCGCCGATTTGTCGCCCACCGCTCGCATAATGGGCGCGATGCAATTGCCATTCCAGCCGCGCCATATCGGGGAAATACGGATAGTCGGCCACATGCTCGAAGGCTCGCAGGAATTGCGCGAAGTGCGCACCGAACTGATTCAGGTCGCCACTGGCCGATGGATACGCCTTGCCATAAGCACGGCTCAAGCCATCGAAAAACTCCTCGCCGACCAATTGCTGCAAGACCGGATAAGTTGAGGCCAAAGTCTTGCTCCATGCGCCGACCAGATTGCCACGGTAAAGCGCGAAGCGTTGCTCGGCCCGTTGAGCATCGCCTTTAAACAACGGCAGCGCTTGATCCTGTTGGCGGGCATCGAACAATGCTTGTGCGAACAGGGTCTGGGTCTGTTGCAGCGGCACATCCGTCGGGACGACCATGTTCTGTGCGACGATCTCACGCGCACATTGCGCTTCATCAAGCAAGACATCCAATTCTGGAATATCGGTATCCCACTCAATCAAGGTCGATACCGCGCCGAAGCGCCGCAGCGCTGCCAGATACAAGTCCCATACCGGTGCAGCGACACGGTCGCCATGATGATCGATTACGGCATCGTCCGCGACCAGATGACCAGCGAGATGGATTTCGCCCACCATATGCGGTGCAATCGCCTGCATCGCCGCTATCGGATCTTCGTCATGATTGCGCAGATTCACGTAGAGGTTATTCACGTCGAGCAGGATGCCGCAACCAGTGCGATTGGCTACAGCGGTGAGGAATTCTGCCTCGGTCATTGCATCGTCGCGAAACCGCAGGTAGGTCGAGACGTTCTCCAGCAGAATGCGACGCTTGAGCACGTCCTGAACCCGTTCGACGCGCTCGCACACCGTATCCAGCGCTTCTGTCGTCAGTGGCATCGGCAGCAAATCGTTCAAATGACGATCGCCAACCGCGCCCCAGCACAAATGTTCTGAAATCAGCGCAGGTTCAATACGCTCAGCCAGAGCACGTACGCGCTCCAGATGCGCGACAGAAAATCCCTGTGCAGAACCTAATCCCATACCAACGCCATGCATGCTGATCGCATAGTCCTGCCGCAACTGCTGCAACACATGCGCATCCCAGCCGCCAGCATCGAAATAGTTTTCGCTGTGGATTTCCAGCCAGTCGACCTTTGGACGTTGCTCGAGCAGCGCGCGGTAATGTGGCGCACGCAAGCCGATCCCAATTCCCAGCGACGTGGTCTGCGGGAATTTGTTGTGTTGAGTGATCGGCATGGATGCGCTCCGTTAGCGACTGAAGATTTTGTGTTACTTGGATGGAGTCATGGAGCCGCCAGCCTTTTGGCAAGTGCCCTTGGCGACGTATTTCCATTCATTCTTGTCGAAATCGGCCTTGCTTTGGCCTGCGCAGGAATGGATGCCGCTGGTGCTGGCACAATCGTTTTGCCCAGCCTTGGAAATGCCAAAGCATTTTTCCTTGCCGCTATCAGCAGCTTGAGCGTTGCCGATTCCGGCTATGCAAACGGTGACTAAGGCGGTGGCGAGCAGTGCGTGACGTTTGTTCATGTTGCATCTCCTGAAGAGTAAGTAGTTTGAAGGAAACCACAATAACGTGCGGTTATCACATAGTCGGGGGAGTCGCTACATCCTTACATCACATTTTAAAAAATCGGGATGCAGCAACTCCCCTCCTTACATTTCAGGAGACAGCAGTATTACTTCGCGCCCTTCGGCATTGCAGTCGTGCCACCGGACTTTTCGCAAGTACCCTTGGCAACATACTTCCATTCGGTCGGGTCCATATCCTTCTTGGCTTGACCTGCGCAGGAGTGTGTACCCATGACGCTGGCGCAATCATTTTGACCAGCCTTGGAGATACCGAAGCACTTTTCCTTGTCGCTAGGCGCAGCAGCGTTAGCACCAGCAACACAAACAGTCAGAGCAGCGGCGATCAGAGCATGACGTTTATCCATGGTAGTTCCCTTTTAGGTTGAGAAATGTGTAGCCAATGGCAGCGGCATTGTGATGCTCCACTTTGCTATGCCATCAACTCAATGAAAGTAACGTGCTTCATTTACATTGCGTTGACGATATACGGAAAATGAATACACATATAACAAAACGTCCAAGCGCGATAGTTATCTGTACTTGGACGTTCCATGTTGCCACCAATCAATAGCAAATCAATGCATGTGCTGACCGCCATTGATCGCGATATTCGCACCAGTCACGAAAGCAGCCTCATCCGATGCCAGATAAGCGACAAGACCTGCCACCTCTTCCGGCTTGCCCAAACGACCCATCGGGATTTGCGGAATGATCTTGCTTTCCAGCACTTCTTCCGGGATAGCCATCACCATCTTGGTACCGATATAGCCTGGCGAAATCGTATTGACCGTCACGCCCTTGCGCGCCACTTCCAGTGCCAGCGCCTTCGAGAAGCCATGCATACCGGCTTTCGCAGCAGAATAGTTGGTCTGACCGAACGCACCCTTTTGACCGTTGACCGACGAGATATTGATGATGCGGCCCCAGCCACGCTCAACCATGCCATCGCAGATCGGCTTGGTCATGTTGAAGACGGAATCCAGATTGGTGCGCATCACCGCATCCCAATTGGCCTTATCCATCTTCTTGAAAGTCATGTCACGTGTAATACCAGCGTTATTCACCAGCACGTCAATGACGCCAACTTCAGCTTCGATTTTTTTGACGCATTCTTCGGCTGAATGGTAGTCAGCCACGTCGCAGGGATAAGCATGGAAATGAAAGCCTTGTGCTTTCATCGTTTCCAGCCAATCGGTCGCCTTGGTGTTATTCGGAGAATAGGTCGTCACGACCTGATAACCAAGCGCCTCCAGCTTGATACATACGGCTTCGCCCAATCCACCCATGCCACCGGTTACTAATGCAACTCTTGCCATTTTTTCCTCTTTCGTATGGTCATTGCGAACATGAATCTTGTACTTCACAACCCCGCTAACGCAAGCACAATCGGCACTGCACCGCAACATCGACGGAGTCGTTTACATCCATCAATCTGCGACCGTTATCGTAGTCTGTTAGTCACGCTCAACAGCCAATGCAACGCCCATGCCACCACCGATGCACAAGGATGCCAAGCCACGCTTCGCATCGCGCCGCACCATTTCGTGCAGCAAGCTGACCAGAATGCG
>Ga0116226_10006575_pt1 | contig 10439 bp, 7 predicted proteins | sample S1TSphfallax_FD_89692 | JGI IMG/M metagenome (GOLD analysis project Ga0116226, IMG submission 89692) | Host-associated microbial communities from peat moss isolated from Minnesota, USA - S1T2_Fa - Sphagnum fallax MG | ecosystem: Host-associated > Plants > Peat moss > Unclassified | place: USA...
GGCGGAATGGGCGGAGATGTTCGAGAACGCCTGGCGGCTGGAGCGGGATATGTTCTTCTCGCCGGTGATGAACGGCCAAGACTGGAAGGCCGTACATGACAGCTACGTCAAGCTCATGCCGCTCCTCGGCTCGAGGGAGGACCTGAACTATCTGATCGGACAGGTCTTGGGAGAGATCGGCAACTCCCACACCTACGTCGGCGGCGGCGACGACGGCGACTCGACGCCGAAGGTGCATCCCGGGCTCTTGGGCGTGGACTGGACGCTCGACGCCGCGTCCGGCCGTTACCGGTTGGCGACCATCTATCCCGGCGACAACACGCGCGACGACTATCGCAGCCCCCTGGCCCAGCCCGGCCTCAATGTGAAGGCGGGTGACTACGTGCTGGCGATCAACGGCGCGGAACTTGCCGCGCCGACCGATCCGGACGCATTGCTGCAGCTCACCGACCCGGAGACGACCGTCGATCTGAGCATCGCCGATTCGCCGGCGGGCCCGCGGCGCCACATCGTCGTCAAACCCGTCGCGAGCGAACACAGCCTGCGCGAGGCGGCTTGGATCGCACACAACCGTGCCGTCGTGGACAAGCTCTCGGGCGGCAAGGTCGGCTACGTCTACATGTCCGACATGGAGCAGCTTGGGTTGCAGCAGTTCGTCCGCCAGTTCTACGGTCAGCTCGACAAGCAGGCCCTGATCATGGACGACCGCTGGAACGGCGGCGGCTTCATCGCTCCTTATGCGTTGGAGCGGCTGCGCCGGGTGCTGGTGGTGCTTGGAACCAACCGCGAGAAGGGGATCAGCACCGAGCCGGCGGAGGTGCTGAATGGGCCGAAGGTGGCGCTGCTGAACCACTGGTCGGCCTCGGACGGGGACATCTTTCCCTATCTGTTCAAGCTTTACGGCCTCGGCAAGCTGGTGGGCACCCGCTCCTGGGGCGGCGTGCGCGGCATCCGTGGCAACTGGCAGATGATGGACGGCGGCTACGTCACCATTCCGGAAGACGCTCTGTACACCCCGAACAGCGTCTGGTCGGTGGAGAACCACGGTGTCGATCCCGACGTCGAGGTGGAGAACATGCCCGCAGAACTCCTCGCCGGTCACGACGCGCAGCTCGAGACGGCGGTCGATCTGATGCAGAAGGCCATTGCCGGCAAGCCCACGGCGTTGCCGCCCCCGCCGCCGCTCCTGCCCCCCTACCCGCCGAGCGGCATGGTGCAGCCCCCGCAGTGAGGACAGCGAGCGGTTCTGCAGTTTCCGCGTGCGTTTCTATTGCAGACAGGACCGGCCGACGCTACCATTTGCTGCAGGCGGGTTTGCGCATGCACCCCGTAAATGGATGTTTGTGGCGGGCAAATACAAATAAGGGAGCAGTCATGCGCCGGATAATGACTGTCCTCGTGCCTCTGGCGCGAAGCGCCGCCTCAGCATCGAAGCAGCCTCAATCCAGCGTGTGGATCAGGAAATTCTCACCCCGGTTGCCAAGCGCGTCGCGACTCTGGTGTGAGCGTTTCATGAGGACCGCGCTGCTGTTCGGCGCGAGTTGCAGTGTGTATGCGCAAACGCTCGCCCCATCCGGTTGCCCTATTTATCACTGCAATCCTGAAGCGACCTCTCTGATCGCGAGCCCGGTGATTCCGGCAGTCCTCGTGACCAACCAAAGTGGCGCGCTCGGTACCCTCGGTCCGGAGGGCTGTTCCGGAAACGGCACTCTGCTCGCTTGCCTGTACGAGACGGACACTGCACCCGCCGACGTGGCAGGCACGTTGAAGGTGCTCGATGCGACGACCCTGCAGCCGCAATGGGGCAGCGCCGCCGCCCCTAACTCCTACAACCCCGATCAACTTCGCGCCTCGCACGGCGGCCAAGTCCCGCTCATGTTTTCGGACGGCTCGCTCGCCGCCGGTGACGACAGTTATTTCGTCCACTACGATTCGGCGGGCGCAGTGATCGCCAAGCTGCAGTTGCGAGGTGGTACGGGCAATGATTTCGGTCTGACACCGATTGCGTCAAACCTGGGTGTCATATCCCAGGGTGGCGGCGAGCTGACGCTCGTCAACCTGTCGGAGTGGAAACGCCTCGACGCGCTGACCTTGACCGACCCGGGCACGCACGCACCGATCAACCTCATGGTCCCTTCGTCGGGCGGAGACGGCTTCCTCTATGCCATCGGCTACAACGCGGCCAATGGGATCGGTACGCTCTACGTCGTTGGAGTGAGCGCGGATGACAAACTCTTCGTGCAGTCCACCTTTACGTTCACCGGGATCAGCGGCGCGAGTCCCGTCGTGGTGACCAGCGCCAAATCGGGCCTTGCCGCCGATCTCGTGATACTCGACGTGCCGGGACTCATCGGTGACCCGACGCCTGAGAACCGGCTGCTCGGCCTCGAGAACACGCCTGACGGGCTGGTATCGACCTGGGTGATCCCGCTCAGCGCGCGGGTAACCGTAACACCGACGATCGACCCGGTCTCCGGCTCGCTGTTCTACCTCTGTAACGACCACATTGTCTATCAGGCCGCGCTGAAGACGGGCGCGCCGATCGCCAGCTTCGACCTGCAGCTCATGAGCGGCATCCCGGCGCAGTTCACGTTCAACGGCCACATCGGCGCAAGCCAAACCGGATCCGTGTTCACCCTGTTGTTGACGGGAAGCAATACCGCCTCAAAGGGACCTGAATATGCTCTCGCGTTTCAGCCGCTCGTTTCACCGACCGCGATCGAGTGGATCGAAAAGATCTCCGCGAAGGGTCTGGGGTACACGGGCGCGTGGAATGTCGCACCGGCGAGCCAGGCGGGCGCGGTTTGCCCCGTCATTGTCGAAAACTTCAACACGTCGACCATCTTCCGGATGTGCGATCACTGAGGCTTGCTGTTCGGAGGGCTCCTACCAGCGGCCGAGTGCTGCGGGCTTCAGCAGCCGGGCATCATGCCGCCTTCGGCGGACGATCCGACACACGGACCGGACGGAGCACCGAGCTGCATATCGATGTACCAATGACCTTCATGACGGCTTGACTTGCCACCTTCCGGGACGGCGCCCGCGACGGTGCTGCGTTCGTAGTAAAGGACCGGACCGAAACTGGTGATGAAGTACTCCGGGTCGGCGCGATGGCTCAGCGGCGTCGAGTTCGCTGTCACCAGAATCTTGAACAGGGGCGCAGCGGGGTTGATGTTCATGACCCCAAGACCGTCTCCACTCGGGCCGCTCGGCGAGGCCGGGCCCAAAGTCGTGAAGATGTAAGTCTGGCATTGAGGCGTGCAGTTGATGAACGGTTCCGGGGTACTCAAGATGGTCTCCTCGGGGTCGGGAGAGCTGATCGAGTTGATCAGCTCGAAGGTCGGCGCCCCGTTGGCAGCAGTGCCGTTCTGCAGATAAATTTGGTAGGTGAGATCGTTCGCGAGCGTGAAGAAAACGTATTGATCACCGAATTCCGGTGCCTGAAACATGAAGCTCGCCTTGTGGTCGGCGGGATCGGTCGTCAACTGCTGCACGACATTGGTGTCGGTGTCATACCAGAACACCTGGCCGTAAAACTTGCCGTCCGTGGCCGCCCCCGAGCCGACAAATACCAGCTGATGCGTGCACGGCACCCAGCGCTCCGTGATGCCGTCGGCGTATCGGCCGAACGGGGTGAGATTGGGAGCAATCCCCGCGGCGGTAGACGTCTGTTCCCAGAACATCTCTTTTTTCTTCGAACCGTCTCGCCTGTACAGTGTCAGCGCGACGGGGTCGCGATTGCACTGGCTCGCCTCTGGAAGGACGGTATTCAAGGGAGCGTCGGCGGTACCGAAAGCGCCCGGAAAGAATTCAGCCGTCCAGCTTCCCTGAACCGGTGTCGCGAAGGCAACGCCTGCATTAGCCGCGGTCGCGGGTTGTCCCGGCGGATAGCGCGTGTATACCAATTGCGAGATCACCTGCCCGTTTTGGGTCGAGAAGGCCCATTCCGGTCCGTTGCCGAACACATCCCACCAGAACGCACTGGTGTCCGCCAGCTCTGCCTTGCCCGACGTTGGCGTGAACGCGGCGGTGTTGGGGTCGACATGTCCGATCCAGAGGTGACCGCTATGATCGGTCCAGTTGAATCGCGCATTGCCCTCGCCGAAGTTGCAGCTCGGACAATAGATTCCGTCACGCGCCCAGTCGTATTCGGTATCGCCGAAGTCCTCGGGCGACACCTGCACTTCGGTGAACTGCGCGGAAGCCGGCGGCGACACGAACCCGGCTAGGGCGGCTAAGGCGGCTAGAGCGGAACTCGTGAGTTGGGCGTAGCGCATCGGTCTCCCTTCCAGCACGCAACCTGAATTGCATCAGTTGAATTTAACTTAATGCCGCCTGCCGTGTTTCGAACGTCGCGATCAAGTCCGACGAGTATGCACGACGCCTGCTGAGTTTGCCTGGTGAAAAACGGCGCGCGCAACTCAAAAAAGATCAGATATGAGATTTCTTGTGTCCAGGCTACGCGCCACGGAATATCGGGCGTCTCCGTCCGATCCCGGTGACACGATACCGCGCAAGGTGGGTGCAGACACGCGGCAGTCTCGGCCGGTCCGCGGCATCGTGCTATGAGCGCGCAGCGTGTGTCACGCATTGTTTTTTGACTTAATGTTCCATATTACTTTAGCCTAACACTAAAGATTTTCTGCTTTCCCGGTGTCCGGATTTCGCATCGGATTAGTAGGAGATAATAAGACAACAATCGAATTGGTTCGACGCTAGGAGGGAATCGATGCGCTCATTCCGTTTGGCGGCCTCGGCATTCGCCATCGTCGCTGCTTTTTCAACATCACTTCCGGCTTCCGCCCAGTACACCGAGGTGGAAGTCTCGAGCGTGGTCATCGGCGATGTCGAATTCGACTGGGCACGCGATGGCATTTTCTGTGCGGCGTGCAACTATGGGATTGGCAACGCACAGTTCAACTGGACCAATCGCCTCAACGAACTCTGGGTCGGCACGGTGGATGCGCAGACCGGCGCGTTCATCACGACCAAGACCAAGGACATGACACTGGTCGACAAGAACGCGTTTTTCTGGGAAAAGTGGGGCAATGGTCCGGAGTGGGGTTTCTCGACGCCGGCCGGAGCGCCGGGCGGTAATCCCATCTCGCAGCTGGTCTACACCCGCTTCGCCGTTGGCGATCCGGCGACTGCGGCCTACGCGGGTGCCGGGTACGCATCGTTGACCCAAACAGGCTGGCAGGTCGGGTTTCTGCCGGGGGCGATCGGCCCCTACCAAGGCACGGGCGAGAACAACATGGTGCTGCCGGAAGCGAGCCAGTGCCTGTCCAGCCCCGTCTCCTTGGTGCTCTTCAAGAACATCGCGACGGCGCAGGAGATGTTCACGGAGCCGCTGTCGACGGCACCCGGCACGGCACCCGTCGAGACCCCTTTCGGCGCCTATGCCAACGGTATCGGTGAGCGCTGGATTCCTTGCACGACCGCACTGACCTTTCAGGGCGATGCGACCTACACGAGCCCTTCGGGCAGTCAGACCGTGCTGCAGCAGGTCTACTGGTACGACAGCGCGACCCAAGTCGTACAGCAGCTGACGTTCGACCCCACGGGAAAGCAGCGCGCGACCATGTTCTCCGCACCGGACTTCGGCCACAACATGATCCTCATGACTCTCGGCGACACCTCCACGAGCAGTGTCATACAGGTGTACGAGCAGTCGGGCACTGCCGGGAACGGCTCGCCGGTTCTGACCCTGGTCAACTCGATAGTCTCGCCCGAACCTGCCGAGCCCTTCATCTTCGACCCGAAAGCATTCATCCACTGCAACCCCACCTGTGAGACATACGTCGTGTACGGCATTACCGCCGTGTCGGGGTCGCAGAAGGGATTGACCGTTCCTAACGGCATGGCAGTCGCGAAGTTGAACCCGGCAACGCCGATGAATAATCTGGTTATCAGCGGAATCACGTCGCCTTACCAGCGGCTCGACCCCAAGTACTTCATCACGCAGGAGTATGGGCCGTTCGTCTATTTCGCCCGCATCGTGCCGGCCTCGCCAACGACGACTTACGCCGCCTTGGGGTACTGGTATATCAATCTGCAACTCGGCGCGCCGTCGGGCCCGTGCGTCGGCTCGAGCGCGGAAGGCGGCATCGTGCCCGGCTGCTGAGCCCAGTCCGAGCCGCAGCTGCTCGGTACGCATTCCTGGGGCGGCGCGCGCGGCAGCCGCGGCAACTGGCGATGATATACGGCGGCTACGTCGCCATTTGCACTTCACATAATTGCCGCCTTTCTGTGACGCGCCGGCTCAGCACGAATCCCTCGCTGCTGCAGTTCGCCCCGCTTCGGGTCGGGCTGGCGCAAACACGCGCAAAGAGGGTAGATTGGCGCGTCGTAACGCCGGTCAACCGACGGATCCGGCGCGAGGGCAAGTGATGCGCAGACACAGGACGGTAATCTGGATGGCGGTGGCATTCGCCGTAGCGCTCGCTCTGGTCGTCGGGTTGCGTGTGGTGGCGGGTCCGGGCGAGCGAGTGACGGGCGCCTTGGGCGCAACGGGACGTTGGTCGTTCGCCTTGTTTTGGTTGGCGACCGTCGGTCGTGCGCTGCTTTCTCTCTTCGGCACAAAGTTCCAATCGCTCGCGGCCCATGCGCGCGATCTGGGGCTGTCGTACGCATCGGCCCACGTCGTCCACTTGGGACTCGTAGTGTGGATCTACTACTATGCCCTCTCGCATGGCACGCAAACACCGTCGCTCCTTACTCTGATTTTTTTCGGCATCGGAGTATTCTGGACATACTTGATCGCGCTCTTGTCGATCCCGGCCTTCGCGGCAAAATTCAGCGTCCGCACGTGCCGTATCCTGCGAACGATCGGAGTGGAGTACATCGCGCTCGCTTTCTTGGTCGACTTTTGCAAGACACCGTTCGGGGAGGGATTTGCGCATGTCGCGAACTATGCTCCGTTCGTCGTGCTATCAGTTGCCGGGCCGCTGCTGCGGCTCGCTGCAGCGGGAAAGCGTTTGAATGCACGGCGGCATCCTCAGGTCGCGACGCCATTCGATTCGAGCCGAGCCTGAGGAGACGGCGATCGCGACAACCGGGGATGGCCTCGATCGGCTCGGCGCATGACTTGTCTCAGCGTTCAAGTCACGCGGCTGGCGGCCCGTGAGAGAACTCGCTTCGTTGCCGAGCCGATTAGTACCCGGGAATAAATCTTATGGACCCCGAGCAGGACTTTGAAACCTGCGCCCATTCCGGCTGCGCCGTCGGGACCACGGCGCTCGGCCACCGCCGAGCCGAACTGCAGGACCGTTCCACCTGACGCCTGCGGCACGACACGGAACCACGATCGCGTCTTGCCATACCGGGCACACATCAATAGCTGATCTTGCGAGCGCGCGCCCACGTCCCATACCGCGAAGGTCCCGCTGCGGCCTTCCGCGACATCCCGGACCTGTTGATCACTCGACGGCGATCGGGACAAAAGACGCAGGATGAATCGTTCGATCCGGAAGACGGGCGAAGTGTAGAACGCGAAGACCCACTGACTTAAAGTCACGGATCTATGCACCTGTGTGGTGAAACAGTCGCCATACCGGCCCCAGAGTTCGGGGCGTTTCCCGCCACGATACGTCTTAAGCAGCGCATCATGTGGCACAGGTTGCTGGGCTATCACGGAGACTTGGACATGGCGGTGGTTAGGCGAGATGCTCGAGTCTCGCACGCGATGCCTTGGGTGTCACTACCCCTTGGGTGTCCTCACGCCGTAGTTGCCGGGCAATCCGCTGAGGAGGGTCGTTCCATGGGGGTTTACACGGGGTCGTGGCGCGCTTCGATCGAAGCGCATATTTGCGCGGCCGATACGCCGGACTACTACGAAATGATGAACGGCGCGACCCGCGAGTCGCAAGTGTAAGCGCCGGCCGCCCCATGGATCGACGCACGTTTCTTTTTGGGCTGAGTCATCTCACCGCGCTGGGTGAGTGGGCGCCTCCATCGGCAGCCGCAGGCAGCAACAGTTCGTCATGGCCGAAAATGAGCTGGTGGTATCGAAGCCCCGCAGCCAAGTATTGGGAAGGAATGCCGCTTTCGAACGGACGTTTGGCCGCGATGGTTTATGGAAGGGTCGAGGACGAACTGATTTCGCTGAACGAGGAATCTCTGTGGAGTGGCTCGCCCTACGATCCAAACAACCCACAGGGAAGAGCGGCACTCCCGGGCGTGCGCCGCCTCCTCTTGGAAGGCCGCTATGTGGAAGCCCAGCAGTTATGCGAAAGACTGTTGAGCGTTCCGGTCTCGGTGCAGGACTACCAGCCACTGGGAGAGTTACGCATCAAGTGTGGCGTACCGGGTCCGGCGACGCAGTATCGGCGTGAGCTCAGCATGGACGACGCGATGGCCCGGATCGAATATGTCGCCGATGGCGTGCGATATCGCCGGGAAGTCTTTGCGAGCTATCCCGATCAGATATTGGTGGTGCGCATGACGGCTGACCGCCCCTCCAGAATCAACCTTTCCGCCGGGCTCGCGAGCATTCAGCCCACTGCCAAATCTGCTTGGGTAGCTTGCGACCGAATCGCGATGCACGGTATCGCCGATACTCTCCGGTCGGGAAATTCCGCCAATCCAGTCATCCCGGCAAAGATTCAATGGCATTCGCAGCTCCGCGTCGTTGCGCAGGGCGGAACGATTCGGCATGGCCGAATGGGCGACGGCGAGGGCCGTACGTCCGCGTGCATTTCGGTAGCGGATGCGGATTCGGTCACCCTCGTCCTCGCAGGAGCGACGAACTATCGCCGCTGGAATGACATCGGAGGCGATGCCAGTGCGCGCGTGAGTACTTGCATGCAAGCTGCCGAGGCTTCCTACGCTGTCCTGCGGACGAGACACCTTGCCGATTGGCAGCCTCAGTTTCATGCTTGCCGCCTCGACTTGGGCGGCGCTGAGGCAGGCAGCAAAGATACCACCGCCCGGATGGAACAACTGCGCCAGGGTGCCCGCGATGCGTTATTCGCCGCGCAGTATTTCCAATACGGCCGTTACCTGCTGCTGGCCGAGTCGAGGCCCGGCACTCTTCCATTCAATAACCACAATGTGTGGCTGAACAACATGGAGGGAAGATGGCAGGGGCGCTGGACCCTCAATATCAATATCCAGGAATGTTATTGGCCGGCGGAGACTACGTCTCTTGCCGGGACCAACGAAGCGTTGCTGGCATTTACGGAACAATTGGCCGAGGCGGGCGCTCGAACGGCACGTGAACTCTACGGTTGCGGCGGCTGGGTCGCTCACCATGGAACTGATCTTTGGTTGAATACTGCGCCTACCGATTTGACCGGCCCGGGAATTTGGCCGACCGGGGGCGCGTGGCTCTTACAGCAGCTCTGGGAACATTATGAGTTCCAACCCGATCCGGGTTACTTGCGGCGCATCTATCCGCTCTTCAAGGGTTGCTCGGAGTTCTTTCTCGACTTTCTGGTGGAAGAGCCTACGCACCAGTGGCTCGTGACAGCGCCTTCGGTATCACCCGAGAACTCGTTCCTGACGCGCGATGGCGCGCGGACCCAGGTCTGTATGGGGCCGACATTGGACAACGGCCTGCTGCGTGATTTGTTCAATCACACCGTGCATGCCGGCTCTGTGCTCGGCATCGACACGCAGTTTTGCCGCGATGTGCAGGCGGCATGCGGACGCCTGCCCCCGGACCGGATCGGCAGGCGCGGGCAAGTCCAGGAATGGTTGGACGACTTCGACGAACCAGAGCTTACGCATCGGCATCTCTCGCCGATTTACGGTTTCTTTCCTTCCAATCAGATCCGCGAGGATACAAGCCCCGATCTGGTGAATGCCGTTCGAATCACGTTGCAACAGCGAGGCGATGGCAATCTCGGCTGGTCGGGTGCATGGAAGATCAATGCGCGGGCGCGCCTGCGAGAAGGCGATCACGCGCATGCACTGCTGCGCAAGATGCTCACCGACATCAGCATTCATCCGGGCCTGGAAGACAGCGACCGTGTGCCATCTTTCGAGGGAAATCAGGGCATTCAGGGAGTCACCGCCGGCGTGGCGGAGATGCTACTGCAGAGCCATGACGGCAGCATCCGCCTGTTACCCGCGTTACCGTCCGCCTGGCCTCACGGACGCGTGCATGGCCTGCGTGCGCGCGGCGGATTTATCGTCGATATCCGGTGGCGAGACGGCGCACTGGTGACGACACGCATTCGGTCCTCGTGCGGCGGTTCTTGCCGGCTGGTCTACGGTGAGCGCAAGATTCAGTTCCAGTCACGCGCGGGCGAATGGTATGCGCTGGATGGTTCGCTGCAAACGATTTGAACGGAGCCGCCGAGTGCGTATTCCGCGCCAATCTGACCGCTGATTCCGTTTGAACGTGACCGGTCGTTCCGACCGAACGTGACCGTCGATTCTGATTGAAAGTGACCGATTTCCGGCTTCGGCCGGAATCACCGGTCACGATCCCGGAA
>Ga0116226_10006576_pt1 | contig 10438 bp, 9 predicted proteins | sample S1TSphfallax_FD_89692 | JGI IMG/M metagenome (GOLD analysis project Ga0116226, IMG submission 89692) | Host-associated microbial communities from peat moss isolated from Minnesota, USA - S1T2_Fa - Sphagnum fallax MG | ecosystem: Host-associated > Plants > Peat moss > Unclassified | place: USA...
AAAATGAGTGAAGCCTTATCTAGTAACTCCAAACAGGACAATATCCAAACACCTATCTGCTGGAAGTGCCAGAACCCCAACAATACTCACAAATGAATGCTAGACAGCATCAATCAGATAGACCTGCCAGAGTCTGCTATCAGAAGAAGATATGCAAAAGAAAATGTAAATGGAGCATACTTGAACCACCAAAGTGCATCGCGGATCTGCCAGAAGGTTTCTAGTGTGGATAGCCAATGGTGATAACGAAAATATGGGATCTGTGCATATTCACAGAAGAGAATATTAAATCCCTGTCACCCTAAACACACTCACACAACCAATTTTCCTCAAAAGGGTCAAAGAATTCAAGAACAGATGCTTACGTCCAGAAGCATCAGTCGCAAAGTCCACCAATGAGCCAAATGGGTACCCTCGACGACGATGATGCATCCTTGACATGATAGTACATAAGTGTGCATATCGTGCCTGCATAAAATCCTGAAAAGAGTTAGGTTTGAAGCTTCTTGAAAGCCATCATTCCACAAGTGACACTGTGTACAAGGGTAGAAAGTCATTGGGAGGTTTGAAGTTACACCATCTCCAAGACAATCTCACCATCAACAATACATTATGCTGCTTCTCTCAGCATCACAGAGAGAACTACAACACTAAACAGAAAATTCTATTTCAACTCCACTGGTTGTTTTCCATGTCCAAGCAGACTTAGGTCAAAATATTCTCCAAGTACTGTTGTCATTTGCCAATAACCTCAGCAAAGCAGACTTCCCAAGAGATGTTGTCAGCACGTTGTATCACTTCACCATGATCTTCTTGATCAGTGATCAAGGCAAAAGGAATTGCAGAGTCTTTTCCCTATTTTGTTCAAAATTATCAGAATTCAAAACTAGCAACTATGACAAGAGAAGACTGAACCTGTTCAATAAGGTTGCGGACGGCAATGGCAGGGTCAGGAAGGCCATGGGATGATGTTGCACTTTGCACACCTCCTGATATTGGAGTGCGGAACAATCCAGCACGATTGCTATTAGCTCCAACTACTGTTGAAGAAGCATTTGCATTCCCCCCACCCTTGCTTGATATTACGCCACTGCTCTCACTTGCTCTCCCAGCTTTAGACTGAAACCCTAAAAACCTTAGTGAGAACCCGCAGCTCCGTAACGAAGTTTAGTCCTAGAAAACACAAATGCTCAGAACATTGCCACGCAGACATGGCCATTTTCGAATTTACCATGGGCGATGTGTTAGCGACCGCGGCTCCATTTTCGGCATTCTTCGAGGAAGAAGTAGCACCGATATCATCATCTCCAGCTCTTGAATCATTCAAAGCCGAGCATGAAATATGCACGATACGATCTCGCTGCCTTCTCACCAATTTCAAACTGTCACTCAGGCTGCCACAGAGGGTTTTCGTCCTCGGATCCTCCAAGTATACAAAGGAGTGCATTCCCGCAGGAGCGACTATTGGGGGAGCAGCAAATAATGACGGAGCTCTACAAACCGCCGCACTCCGACTCACATCCATTGCCATACCTTGCATGGTGCAACAACAAGAGAAAGAAAGAAGAATCTAAGGAAGCAAAATGACGGCGGATCAGTTTATCACCGCCTCCACCACAACAATAACAATTTCCTCAAATTCCACACCGGAGATCCAAACTGGGACAAACAAACAGCGCAAGTAATGTACCAGAACCCTGTCTGTTAGCATGAGGAGGAGGTTGCAAGGTCAAATTGTCCACCAAACTGTTAGGGTTTGCGCCAGAACCCTGTTTCTTAGTATGAGGTTGCAAGGTTGAAATTGTACTACCAAAATGCTATTAGGGTTTGTGAACTCAGTAAAATCAGAGAAAAATTGTGTTAACAGTTTAAAATTGTTGTAGAAAGCTCGTCGCAATTTGATGATCTTTGCAATTTGCATGTCTTTTGCATGCAACATGGAGGAATTAGACATTGCATGCAACATTGGACACCAAAAGATTTGGTCACACCTAGGCATAAGCTTAGGAGTTATTACAATATTGAAGTGCCAGTTTCCTGAAGTGAACTACTCAAAACAATTGAAAATGAGGATGCAACCTTATAATACTTTATTCATAAAGACACCACAAAATTGGAAAATGTACAGAAGAATAAGAAAAACAAAAAGGGAAAATTCACAAGACGTCAAATTAGCCCAAATTAGATGTCAAAAGGTCTCAATGTCAAAAAATGATTGCTTGTAGTAGGTCAGTCGTATTTTTTCATTCAAAAATGGATCATATGCAATAGGTCAACTATGGTGATGAGAGGTGTGTTTTGGAAGGGTGGAAGTCAAGAAGTAGTTAGGTGTACAACTACCACTTGACTTAAGATGGAAGATGTTTGCAATATGATTGAAATTTTTTTATGAAAAAAAGTAATCAAAACAAAAAGATGAAAAACCTCTAGCTCTTTCAAGTTTCAAATAACATTGGCACAATTGTGTAAAAACACATCAACTTGTTGGTCACAAACTCCTAAGAACAATTAAAAGCTCTCATTCTAATAATCTAGTTAGTGACAAACTCTTCAAAAATAATGGAAAACCTCCCATCCTAACAATATAAGTAACAACATATGCTTTTTTTTCTTTTTTTTTCCATCCCTAGGTGCAAGCCTATTTCATAGGCTCAATGTACCATATTTGTGAATATTTTTTACACTAATAGTATGACCATTACGTGTGTAATTCAAGGCTGAAAAAAAACCTATAACAACAAACAATCTTTGCAGAAGAGTAAAGAGAAAGATGTGGAAGACAATGCCAGAAGACCCTTACCACTCTTCCACAAAGAAAAAAAAGTACCCCTAAAAACAAATAGGTATTACCAAATTTTTTTGCTTGAAAAAATCATAATGAAATTGAACAATTGAAACGTTAGGAAGATTAAAGATGATTTTGATTTTTTTTCTATTTTGGATGATTAGGTATTAGGTAATGTATAAGAATGTTCAAGCCATACTTTGTATTTAACATTCAAGAACATTTCTCATATTCAAGATGATTTAATTCATGTCTTCAAACATTACTCATAAACATGAAAAAGGTGAAATATTACTTCAATCAAATCACTTGGATCAATCATTTAATAAATCAAAATTAATTGTTATATTGTGCAATATATGTTGTAAGCACAATATTCTATGCATATATGTGCATTCAACATTTTAAAGATTATAAAATGAACAATTAGGTAAACACGTCCATCACCAAACATGTCGATTACTGAACACACATATAGTGCAAGAATTGGCCTATGTTGGATTGTAAAAAATCTTATGGATGTTGTCACTTTAGTCTATCACTAAATGTTCAATGATGGACATTGGTATTTGGCATTTTTCACCATTCTAACCGGCCATAAATTTGATGGTTCAACCATAGGGCTTTAATCATGCATATTTACATAATTTATGGAGTTTCTACCACATGGGGATAAAGGTACACATAAATTACAAATCTCAATTCGATAAGCAAAGTCCAATGTTCAATCGTTGATCGATTTGTCTGCGGATACGATGCCACATCAAATGAAAGGGATTGGAAATAATAGACAAGATGTGCAACATTTTTTGCCTAAAATAGGGAAGAGTTTGCAAGAATGCATCAATCAGGTAAATTATATGGAACAACCAACATGTTTTGTTCCTATCTAGTGACAAACACCTAGTGGCCACCAAATGTTTCTAATGAAAAATTATTTTTTGAGAAATTGAAATATATTTTTGAATGTATATTTGATGGTATACATCTATCATGGACAGCTTAATATTTCTTTGTTTTTTTATATTTGTGGAATGGCAAATAAGCAAAAAATTAAACATTGGAGGTATTTCTCAATCTATTATGAGTAGGTTGAAGAAACGACACCATTTGAATGTCGATGTGTGAAAGCAAGGGTCTATGTTTGCAAAATGCATTGTTTGTGAATCCCTAAAGGACTTGATATCCAAATTGGGAAAGAATAACAATGAGGTTTTAGAGTATGAGGCAAAGCTAAAAAAATGTATTCTAGACCAAAAATCATATAGAAATTTATACCATACTTGGAGGACAAAATCAATGTGATTGAAGGATGAATTCATATGCATTATTCATGACAAGATGGACCATGCAAAAAACTATGTTTCCAAGTTTGCAAGTGTGCAACAAAATGATATCTGGCCTTGGACAATTGGCCATTACCCTTATGGGAATGATAGTGCATAGTCATGGGGGTGAAAGTTATGCTCAAAATTATAATGAGGTGTGGCCAAATGATCCCAATTTCACAATTGGGTCCTTGTTGCAATTGTTGCAGACTTTGGAGGCAGCCCCAATTTCAGATTGAAATTATTGTTTGAACACCCCCCGTAGAACTCATTATTTGCATGTATGTTGTAAGGGAAATCATGTTGCATATGCGTATTACATACCCCAGATCAAATTGTTGGTTTGAAACCTTTGCCAATAAATTTGTTACTCAAAATGGATATTTGTGTTGAAGACAATAAAAATTGGCATTTGTTATCGTTTCTATCATTGTTGATGGTGAGGGATGTATTTGAAGAGGTCAAATTGGGATTTCTTATGGTTGGCCATACACATGAAGATATAGATGGATGCTTTAACTATTTGTCAAAAATGTTGAGGGAGGAAAACAATTACATTTTAGCATATTTGATGAGAACTTTCATGATCTTGCATGAGAGACCCTTCATTCCTCAATTAATTTAAAAGATTCCAAATGTCAAATTTTGGGTCCTAGGTTGTTTGAAAGATGGCCTTAAATTGTTAGTAGGGCATATTGATATGCATATGTTTAGATTTTTTGTTGATTCTTCAAGTTGACTAATGATGTAATACAAGGCTTCCCCCACAAATCTTGTGTGGAATCCAATAAATGCGCCTCTAATTAGATTATGGAAAGCTAATCTAAACAATTCACCAAAGTTACCTATTGGAGTTTCAAGCCTTGTTTTATATCGCCCCATTTGGGGCAATGATGCATCAAGGTAAGTGGAGAAATAAAAGTTTATAAAATCTAGACTATCTAAATATGTGGATTTCTAGAAGGTGGGCATTGTGCAAAATTCCATATATGAAATGAAAATGAAGCCGTATGTGGAATATTGGGAAGATGTTTTGTTGCATTTGTCAAGATTGTTACTCCTTCAAAATATAACTCTTTTGGAGGGCTTCTGGCCTTTAAGCAATTAGAGGTCTAACTATGCCAGGGCTTCATTATCAACCATGATGGACGTTGTTGATCCAAAAGATCCAATTCAACTTCCCTATTATGGGCCAAAGAACATGAAACCTTTAATTACATACATCATTTAGAGGTCTTAATGTTCAAAATTTTGTGCTCGTGAGACCACATGATCTTGATCTTGTTCATCCATATATGGGAAAGGCAAAGGGTGATGTTATCAAGGATGAAAAAAATGAATATTTTAAAATGGTGAAAGTTCAATGGTGGGTTCCTTTGAAGATTAGATCAAATTTGGATGAATGGCATTTGTATGAAAATTGTTAGAATGGGAAGTGGAAATGTAATTTAACAAATCCAGAACAATGGCTTAACATTTCAATTTTTTTTTCTTTTCATGTTCAAAAACATACAACAAACAAAACTCAAATTAATATTTTTACTACTTATGTTAGTAAAATTAAAGTTAATCATGATGTTGTCGATGCCTCAACCAATTTGTGAAGGATGTTGGTGACATTGATTAAATTATATTTGTAATTTTTTGATGTCTTTTATATCATTGTATTGAATGGATTGAGGTTTTAAAACATTTTTAAAAAACTTTGTTGTACATTTTATTAAAAATATTATTTTGCTCAAATTTATCCATGTATGTGATTCTTGAAAAGTAATAATTAATAATATGTTTTGTTCCACTTGATCCCTAATCTTTGGTGGCCACCAAACATCAATTTTCCTAGATGGTATGTAAAGCCCCATAAATAATGGATTTGTTATAATATGAATAATAAAATTATATGCATATATTTTGTCATTATTGGTATGTTGTGCCTTTTCTTATTTCAAAAAATTGAATTTTTATTGGGTGCATTTACTTGTGACTTTCTTATTTGATAATCTATTATGTATTATCATTTGCGAAGCATCAGGATTATTTTAATTATATATGGAATTTGAAACATAATAGATTTGTTATTGTACGATTAACATGGATGGATCAAGTTGCCATTGTTAGAAACTTAACATGTTATCAATATATTAGAATCAAAACATTCAAAACATTGAGTTCCTTTTTTTTCACATTAAATGGGAGTTGTGTCATTTGGTTTTCATAACTTACAATTTTTTATGTTTCACCTAGTGGCCAATAGGCATTCAATTATATTTTTAAAAGTTTTATGGTGTATATATATTTGAAAAGTATTAGTAAAATTTGTGTGATAGTGTGATGTTGTAATTTTGCCAATTTGACTTCTTTCCTTGTTTTAAATTCAAAGGGTTCACTACAAGAAAAATTGTCTTTTGCAACTTGATTTATGACTAGGTTGTTAGTTATGGAAGACATTTATGACTACATGACTATGTAGTCGAATATGACACATCATTTAAGACACTTAGTTGCTAATGTGGTTCACCTCTTCGTTTTTTAGGTTGGTTTAAGGTTGTGATTATAAAGTCATGGAGGTCATTACTGCTTGATGAGATCCATAAATTATGGTTGTTCGATATGATTCATTAAAAATGAAATAAATATGTTCTCCACCAATGCCATGTAAACACGTGGCAAGTAGACATATGGTATAAAGGCTAAAAACCTATCCTATATATTAGGAATGCAGGCCTTAGCCTACCTAGGAATATATGCCCTAGCTTACCTAGGAATGTAGGTTAACTTAACTAGTAAGCAAAGCTAGTTAAGCTAGTTCACTAAGCTGCAAGTGTGAGGATTGAACCCCTCACTTCTAGATTAAGGGAAGAAGTCCTTAACCCCCACTTAACCGTTGCACCACATGATTTTTACATGACAAAAATTGTCACCATATTGTTATAAACATGTTTTTATAACCTACTTTATAAGTTAGGTACCTAGGTACTTACCTAACAACTTAAAACCTACCTAGTAACCTAATAGGTACCTAGTTTGGTAGGTAATACGTAAGTAGTACCTAGAGGTAGTAGTATGTAGGTAGTAGGTAGGTACCTATTTGTAAATAAATATTTAGGTAATAGGTAGGTATGTATGTACTATGTACCTAGTAGGTAGTAGGTAGGTAGGTACATACTACCTATTTAGTAGGTAGGTAGTAGGTACTTTGTAATAGGTAATAAGTAATTAATTAAATAGGTATGTACTACTATATTTTATAGGTAAGTAGGTATGTATGTATGTACTACATAGTAGGAAGGTAGATAATAGGTAGTAGTAGCCCATAAGTACTAGCTACTTTATAGGTAGCCAGTAAATAGTTAGTAGGTAGTTAGCACTTAGTTAAACTACTAACATAGGTAGGTTATTAATGTATGTAGGCTAATCATGTAATGACAATGTAGTCACAAAATAGTTGTAATCTAATCATATAGTCATAATGCAATTACCATGTAGTCACAAATTTGAGTAAAAGTATATGACTAAGGACATATGACTACATGACTAGATTAGGACATTAGTTGTAAATGTCCAAGTCATGAAAAACATGTTTTGACATTGTGGTTGAGTCTTTTGATGTTAGATGGGAACATTAACATTTCAGCTTTTAATCACTCATGAAAATTCATAGTCTTGTCTTAGAGTTGATATGAATGTTTTTAACATAATGTGTACATGGATCTTGTTGGAATTGTTGGTTACAAAGTTATTTTTATTTGGAAATAATGTATTAAGAAAATTTATAATATGACATTCATGTAAAAAATGATCATTAATTTGTTAAGTTTAGTGGCCATTAGGCAGAGTTCATTCCATCCACCAAGTTGTATAAAGTCCTAAATTAAAAATTTAATCTTATAATTTTCACTTAGTGGGCACCAAGCAAAATATTTTTTTCATCATAATATATTAAATTTGAAACTAACATAATATTATATTGGTATTAAATTGGTATGAATTTTTTTGGGACAAAATGTCTTTATGGATGTTATTTTTGTGAATGATTGTTGTTTTTACTTGAATATAAGGTTACATTTTTAAATTTGGTGGCCACCAGATAGGTTTTTTATCACCCATGAAGTAGAGAAAAATCTTAAATTAATTAAATATGTGTTTAGGGCCAAGCCCTAATACCTTGTACACATTATAAATCAAAGTAGAGAAGAAGAAGATTTTGGTTGCCACTCAAATGAAAATGATGATGGTGAGATGCAATGGGCAAAAAATGTTGCTACAAAATAGTTGATCAACATAGTAACAATAACAATAGAATCTACAACTCATGAGAAAATAGTTGATGATCTAGTTCAAGATTAGCATTGGTATTATGTAAATCTGCCTAGGTCTTTAATAATCATTAACCATGAATCTCTAACAACATTAGAGGTTGAATGCACATTAAGGTGGCTCACTTTTTGTCCTTTTTAGGACTTTTTGCAAAGTGTAGTCCATTCAAATGCCACAAACACATTGTAAAATCATCAAATTTGACAAAAAATATTTATGAATTAAGATTGCCAACTTGAATAAGAATATATATTGAAGGGTGAAATTCAATAAACATACACCAATCATATAGTAATGGACTTTTAAAATGAGGATATGGACTATGGTCTAGGTTCTACATTAACATTCAAATGCATTTTTTGTTATGATTTCATCTCAATATTTTTTATAGGGATTCAATATATGATACTTGATGGAAAAAAATATGGATTAAAAAAAATTACAATAAAAACTTTAACCAACAAATAACTATGGACTTTTAAAGGACCAAATTTGGACTTTATTTTCGTAAGTCCCTATCTTGGTCATTTTTTATTGGATTGACATTTTTTTCCCCCTAGCATGTATGTCAAAGAATTGTTAGATGGGCAACTTTTCATATGGATTTTATTAGTTGATTAATCACCACATAAGGCCCACTCAAAATTGGTTTTAAACTATTTTTTCCATTCTAGTGTTAAATATGAACTTTTGGGATAGGGACTTTTGTTGCTTTTGAGGCACCTTAACTTACATCTACCCTAGAAACCTTAGTTGAAGATTTGGCGTAACCTTCATTAGATGTGGAAGTAATAGTAAAAAACCTAAAATGTTTAATTTAAAAAGTATTAATAAGGAGGAGTTTATTATCATTGTCACATCTACAAACAAGGACCCATGGATGAAAACCTTTAGTGGTTTATTCACTGAACCATGTTGTGACTAAGTGATTACATTATAAGGTGGACCAAAAGTGTTAGATTTTGGATTCCACAATTTTCCTCTTTCATAATTTTGGATGTAAATATTTGATGTTTTGGGAATGCAAAGTAGTCCATTTGAAGGTAGGAGGCAAGAAGACTACCTAACCCTTAAACTTACAAGTTTTCAAATTATGACATGTGCTTTAATTTAATCGGCTAAAGTTAGAAGCAAAAACATGGATTTTTTGAAATTTTATAATTGGCAAATGTTATGTTGGCTAGAAATGTCATTTTTTACAAAACAACATTTTATCAATTTTTCCATTTCAATAAGTTATGGACTTTTTAGACTATTGGAAATCTTGCAAAATCCTAATAAATTAGAATATTAAACTCGATTGGAAACCCTTATTTGAAGATTACAATAGCTTCACAATCATACTAGGAATAAAAATCAACAATTACAACATGTTTATTATGTAATAAAAGTTTGTAACACATTTTATGGATTATGATCATCCATCTTATATCACTTAAAAAGTCCACCTTGTAATGAAATAATGGCATTTTATCTTCAAGTTTTTAAATTTGATTATTCAAGTGTTATAGTTTAATCAAATGAGTCCCTTTTAAAATTTTCAATCTAACCTCAACACATTGTACCAACTTAAAGGTACCCCCATAAAAATGACACCAAAAAATGGACAATCTACTCTACAACTATTCAACTTTAGAAAAATAATATCTAAAAATTATGCAAGAAAAAAAATTGATAAGGAGGTCGTCGACTAGATAAGATAAAATTGAAGTAAAGAGAAGCAAAAAAAACAAGCTAACAAAATTCTTATAGCAACGACCATAGTTGCAAGAATAGTTGAAAAGGAATTTGCAAAACAACATTGAGCAAATTTCATTTTAGCTTGGTCATCCACATTAGTTAGAGAAGTAAGGGATAGATTTCATCATAATTTCAAGGACGAGATGAAAGTTCACCTTGTTAAATATAAGGGTGTGAATTTAAGTGAAACAACAAATATCTAAAAACAGGCCTAGTAGTAGGTTAGGGCTTGAATGTAGCAAAGAAGGTCTTTTGTGGCATCCCTACA
>Ga0116226_10006577_pt1 | contig 10437 bp, 10 predicted proteins | sample S1TSphfallax_FD_89692 | JGI IMG/M metagenome (GOLD analysis project Ga0116226, IMG submission 89692) | Host-associated microbial communities from peat moss isolated from Minnesota, USA - S1T2_Fa - Sphagnum fallax MG | ecosystem: Host-associated > Plants > Peat moss > Unclassified | place: USA...
GTGTTCGCGGTCGAGCGGCTGCGCCGATCCAAAGTACATCGAAACACCGTGTTGTACGACGCGGTATTGCTCAAGTATCTGGTCGAGCACCTTGAGCGGGCGCCCTCCATCCACCATGTAGTTTTCCGAGATAATCTCGAACCAGTCGACGACCGGTTTTTCGGCAAAGATGTGATCGTAGTGCGGAACGCGCAGGCCAATCCCCACGCCATAATCAGTAAATCCATTGAAACGATTGGCCGGCATTCGCACTCCTGAAGAGTTTATTAAGAAACAAAGAAATCAGAGCGAAGGAGGCCCAAAGAGCTCTTCGGGCCTCCTTCGGTAACTACTTCTTCGGGGGAGTGGAGCCGTCAGTTGCGCAGGCACCCTTGCCCTTGCAGCTGTTCTTGCCTGCGTGCTTGGCATCGCCGCCGCCCTGACCCTTACAGTCATTCTTGCCCTTGCAGGAGTGCTTGGCTGGCGCCGGAGTGTCCTGTGCGAAGAGAACGCCTGCCGAGGCCGAAGGATCTCCAGCCGGGGAGGTGGGCTGTGCATTGAGACGAACGGCGGTCCCACCGAGCAGACCTGCGAATGCGGCCGCGAGGGCGAGCGATTGAGTAGTGTTCTTCATGTGAGATAGACCTTTCTATTCGGTTTGGCCACGCGTAGGACGCGCCGGACGTTGATCTTGAACTACGACATCCTCAGGAAAGTGGAGGCACGAACAGCCTTGCTTCCGTGCTCCCCGTTTGAGCTTCTGGTACGCAGAAGGTTACAGGGGGCCCATTAGATTTTTTTCAGAGCCGAGAAGCACTATCGGAGACTGCGGCCCCACTTTTAGCCAAAGGCGGAACGACAGTCGCACGCAGTGTCGTCAACATTACTCTGATACGCGACAAAGGAGAAGTCAGATCTAGACGAATGCCTTCCTTTGTGCGATTGATCCCCAGTTCACTCCAGAGCTGGTCTAGGTCCACCCTAACCGGCTTCTGACTCCACTCCGCATACATCTCCTCAAGCACGTGAGTCTCCGTCGCTTCGTCCCCCACTCGAAGCAACTCCTTTACAGGTCGTTCCGTGTCGATTGTTCCGCCCGACGAAACGATGCCTCGCAGGGCATCCTGTAAACCCTTCCGGTTCTTCGTCTGCTTGCGAATCTCGATATCGGCCTCCAAACAGAAGAGCGCTCCGCCCCAGTAGGTCCTTCCCCAGGTATGAGTGTGGTCCATTCCGCGGTCGTTCGCGGCTGGCTCCCCGTTAGGCATCCCGGCTACCATGTCGCCCCACACCCGTTCAGCAGTCAACTCGCCAGTCTGCGCCCTAGCGATCGGTTCGACATAGGTCGCGATTCCTTCCTCCAGCCAGTGCTCGTCATCCGGCAGGGAAGAGAGCGCCATATGCACGAGTTCATGGGTGATGATCCAATCCGCCGCCAACTCGTCCCTGGTCGTGTGCTGCCCGATACGTATCCGTGTGAAGCCTGGCCAGCCGGACCTCCCGCCCCATGTCGTTCCTTGCAGCACGCCCTCGCCACCTGCGTCCGCCGTTGGGATGACAAGGATTCGTGCTCGGCGAACAGGGAACCGCCCATAGTAGGAAGCAACGGCAAATGCCGCCCTCTGGATGCGGTCGACAACCGCGCTCTGGGGTAAGTCGAGCTTGCCTGCCGCAAAGTCGATCTGCAGCGCAGCTCCGCCGGTCTGGATCGTGTAAGTCGCCCCCGGTTTGCGGGCGTCTGCGTTCTCCTGACTCAAGGCGCTGGAACCAAGAACCGAGACGAATACGAAGACAGCATGCCGCAGCCTGGGTCCCATCCTTCACCGCTTCCATCGACTGTACAGTGGCTTGATCTCTCAGCCGAGCGCATTACACGAATATGTTCGCATACACTTCTCCTGCTGCGAGGCGTGAAGCTTGAAGTGCCCGCAAGAACTAAATGCTCTGTAACCTTTTGCACTCCCATTGTTTCTAACTTCCGAGTGCGTCAAGTCGCAGGGGAAGACTCTTGTCCTTCGACTTCCCTGGACAGATGAGAATAGAGGAAATATGAAAGCCATGCTCCGCATCTATAGCCGCTTTTCGGCGGCCGCTTCCTATCTTCAGTCACCCATGCTCCTCGCGGTTAGACTCTACTGGGGCTGGCAGTTCGCGCAGACCGGTTGGGGAAAGCTGCACAGCATCGAAAAGATCACGGCCTTCTTCACGACTCTCAATATCCCTTTCGCTGCCTTCAACGCTCACTTTGTGTCCGGCCTGGAGTTCTTCGGCGGCATCCTCCTGATCTTCGGCCTTGGTACCCGGCTCGTGGCGCTTCTGCTTGCTGCAAATATGCTGGTCGCTTACTGGACCGCCGATCACGACGCGCTGGTCTCCATCTTCTCCGATCCGGGCAAGTTCTATGTGGCGGATCCTTACACGTTCCTCTTTGCGTCCGTAATGGTTCTCATCTTCGGGGCCGGCCTCTTCTCCGTGGATGCGTTATTCGCAAAACGGGTCGAAGGGCTCAACGCATAAGGACGTCGAACGCTCCGCCACCATTCTTCGAGATCTGGTGGTAGGGGCATTCATGACCGACGCAGGATTGGAAGCCCACCGTTCTGTACCGGAAGTTCTTCAAATTACTAGAAGGCTCGGACGAGCCCGAAGTCTTGATGAATGTGCACGGTTCGCTTGGATTCGCCGAGTTGCTTCAAGGGCAGTCTCATCCGCTGCGTCAAGCAGACCATGCTCTGCTTCTACACCGGATCGCTGATGCAGCCGCTCTACGCAAGCCTGTTCAAAGGAACGTCCGAGAACGACCTCGACCACACCCTCGCCTCCTTCTCCGCCAGAGAATGCCTTCCCAACCAGGGCCTCGTTGACGTCCTAAGCAAGTACATGATGAAACCTGCCTGAGCAGAGGCCGAGCAACGCAACCCGGACAGCCAGGGTGACCACCCACAAGTTACGCAGTGACCGCCCCGCAAGCGGATCGCACTTACCGATCCCGTATCCAGGTACGTCCCGCAAACGGAGCGCTCATTATCTGCGCATATTTCTTTACAGGCTCCAGCGGGCACTGTGGTGAGCCTTACAGCCAAGGAACGAACGCGGCCTGCAATTCTTGGTCAGCCACGCGATGACCTCGTTCTGACCAGCGCTCGCGCGAATATTTCGCGTCTCGAGGAGCCCTCGAAGTAAGGCAGCATTCCGTCAGGGCACCGTATCCGATCTAGGAATGGCAATCGCTGTGCATCGTCCAGAACGCTTTCTCGTGTTTCTTGATCCAGAAGATTAGATGGCGTACCCTTCAAACAGCCCGACCCTGCGCGGCAAGTGGCTGCCCCTCGCGCAGGTGCTTCACCGCGAAGTACAGTTCCAGGATGGGCGTCTGGTTCGAGGCGAAAGGAGAAACCGTGAAAGACGTTGCGGCGTTCCACACCGAGTGCGAGGCTACTCTGGCCCCTCTCCGCACACCGCTTTCACGTATGATCTGACGATTCTGCTTACAGGAGTTCCATGCCCCTCTCCTTTGGACCGGCTTCTCTGAAGTTTTGGCTGCTCTCATTCGCTATCCTTCCCGCTCTCATGATGCCGGTGGCTGCCGGTGCCCAGATGGTTACGCCGGAGATCGACCGAGCGGATCAGCCTTTCTCCTACTTCAGCAAGCCGACCGACGTTATTGGCGTCATGAATGCGCCTGCTGCAACGGAGATCACTCCGGAGGGGTATCTCTATACCGGATTTGGCGAGCTGATGTTCTTCGTTGGGCCCGAGAAGCAGCCTCTTTCGGCGCGCGTGAGGACGCTCGAAGAGGGGTCTCTTCCTGTGATCAGCTACACCGTCACGCACCTGGGCATCGAGTACCGGTTCACCGCCTTTGCCGCGCAGGTGCCAAGGAGTCCCGCCTCCGATACGGAAGCAACTGGGCAGATCGTCAACTTCATCCGCATCACGATGCACAACCCCGGGACAAAGCCCGGTGCCGCCTTCTTGACGACAGCACTTCGCTACCAGGCGGAGCAGACCACGCAGGATCCTTTGGCGGACAACCGTTTCCGGCGGCCAGCTACAGCAGAGCGCGCGGGCGACTACCAGCAGCCCGGCGAACCCTTTCGCAGCGACTGGAAGTATCGGATCGGCGATGGAAGCTGTCTGCGTGAAGACCGCACGATGTTCGTCTATCCGCAGCAACCTGCCCCGCGCCTCTCGATGACACTGAATTCGCACTACAACCGCATCGAGACGGTGTCGAACCCCAAGCCCAATCTCACGCCAATCACGCCGGTGTGCAGCGCGAGCTATTCGATCCCGCTCGCGGCGGGAGAGAGCAGAGCCATCGATCTGCGTATGCCGCTGACTCCCACGAAGGAGGGTTCGACGGAGAATGCACAGCTCATCTCGGCGGATTTCGACCGTTCGCATGACGAAGTGGTGAGGTTTTGGCACTCGATCCTCAGCCGCGGCATGCAGATCGAGTTGCCCGAGTCCAAGCCCGTCCAGACGTTCTACGCGAGTTTGGTCTACGACCTGTTATCGCGCAATATCGTTGACGGCAAGTTCATCCAGACGGCGAGCCAGTTTCAATACCACCGGTTTTATCTGCGCGACTCCGCCGACTACGTCCGGATGTACGACGCAACCGGCTACAAAGACATCGGATCGCAGGTGATCGGCTTCTTTGAGACGCGTCAACTGCCGGACGGCAACTTCATGTCGCAACCCGGCCAGTACGATGGCTGGGGCGAAGCTCTCTGGAGCTTCGGCGAACACTTCCGACGGACGCATGACCTCGCAGCAGCCAACGAGATCTATCCGCGGATCGTGCATGCGGTCGATTGGCTGATCCAAGCCCGCGCGAACGATCCACTCCATGTCATGCCGGCGAGCGACGTGCGTGACAATGAGTATGTCTCTGGCCATCTTACCGGCTATAACTTCCTCGCTCTCGATGGGTTGCGTTGTGCGATCGAGCTTGCTAATGTACTCGGTCACACGGAAGATGCAGCTCGCTTTGAGAAGGAATATGCCGACTATTCCGGGACATTCTTCTCGTTACTGGACAAGGCATCGAAGGAGCAGGGTGGAGTTTTGCCTCCGAGCCTCGATGCGGGTAGCTGGAAGGGAACGGACTGGGGCAATCTCCTGGGAGTTACTCCGGAGCCGCTGCTGGATCCCTTTGATCCTCGCGTCACGGCTACGCTGAAGAGCACGCAGGCGCGCTATCAAGAGGGAATTACCACCTACGCCGAGCCCGACGACGGCATCTTTCTTCACCACTACCTGACGATCAAGAACACTCTTACTGAGCTTGTGCGCGGGGAGCAGGACCAGGCGATTCGCGAGTTCTATGCCGAGCTGCTACATACGAGCTCCACCCACGGAGGATTCGAGTACGCGATTCGCCCGTGGGGATCGCGTGATTTTGAGGGCAACATCGCCCCTCACGGCTGGTTCGCCGCAGACTATCGCAACCTGCTCCGCAACATGATGGTGCGTGAAGAAGGCGGCAGCCTGCATCTGCTCTCCGCTGTCTCGCCGGCGTGGATTGCCAAGGGCAAGACGATACGCGTGAGCAAGGCTCCGACCTACTTTGGTGACATCGCATTCGAGCTTGAGTCCTCTTCGGAGAACACAGCAGTCATGCATATCCGGAGCAGCTTCGATCATCCGCCGACCGACCTGGTGCTCCATCTCCCGTGGTTCCTTGAAGGCATCACGGTGACTGCTGATGGCAAGCCGGTAGCTGTTAGCGGCGGAACGGTCCACTTGCCTTCCACCGCCCGGGATGTGAGTTTGGCCTGGAAGCATCGCTCGAACTCGACCATGAGCTTCGACCGGACCGTGGCGTCCTATGAGGCTGAGTACCGCCGCCGCTATGAGCATCTGCTGTCGACTGGGCAGATGTCCCCACTCAGCGATCTGTGGCAGGTACCAGAGTAAGCCGAGTTGCTCGTCAGATTGAGCGGAGCCGTCGCGTCTTCGGTCTGCCGGGACATGCGGCGATTAAGAGGCCGTCGAGTGGAGTCGACCAGCCTGTTGAGAACAGATATCGGCGAGCATCAAAGAATGTTTCCAGTTGTAATCCTTGAGAACCTACTTCTCGTCACAAGAAACGCGCTCGGCAGCCTGGAACTTAGTTGCGGGATGAGGATGTCATCCGCTTCTACGGACAGGCTGCCGGGGGCGGCGAAACATGGGCTAGGCCAGTGATCACGGAGTCAACATCGATTCGCGGACTCAAGCAATCGCTAGCCCCGTACTCAGGCTACGAGGCTAAGAGTGCTTCCCGTTGTACTGGCACCGGAGAACAATCCCAATGCGGGCTGAGCCTGGAAGGCGGTTAGAGCCGACTGTGCAGCGCTGAGACTTCCGGTTGAGATGGCCGATTCCACGTTCTTGAGAAAAGTTCCGATGGGATCGTTGTTGCTGTTTGAAGTGCTGCTTGTGCTCGTGGTCTGACTCGTCGAAGAACTGTCCTTTGTCCCCTGCGGGCTTTCGCTCTCAAGGGCCGTAAGATACTTTGCGGCGGAAGTGAGATCCCCCGAAGCGATGGCAGACTCCAGACTGGAAAGACTCGAATCAAAGCTTCCTCCAGACTGAGAAGAGGATCCCGGCGCAGGTGCCGGACTGAAGGGTTTTGAGTGCTGTCTGGGCAGACGATATATCTCCCGAAGACAATGCGCTCTCCACACTTGTCAGGAAGGTACCGATTGGGTCGGTGCCGTTGGAGCTACGGGGATTGGCCGCCTCCAACTGCGTGAGATACTCCTTCGCCGAACTCAGGTTCCCGGAGCTGATCGCCGACTCGAGTTCTGAGAGTGTGCTGGTGAAGGTATCTTTCGTTGAACTGGTGGAAGTGCCGGTGCTAGAGGAAGACGTAGAGGACGAGAGTAGCTCGGCGCTCAAGGACGAGAGGTAGGTGCTCGAAATGCCTGCAATGCTCATGCTTTGCTCCTTAGGATTTAGTCGGACGACCCAGCGCGAACGCTGAAGCGAACGTAAACAGCAGGTTGTGCAAAGCGCTTCTCACGCGCGGGAAGCGGGCAAGACGAGCGGCGGGATCTAATTTAACGCACATAAAGCGCGCCAAAGAATCTCCAGGAATCTCTGTAGCAATTTAGTTGCCATGTGCTTCGAGTTTCATGAGCGTTGAGTAGAGCACGCCTCAGATTCAGGGCATCTTTCGCTTGTACTCCGATGACTTCGGCCCCACGTCTAGATAAACAGGTTGCGTTAGTCGCAACTTCAGCGAGCGAAACCTTTATCCAAGCCCCAAGGAGATCCTTATGAAACGCACGACTCTATTGATCGCAGCAACGCTGGCGGTCGCCCCGATCCTTCATGCGCAGACCTCCCCTACGCGGGCGCAAATTGCCGAAAGATTGGTCCAACGCTACGCGATCCAGCTCGGCCTGTCTTCAACACAGCAAGAGCAGGCGGTCACGATATTTACCACCGAAGAGACGGCCGAGGCTGCTATACATACATCGGAACTGACCGCACGGCAGTCACTCGAGACCGCCATCAAAGCCGATAACACCGCCACCATCACTCAACTCTCAGCATCGCTCGGCGAGCTTAGTGGACAGAGCACGCTTGCGCGCTCGCTCGCTGACGCACAGTTCTATGCAATTCTGACCTCCGATCAACAGACCAAATTTGCTCAGATCATGACCCAGGGGCCTGGCGGAGGCTTTGGTGGCCCCGGCGGACCTCCTCCGCAGCGCTAGATGTTGTGTAACGTCAGTTGGTTCGGGTAGAGCAGATATACAGAGCCGATTCTTGCAGCAAGCCCACAGGTTCTCCGCCCGGTTGAAGCGGTCGGAGAACCTGTGCCACGTTGACAGTTCGTTTCAGCGGGGTTGAGTTAAGGCCAGATCGCAGTAGTCGCGATCTGGCCTTTTGAATATGGATGTCGCGCTCGTAAAGGTCGCGGTTAGTGGAAATGATAGGCAATCCCAATAGACAGTGCGCGCGGCGTCAAGCCATGGGGAGGGAAGCTGCCCCATTGCTGGAACTCATAGTCTGCACGAAGATTGATGGAGCGCCGCAATCGGTAGTCTGTGCCAAAGCCGCCGGCCCACATGTTGTAAGCGAGATTCGCTTCGGCCCCGCCCGTCGGATTACTTGGTGCCGGGGGGAAGTTGAATACTCCGCGCCCGACCATCACTTTGGCATAAGGGGAAAAGCGGCCGAAGTGCATCACATAGCGGGGACCGATCTCATAGGTCCTTTCATAAATGCCCTCTGAAGAAGTGGGGTCATTCACCTGGTGAAACTCCGCCTCAATGCCTAGATGGTCTCTGAAATCAAGTGTGGAGTAGAAGCCGAAGCCCTTGAACGTCTTTTGTGTATAGTCGGGACTCGCAAAGTTGAAGTTTCCTCCTGCTTGCAGGTCGGCAACCCGGGACGCTGTCGGTGAAGCCTGAGAGTACACCTCTGGAGCTGTAGTAACTCCTGCACAAATGAGTAGTACGAGCGAATGGAGCACATCATCTCCTTGACCGACCTTGACGAAACACTTTTTACTGCGGTGCCACTTGAGAGTCCGCGTTTTTGAAGATTCCAACCCGAGACGTACTACAAAGCAGGGATAGGTTGTTCCTTGCGCGAGCTACGTTTGGAATCGCTTCTGATCGGTACTGAAGCCTCCTTCAAATGAGTAAGGCTCCAACTGCCTGCCGCAAGGGCAAGTCCATAGAGGCGTAAGCCAAATTTCGGCTGAAGATCATGTTGGTCTGCAAGAGTCCCGGGAAAGAGGCTGCGAAGGGAGCCAAGAGCAGGAAGACTCTGCGTTCTTGAGTTGTCGCCAGTTTCAAGCCAGTCCATGCGGTTGCAAGAAAATCAAGTTCGTAGAGCATCCAATAAACGCTTCCTCTTAGCCAGAGAGGGAAGTACCCAGCTCCCCGCAGGAGTGGGAGTGTCAACAGCGAGTACATATACGTGTATGGCGGCATTGCATCCAGGGCGTTCGACTTGCCTGAATCATGGAAGACCCGCTGGATAGCGATGCCATCAGCGTATGGGGCATGACCTCCAGTGATCGAACGGAGGGCGTTGGTATATACATCCAGTTCCCACCGAACGGGGCTGAAGTTTAGCCGAGCCAAGACGATGAGGCTTGCAGTTGCGACGATCCAAAAGACCGGGGCCACCACGCGACGACGCAATGAGACATGACTGTCCATGTGATTCGGTTTGCATAGTAGGTTGCTGCTTGCGCAGGCCTGACGCCAGATTGACCAAAAGAAAACTTACAGGGATGCGACACGGCGCTCATCGGAATGCTGCCGCAACTCGCAAACGGGAGATTTTCTTCGGCATGTGGAAGCAGCATGGGGCATTCCTAAACGACTTCGAGATCGCTGCCACACGCGTTGCAGCACTTCAGTTGACGGGAATCGCGCGACGGGGGATTACAGATGCCTTCGCTCGCAGAACGGATAAGTGCCGCGCGGCAATCGCCGGGTCGCAGCGGTATGGGAAACTCATCTGCATTGCCTCGGCGCATAGACATGGAGCGAAGATGAATGGATGGACGATTTGAAGGCGGTCTGAAGGCACGATGGTGCAATGTCTGACTGCCTCACTCCACCGTTAGAATGTGTAAGGGGGAATGGCATTGAGGTTAGTTTTCACTCGATTTGCCTGGTCCATCGCGCTTGGACTCTTCTGGTTGAGAGCGGATGCGCAGTCACCGGGCAGCGCTACCGCAGCGAACCAGCAGGAGCCGATACAGCAGGTGAATCAGGTGCCATCTTCGGTCGTATGGCTGAAAGGCGTGAACGGCGGTGTCACTTTCGCTGGCATCCACGATTCGTCGATTGGGTGGTACCAGGCCATAACGCCGGGCTTGAGTTATGAGTTTTCGCGTCGCTGGTCGACCGACGCAAGTTTTACGTTTTATCCTTACCGGCTGGCGTCCAATCAGAACCCGATGACCTCTACCTCGGAACCGCTTGTATCAAGCAACGGGGTGATCGGTGACACATTGTTTGGATTCCATGAGAGATTCAATCCCTGCGGTCTTCTGACTACTTCGACCGCTTCGCTGACGGCGCCAACGGGGGATAGGGCGAGTGGTCTGAGCACTGGTAGGGTCACGTTCGATTTGAGCGAACACGTCGAGAAGTATCTGCGGCGAACCGGTCTTATCGTCGATGCCGGTGGAGGGGATTCATCGACGCTCTTCAATCAGCTGGTCACCAAGGACTACAGCTCCCTCGGGCCGATCGCTCACTTTCAAGCTGGCTTCGGCATCATCCTTCCCCGCAGGATGTACTTCCGATCGCTTGCGTACGAGCAGCTCCCGCTCGGCGATCAGAAGATCTACTCCAGCTGACCTGCCCCCACAATCCGCACGGTTGGTTTTATGAATTTATCCCGTAGCCGGAGCGGAGGGAAAGTGGGAAACGCCGGAGGCGTTTTCCAAGCAGACGAAGTCTGCGTCTTTTCCACCGCTCGCTCTTCTTA
>Ga0116226_10006578_pt1 | contig 10437 bp, 7 predicted proteins | sample S1TSphfallax_FD_89692 | JGI IMG/M metagenome (GOLD analysis project Ga0116226, IMG submission 89692) | Host-associated microbial communities from peat moss isolated from Minnesota, USA - S1T2_Fa - Sphagnum fallax MG | ecosystem: Host-associated > Plants > Peat moss > Unclassified | place: USA...
AGGCCCCGCCGCCGCGCCGGCTGCCCTCTCCAGCTTCGGTTCCGGAGGGGCGCCCGCGAGCGACCCCTCGGCGAGCCCGTGCGCCGCGGCGCCGGCCACCCCGGAAGAACTCAACCGCCGCCGTTTTCTGCAAAGGCTCACGCTGGGCCTGGCCGGCGTGGGGGGTGCGGTCGTGGCCGTTCCCATGATCGGCTTCATTGTCGCGCCCCTCTTCAGCAAGGATCCGCGGGCCTGGCGGACCGTAGGCCAGGTCAGCGATTTCAAAATCGGCGAGACCACCGCCGTGGAGTTCCTGGACGCGTCGCCGATGCCTTGGGCCGGCGTGACGGCGAAGAATGCCGCGTGGCTGCGTCGCACCGCCGGAGAGGAATTCATCGCGTTCGCGGTCACGTGCAGCCACCTGGGGTGCCCGGTGCGCTGGGAGCAATCCGCCCAGCTGTTCCTGTGCCCCTGCCACGGCGGCGTGTACTACCAAGACGGCACCGTCGCCGCCGGGCCGCCGCCGGCGCCGCTCGCCCGTTACCCCGTGCGGATCTGGGAAGGTGCCGTGCAACTCCAGACGATGCCGCTCGTCATCCAGGGAGCCTGACCGAGGATGCTGCGGCGCGCATTCACTCGCACGGTGGGCTGGCTGGACGACCGTCTGGGCGTATCCGCCACGCTGGGTCCGATCCTCCGGCACCTGGCGCCGCACGATGCGCGGTGGTGGTACGTCTTCGGCAGCGCGACGCTGTGCGCCTTCATGATCCAGGTCGCCAGCGGCGTGGGGCTGGCGTTCGCGTACATCCCCTCCGCGGGCGATGCCTACGGCACGCTCCAGTTCATCACGCACCACGCGCCCTTCGGGAATTTCATGCGCGGCCTGCATTACTTCGGCGCCTCGGCGATGGTGCTGATGGTCGGCCTGCACATGGCGCAGGTATTCCTGTTCGGCTCCTATAAGTTTCCCCGGGAGATGAACTGGGCCACCGGCGTGCTGCTGCTGGGCTTCACGCTGCTCATGGGTTTCACCGGGCAGTTGCTGCGCTGGGATCAGACCGCCGTGTGGTCGGTCGTGGTGGCGACCGAGCAGGTGGGGCGCATCCCGCTGATCGGCGACTGGGTGGCGCGCTTCACCCTCGGCGGTTACGCCGTGGGCGGCGCCACGCTCAACCGGTTCTTTGCGATCCATGTCTTTATCGTGCCGGGGCTGATGTTCGCCTTCATCGGCCTGCACGTCTGGCTGGTGCTCCGCCACGGAATCGCCGAACCGCCTAAAGCCGGTGAGCCGGTCGATCCCAAGACTTACCGAACCAAGTACGAGGCGATGCTGCAGCGGAGCGGCAAGCCGTTCTGGCCCGATGCGGCGTGGCGGGACGTGACCTTCGCCGTCGCGATGATCCTGGCCATTGCGGCGCTCGCCCTCGTCTTCGGCCCCCCGGAGCTGGGCAAACCCCCGGATCCGAGCATCATCGCGGCGAATCCGCGGCCGGACTGGTACCTGCTCTGGTACTTCGCCGTGCTCGCGCTGCTGCCCCACGGCACGGAAAATCTGTTCATGATCTTCGGTCCGGTGCTGGCGGGCCTGCTGCTGATCGCACTGCCCTTCATCGCGCCGAGCGGCGAACGGGCTCCGAGTCGCCGGCCCTGGGCGGTGGCCGGGGTGCTGCTCACGGTGACGTGCATCGGGGCTTTCTGGATCGTCGGCGAGAAGTCGCCCTGGTCGCCGAATTTCGCGCCCGCCCCGCTGACCCCGCAGATCATCGGGGCCACGTCGGGTCCGGTCTTCGTCGGCGCGCACCTCTTCGAAACGAAGGCCTGCCTGAATTGCCATCTGATCCAGGGGCACGGCGGGCGGCGGGGGCCCGATCTGACCTACGTGGGCGACCGGTTGCGCGCTTCGGATATGATCATCCGGATCGTCAATGGGGGCAATAATATGCCGGCCTTCGGCTCGACGTTGAAGCCGGCGGAAATCGACGACCTGGTGGCGTTCCTGCAGTCGCGCGTGCACCGCTGAGGCGCCTGCCAAGGACGTGCTCGACTACTTTGACTTGACCCGGGCCACAGTGACGCACGGCGGTGCACGCCCAGGCGCTGGTCGCAAGCCGACCGGCAAGCTGCGCAAGACGGTAAAACTATCGGCCGCCTCTATCCGCCGCTTCCAAGCGTATGCCCGGCGGAACAAGCTGCCGAATTTCTCTGCAGCAATCGAAGCTGCGTCCTGCAATCTCTGAGCTCAGCCTACTGCGCCTTCCGCACGTAGACCGGCAGTGAGGCCAGGGCCTGGCCGTCGACGACCAGGTCGATTTGGTGGGTCCCGATCTTCTGGAAGGACGTCCCCAGAAGATTGATGACCAGGTTGATGGCGCCCGTCGCGGCACCGGGGGGCAAATGGAAGTTGAAATTCCCTTCGATCGGGCCCGCCACGACTCCTCCGTCGCTGTCGATCAGACTGATGCGAAACGTGTGCGCCCCCTGCTCGGCGGCCAGAATGCGGATCCGAATCGCCAGGGCACAGGTGGGATGCACGAACGGAACCTGGGCGGCGCCCAGGGTATCGAACGTGCCCAAGATGCAGAGCTTGCCGTTGTAGTCGGCGGCGGAATCGCAGAGGGCGAAGATTTCGGTTTTCATGGCGGGACCGTGGGAGGGTCGCCCGGAGGGCCGCCCCGGGCAAGCGCGAGGACTACCCCGGGGGCCGCGGCCGGAGGGCCTTGCCCGCCGACTCGAGTCCGACCGCCAGCGCGGTCATGGCGCGGCGCGAGTCCTTCGAGAGAAACTTGCGCAGCAGCGCCCAGAGTCCGAGCGGCTCGGGCGCCCGTCCCTCGGCGATGGCCGCGGGCAGCGCCTGCGCCAAGCTCTCCAGGATCGCGGGATCGAGTCCGGCCATCAATTTCGTGAGAATGATGAAATTGCGCGTGCCGCGGATCGCATCGGGGGTCTTGGCCGCGTCCACGAGGATCTCGATGACCTGATCGCTCGATCCGATGAGCCCCCTCGCGCCCTCGAGGATCCCGCGGTCGTGCAGGCCCTGCAGCACCGCGTACGCGGCCAGCAGCGCCTCGGCGTGTTCGGCGGGCGCATGCGCGAGCCGGTCCTGCAGTTCGGCGCGCGGATCGCGCCGCGGGATGGTCAGAGGAATCGGGGCGGCCATGGGGTCAGGCCTTGGCGGCCGGCTCCGGAGCATCCGCCGGCGCGGTGGGCGGAGCGGAAGGCGCCACGATCACCGGCGGGAGCTTCGGCGGGGGAACAGGCGGCGGGGCGCCGTTGAATGCCGGCCCATGCGGGGAGGAGCCGTTCGTCGCAGCGGGTTTCGCCAACGGCAGCTTCGGCGGGAGCCCCTTCAGCCAAGCGGGAGGGGTGCCCGGCAAATGGTAGTCGGGCCTCTTCCACTTCCGTTCGACCTCGACGCCGCGCTGCGGCGTGGGATGGCCAAACCGGGAATTCGTCTTGGGCAGCGGACTCTCGCCCAGCGCCTCGGTCAGCGCCGTCATGCTCACCGAGGTTTCCTTGTAGGCCGGCGTATGGGTCGCCGGGTCCGTGAAACTCCCCGTCAGCCGGTTGACCGGACTCGTGCTCGAGTTCATCGGCATGTACACCTGCTTGCCCGCCACCCGACCGGTGACCAACACCCGCACGCGCACCTGACCGTAGCGCGAGGTGAGCCGGACCCAGGTGCCGCTGACCAGCCCGCGCTCCGCCGCCAGCTCGGGCGACACCTCCACGAACGTGTCGGGCACCTTTTCGCGGATGCCGGGAACCTGGTAGGTCATGTTCCCCTCGTGAAAATGCTCCAGCAGGCGCCCGTTGTTGAGCTGGAGGTCGAACTCCTCGCCCGGCTGGTCCTTGGGCGACGTCAGCTTGAGCGGATAGAGGCGCGCCTTGCCGTCCGGAAACGCGAACCGCTCCTTGTAGAGCAGCGGCTGGTCGGTGCCGTCCGCCGCCACCGGCCACTGCAGCGACTTGTACCCCGCCAGCCGCTCGTAGGTCACCCCGGCAAACAGGGGGGTCAGCGCGGCGACCTCCCGGTAGATTTCCTCGGGGTGCTCGTAATGCCAGTTCGCCCCCAGTCGGTTCGCCACCTCCTGGATGATCCGCCAGTCCGGGCGGCTGCCCGCCAGGGGCTCCAGCACCTGTTCCAGCCGCTGGATCCGCCGCTCCGTATTGGTAAAGGTCCCCGCCTTCTCCAAGCTCGGACTGGCCGGCAGCACCACGTCGGCGAACCGGCAGGTGTCGGTGAAGAAGACGTCCTGCGCCACGAAGAATTCGAGCTTGGCCAGGCCGCCCGAGACAAAATTGGCGTTGGAGTCCACCAGACTGATCTCCTCCCCGAAGAGGTACATTGCCTTGAGTTTCCCCGCGTAGATGGCGTCGATCATCTCGTGGTTGTCCAGCCCCTTGGTCGCGGGCAGCTCGACCCCCCACCCGGCGGCGAACCGGGCGCGCACCTCCGGGTCGTTGACCGACTGGTAACCCGGCAGGAAATTCGGCATGGCCCCGTGGTCGCTCGCGCCCTGGACATTGTTGTGCCCGCGCATCGGATACGCCCCGGCGCCCGGGCGCATGTAATTGCCCGTGACGAGCAGCAGGTTGGAAATCGCCGTCGACGAATCCGAGCCCATGCTGTGCTGCGTGATGCCCATCGCCCAGGCGACGCACACGCCGTCCGCCGCCGCGATCAGGTGGGCGACCTCTTTGAGCGTGGCGACGGGAATGCCGCAGGTCTCCGCCGCGAACTCCAGCGTGAACGGCTCCAGGCTCTTCCGATAATCGTCGAATCCATTCACCCACTGTTCGACGAACTTGAGATCGGCCAGTCCCTCGTCGAGCAGGTAGCGCGTGACCGCGGACAGCCAGACGAGATCCGTGCCCGGCTCCGGCCGCAGGAAAATATCCGCGCGCGCCGCCATCTCGTGCCGGCGCAAATCCGCCACAATCAGCTTCTGCCCGCGCGTCTTGTGCGCCCGCTTGACGCGGGTGGCCGCCACCGGGTGGCTCTCGGCCATATTGCTGCCGATCAGGATGACCAGGCCCGCGCTCTCCAGGTCGTGGATCGAACCCGCATCGCCGCCGTACCCCACGGTCCGGAACAGCCCCATCGTCGCCGGCGACTGGCAGTACCGGGAGCAGTTGTCCATGTTGTTCGTCCCGATCACCGCCCGCGCGAGCTTCTGCATCAGATAGCTCTCCTCGTTGGTGCACTTCGACGAGGAAATGAACGCCAGCGAATCCGGCCCCGTCGCCGCCTTGATTTCCGCGAACCGGCGCGCCACGAGCGTGAGCGCCTCGTCCCAGCTGGCCGGACGGAATTTATCGCCTTCGCGGATGAGGGGCGTCGTCAGCCGCTCCGGGCTGTTGACGTAGTCCCAGCCGAACTTGCCCTTTACGCAGGTCGAGATGCCGTTGGTCGGGCCTTCCGACGGCTCGACCTTCAGGATGTGCCGATCCTTCGTCCAGATGTCGAAACTGCAGCCCACGCCGCAGTAGGTGCAGACCGTCTTGGTGCGCTTGATCCGGGATTCGCGCATCGCCGCCTCGGCCTCGGAGACCTTCATGATCGCGCCGTAGCCCACGTCCGGTTCGACGCCCTTGACGATGTCGATCATCCCGTCGAGGGCGGGCTTCGCCAGCGCGGTCATGAAACCGGCGTGGCCCAGCATGGATTTTTCCATCAGCGCATTGCACGGGCACACGGTGATGCAATGACCGCAGGACACGCAGCTCGACTCGCCGATGGTCGACCCCCCGTCCCACAGCACGCGCGGCCGCGCGTCCTCCCAGCGGATCGAAAGCGTCTCATTGACCTGCACATTCTGGCAGGCCTCGACACAGCGGCCGCAGAGGATGCACTGGTCCGGATCATAGCGGTAGAACGGATTGGTCAGGTCCACCGCATACGGTTTCGGCTGGTAGGGGATTTCCTGATGCTCCACGGCCATCGTCTTGGTCGTGTTGTGCACCGTGCAGTTGCCGTTGTTGTTGTCGCAGACCGTGCAATACAGCAGGTGATTGCCGAGAATCCGGTCGAACGCCTGCCGCTGGGCGGCGTCGGCCCGGGCGGAGCTCGCCGCCACCACCAGCCCCGCGGAGACCCGCAGCGCGCACGCGCGCACCAGTTCGCCGCCCACCTCGACCAGGCAGGTGTCGCAGGTCTGGATCGGCCCCAGCTGCGGATGATAGCAGACGTGCGGCAGCTTCGTCTCATGCCGGCGCAGGACGTCGATAAGCAATTCGTCGGCCTGCGCCGGAAGGGAGACGCCATCGACGGTGATGCGGATATCCATGGAGAGAAGCAGGCTGGAGATGGGCTGGGGCCGACCGCGCAAGGTCTGCGGCCATCCCAGACCTGGCGAGCGCGAAACTAATTCCCTCCCCGGCGGCATGGCAAGGGCTAGTGCAAAATGTCACACCGACTTGCCGACCGGGGGACGGATGCGCAGGCTGTCCCCCACTCCCGTTTCCTCCCCCGCATCACCGCTTCCCACCATGACTTCACGCACCCTCGGCACCGGCGGTCTCCACGTCTCCACCCTCGGACTCGGCTGCATGGGGATGAGTGAGTTCTACGACCCGGCGCAGATGAACGATGCCGCCTCGATCCAGGTCATACACCGCTACCTCGACTCGGGCGGGACTTTCATCGACACCGCCGACATGTACGGCTGGGGCCGCAACGAAGCACTCGTGGGCCGCGCCCTCGCGGGCCGACGCGAGGGGGTCGTGCTCGCGACGAAATTCGGCAACGTCCGCGGTCCGAACGGCGAATTTCTCGGGGTCCGCGGCGACGCCGAGTATGTCCGGACCTGCTGCGACGCCAGCCTGCGGCGCCTCAACGTCGACTGCATCGATCTTTACTACCAGCACCGGGTCGATCCCAAGGTGCCGATCGAAGAAACGGTCGGAGCCATGGCGGAGTTGGTCCGGGCGGGCAAGGTCCGCCACTTGGGCCTGTCCGAAGCCGCCCCGGCCACGATCCGCCGCGCCGCCGCCGTCCACCCGATCGCCGCCCTCCAGACCGAATATTCCCTGTGGAGCCGCGATCCCGAGGCGGAAGTGCTGCCCACGGTCAGGGAATTGGGCATCGGATTCGTGGCTTACAGCCCGCTCGGACGAGGTTTCCTCACCGGTCAGTTCAAGACGATCGACGACCTGGCGCCGGACGACTACCGGCGCAACTCGCCCCGCTTTCAGGGTGAGAATTTCCCGAAGAACCTCGACCTCGTGAAGCAGATCGCGACGCTCGCCCGCGCCAAAGGCTGCACTCCCAGCCAGCTCGCGTTGGCGTGGGTGCTCGCCCAGGGAAACGACATCGTCCCCATCCCCGGAACCAAGCGGCTCGCCTATTTGGAGGAAAATCTCGGAGCGACGTCGGTGCTGCTCACCCCCGACGAGCTGGCCACGATCGACGCCGCCTTTCCCGCCGGGGCCACCGCCGGGCCGCGCTACCACCCCCAGGGGATGCAGGCGATCAACCGCTGAAGGACGGGCGGGCGGATTCGATTCCGCCGCGCGCACCGTCGGATTCAAGGGGCGCTGATTCCGCTCGCCCGCATCCATTCCGCACAGCGCTGCGGCCACTCTGAGGTCGGACCGTAGCCCGGATTCATCCCGAACCCGTGCGGGCCCGTGCGGTAGAGGTGCATCTCGACGGGTACACCGGCCCGGTGCAGCGCGGTATAGAAGAGGACGCTGTTCTCCACCGGCACCACCGGGTCGGCGCTGCTGTGCACCAGGAACGCGGGCGGGGTGTTCGCCGTCACGTGGGTCTCCACCGACCGGGCGGCGATCGCCGCCGGCGCCGGATGGGGCCCGAGCAGGCTGAGCCTCGAACCGCGATGGACGTAAGGTTCTTCCATCGTGATGACCGGATAAATGAGAATGAGAAAGTCCGGGCGCCCGCTGATCGCGTCGTAACTCCCCCCGGTCTGTCCCGCCGGATCGTCATAGAGCGTGCCCGCGCACGCCGCCAGGTGGCCGCCCGCAGAAAATCCCATCACGCCGATCCGCGCCGGATCCACCCCCCACTCGACCGCGCGGCTCCGCACGAGCCGGATCGCCTGCAGGACATCCTGCAAGGGGGCGGGGTCGCCGTAGTCCTTGAGCCGATACCGCAGCACCACCGCGGAGAGGCCCTGCGCGTTCAGCCAGCGGGCCGGGACGAAACCCTCCTTCTCCATCGCCAAATGGGCGTAGCTCCCTCCCGGACAGACGATCACAACGGCATGCGGCCGGGCCGCCGGACGGCCCGGTTTCGGCGCAGCCGCAGGCGGCAGAAGGAACGGAGTCAGCGTCGGCACCGCATTTTCGCGGTCCGTGATCCGCCCGGGCGGCAGCGCGCCCGGCAGGCCGGCGGGCCAGAGCGGTTGTTCGGGCGGCTGACCGAAAGCGGCCACCGGCCCAAGCGACAGCAACGCGGCCGCCAATCGGAGGCCGAACCGTCGCGGCGAACCAGGGCAGGGTGAGACGACACGAGGCATAATGGAACGGGGAGATAACCACCCGGGACGGAAAGCTCCATCCCAGAACGGGGGAGCGGAGGGTTGACGCCTGCCCGTTCGCCGCGACCTTGGACGTTGCTGTGAAGTTTTCCTGGCTCCCTTGGTGCGTGGCGCTCGCCGTTCTGACGGGCTGCGGCCGCCCCAGTTCCGGGCCCGCCCCGGCGGACGCACGGCCCGAGTTACGCATCAGCCAGCGCAACGAACCCGGCTCCCTCGATCCGGCGCTCGCCAGTCTGACGGATGACTTCTTCGTCATCCGCGCCTTGAGCGAAGGCTTGGTGACCTTTGCGCCCAGAGCAGCGGCCGAGGGCGGCATGTCCGAAGACGACGCCGGGCCGCAACCCGCCGCGGCGGCGGCGTGGTCGGTGTCGTCCGATGGTCTGGAGTGGACGTTTCACCTGCGACCGGATGGGCGCTGGTCCAATGGCGAGCCGGTCACCGCGGACGATTTCCTCGCCTCGTACCAGCGCCTGCTCAGCCCGGCCACCGCCGCGCCCAAGGCCGATCTGTTCTTCTCGGTCGCCGGTGCCCGGGCCTTCGCGACCGGTGCCCTATCCGATTTTGCCTCGGTGGGTTTCCGCGCCGCCGGCCCACTCACTCTCATCGTGCGGTTGACGCAACCGAATCCCCGCTTCCTGGCCTACGTCGCGAGCGGGCCCTGGATTCCCATCAACCCCCGCGCGGTGGCGCAGTTCGGACGGGACTGGACGCGGCCCGAACACTATGTCGGCAACGGCCCCTACCGATTGGCCGCCTGGCAACCCCACCAGCGCATCGTCGTGGTCCGCAATCGGCTCTATGCCGGAGCCGAACGGGTCAAACTCGGCGCCATCGCCTTCCTCGCCTTCGATGACGGCGACACGGAAGAACGCACCTTCCGCTCCGGCGGCGTCGACGTCACGATGGCCGTGCCCTTTGCGAAGCTCGCCACCTACGCCCGGGATCACCCCGACGAATTGCACCGCCTGTCGATGGCGGAAACCCGCTACCTCACGTTCAACACCGCCCGGCCTCCGCTCGACGATCCGCGGGTACGCCGGGCTCTGTCGCTCGCCCTGAACCGCGGCCAGCTCGTTCGCCTGGGCGGCCACGAACCCGCCGATCGAATGGTGCCACCCCTGCTGCGCCATGAGGCGCAGACGACCCCTGGGGTTCAGCCCGCCTCTCAAACGGACGCCGGCTCGGCGGCGGCCGCCGGCAATCCCACCGCCGCCCGGCAACTCCTCGCCGCCGCCGGTTTCCCCGGCGGGCGCGGCTTTCCGGATCTGGATCTGTCGACCTGGGCCCGTTCCGACCTGCTCGAAGCGATCCAGCAACAGTGGCGCCAAGTGCTCGCGATTCAGGTGAGGCTAACCGTCCGCGAGGCCCGCGTCCACCTGGCCGCCCTGCGCTCCGGCCATTACGACATCGGCTTCATGTCGGCGATCCCCGACGTCGCCGACGCTTGGAACCTCCTGCAGAACTTCACGACCGGAGCTCCCGCCAATTACCCCCACTGGTCCGACCCCGCCTACGACGCCGCAGTCGCTCAAGTCGCGCGAACCGACGGACCGGACCGAGCCGAAGCGCTCGCCGCAGCCGAAAGCCGCCTCGCGGCCGCGATGCCCGTCGCCCCCCTGTATTACTACACGAAGCACTGGCTGATGCGCCCCGCCGTCCAAGGCTGGCGGGAAGACCCCCTCTGGACCCGCTACTACCTCGATCTCCAGCTCGGCCCGACCCCCGCTCAGCCATAATGCTTTACACCGCGCGGCTCACGCCGCGGCTATCGCGAAGGTCGCAACGCTGCCCGCGTGCCCTGTCCGCTCAACTCACCAGGATCTCGTCCGCCTTGAAGAACCGCGCCAGCTCCGCCTGGGCATTCTCCACGCTGTCCGACGCATGGACGACGTTCTTCATCATCTCGGTGCCAAAATCGCCGCGAATCGTGCCCTTGGCCGCCTTGCGCGAATCCGTC
>Ga0116226_10006579_pt1 | contig 10436 bp, 16 predicted proteins | sample S1TSphfallax_FD_89692 | JGI IMG/M metagenome (GOLD analysis project Ga0116226, IMG submission 89692) | Host-associated microbial communities from peat moss isolated from Minnesota, USA - S1T2_Fa - Sphagnum fallax MG | ecosystem: Host-associated > Plants > Peat moss > Unclassified | place: USA...
AAAAAGATAAGAAACTGGGGAGATAGAGACTTACGGCTTCTTTCCACGTTTCATCATAATTGGCTGTTATTCTACTCATAGGGTTTTTATTTGACAGTATCAGACAACGCAGGTGATTAAATCTTCAATTGGAAGTAATTGAGAGCAATACCATGGGCAAAGATTTCCTACCGCAGCTAGACGCAAAGTTAATTCCATCGGTGAGCAGGTGTTTCGCCAAGGTATCAACCTTAAGTTTTATAAACTCTCTCCCAAAGCTGCTAGCTCAATGTATTTGGTACAGATATACTATATAATTTTTCCTGGAATCGCAAATCAATGAGTTAGGAAAATTCTGGTCAAAACTTATGTCTCAAATAATTCAGCAGATCGCAGAAAAATCCAAAATCGATGTAAAGTGCAAAGGCGTAAAATATGGTATTTGGAGATTAAGCGATACTGAGTATACAAAGCTGCGTGAAACTAGTTTGCCAATTCAAGACTATCCAACTTAAGAGGGGGAAGACCGCAGATAACCGTAGCCATTGCCGCCATTGCCGCCTGTTGCTTTACCATCAGTGATGGTCAGATTGGAAAAGCTAACTGTACCACTGTTGACAAAGAAATCCTCGTAAGTATTAGCGCCATTGATTGTGAAGTTATCACCCACAAACGTAATATTACTGTTTATTTCAGGCAATAGACTTGTAAGCGTAATGTTAGCGTTAATATCAATTGTACCCCCCCCATTGCCATTAGCATCATTTATAGCGGTTTGTAGACTACTGAAATCATTGGCGCTATATGTACTAAGCGCTGTTGCTGGTAGAACTTTTAACAGAAGTAGAGCTAAGACTGTTCCAGGTAGATTCACCCAGATGTAGTTATGCTTGAGGATTTTTAGGGGATTCATGTAATTTACCGTTGATTAGGTCATTTACAGGATTGAATTGCTCCCATAGGAATGTCACCCTGTCGTTGAAGTTTCAAAAATATACATTCGATAGGGTTGACAATTTTTCGTTTAAAATGTATCTTCAATGTAGATACGTCAAAATAAAAATGCGAATAGATGATGTTTTTTACAAACATCCGCGTTGGAGCGTTTGCATTTATCGCAGTTATTTGGAGAAAAGTATGACGACGGTTGTATCCAAGTGGGGAAATAGTTATGCTATTCGTATTTCTAAATCAATAGCAGAACAAGCATGTATATTTGAAGGAACAGAATTAGACTTGACTGTTCAAGATGGAGCAATTGTGGCTAAACCGCGAAAAAGGAAGAAATATAGTCTTGATGAGTTACTTGAGGGTATGACTCCTGAAAACTTTCATCCAGAATTTCCCACAGGTACACCAATGGGGAAAGAATTTTGGTAATTTCTCCTACTACTCCATATATCCCTGATAGAGGACATATTGTAAAATTCAATTTAGGTGAACCGGCGATATTTACTGTTAAATCTGTTGAACGAATAATATCACTTAGTTCGTCGGGTATGTCTTATGAAGATATTGCTAAAGCTTTAAATAATGATATTAAAAATCAAGGTCGCGAGCAATCTGGTTATCGTCCTCTTCTAGTGCTTTCTCCATTTAAATATAATCAAATGTCTTCCTTATTTTTAGCTTGTCCCATAACGAGTAATTCCAAGGGGCTGCGTTTTGAAGTTCAACTTCCTGAAGCATTAACAACTAGAGGTTTTGTTTTGTCGGATCAATTCAAGACATTGGATTGGGTAGCCAGAAAAGTAAAATATGTTGAGTCTGTTTTGCCTGAATTAGTAGAAGATGTACAAAGTAGAATAGAAGCATTAATCCTCTAATACTGTGTAGTATGGAAGAGTAAGTTATTCTGGAATTAAAGTAGATGACAAATTCACAGCAACTTATAGGAAATACTGATAGCGCAAGCGTTAGGGACGCAGGAGCGTCGAGGTTTACTGAACTGGACATTGCGCAATTGGTGATTGAGGATGATACAGGGGTGGATAATTTTCAGTCGGAGCAGCAACAACGCTTACTAGTGGAACCCTTGTACAGTTCGCTAATTTTACAACCGCCATTCCTCGCAGCAGCTAATGTGGGATTATTCTACCAACCGAAAGTAGATCCGATTGTTCCAGATGTGCTTCTGAGTCTAGGAATTCAGCGACCAGATGATTTTTCTGAGAAACAGAACCGTTGCTACATAGTACAGGAATTGGGGAAATTGCCAGAAGTCTGTATTGAAATCGTCTCTAATCAAGAGGGAGACGAGGTGACGCTGTGTAGAAAGTCCGAAAGACAAGGAAATAAAGTCGCTAAAAGAGATATCTATACTAGAATCGGTGTACCTTATTATGTGGTGTTTGACCCATTGCGACAGATTCAAAGAAGGCGAGATATGAATGGAGCGTTATTAAGGGTATGGAAAATAGCTGGAGGTAGTTACACGGAATTAACTACACCGCAAGGAATTAGAGAGGTGGGTGAGCAGATTTGGTTAGAGGAAATAGGGTTAGGGTTAACTTTATGGTTAGGTCGATTGGAGGAGGAAAATGTTAAATTATGGTTGCGGTGGTGTAATAGCTCTGGTGACGTGATCCCCACAGGAGCCGAGGGAATAAAATTTCAACGCCAACGGGCTGAATCGGAACGCCAACGGGCTGAATCGGAACACCAACGGGCACTGTCTGCTGAACAACGGGCACTGTCTGCTGAACAACGGATGGAACAAATGGCTGAGAGACTTAGATTGCTAGGAATTAACCCAGATGAAATTTAAGAGGGAACAGGGAACAGGGAACAGGGAAATCCCTATAATTAAAATTAGGGGATTTGTATAAGGACGTATTTTTTCTTGTGCTACACATCTCGAAAAAAGTGTTTTTATTTATGGCAAGAAATAAATTTAGGGGCTTTAGACGAAAAATTCGGGCAGGTTTTTCTTGCTGTTTCCTGTTCCCTCTTCCCTCTTCCTTGCCCGAAGGGCTTGGTGGAAGTAAAAGAGGCAGAGGCTGTCAAGGGTAAATTAGATGAGATTTTTTCGGAAAATTTTGGGCGATCGCTACACAAAGTCAGTAAATTAAGTTATAGTAAAAATACGTCTACGATAGGAGACAAATAATATGCCTACCGAGAGTGCTGAGAGAAATGGGGTTGAGGAGAAGTTTCTGCTAACGCAAATACAGAAGAAATACGGTGTGAATCGCGAGGGAATTTTGAGGAGAATGCGATACCTGCAAATTTCCGCTTGGAAAGAGCAGGGAGATAATAGGCTGTATTTGGATGTAGAACAAGTCAGATCTCTGGATAATTTACACGTATATATGCAAGAGAATCATGATCAGATGGCGGGTTATCCAGTACCATCACCATCAGGACCAGTGACGAGCATGACTAATTCTGATACACAAAATACCTTGATCACCGAACAATCAGCCATTGATCCAGATGAACAGATAGATGCTGAAGCAGTGACTGATTTGCGCAGTAGTATTCATGCTGCGGGAATGTCCAAGGCGATCGGGATCATGATTGCGGAAAATGAGATTGCATCTCAATATCTGAAAAACCCCGAATTATTACCTGAAGAATGGCGGGAAAAAATATCAGCTTCCCTAACTCCGCCTAAAATCGACCCTTTCGCATTCGCCGCATCATTGAAAAGTTCCCTTCAATTAAATGCGGCGCAATTTTCCGATGGTTAGGGGGAATTTCCTCGGCGTTCGTGATTAACCAGGATGCAGAACCACCAGTTACCGCAGATGTCCCAGACGAATTTATTATCTATCGCCAGGATGATTTGCTTTATGCTAAGTCAGCATTGTTACGTCGGGGTTCTATCTGTCTCTGGGGTGATGAAGGCTGCGGGAAAACTGTCTTAGCGGAGGCTTTGGTGGATAATTTGCGGGGAGAAGGTTATTTGGTCGCCTTTAGCGAACCGGCTTCCCCAAAACAAATGCTCATGGCGATCGCCGAACAGTTTGGCTTGAGTACGCAAACCTTGGAAGGGAAAAGGTTGACGATGGAAGCGCTGAAATCATCATTATCAGATTTCATGTTTCACAATCACACAGTCCTGATCATTGATGATGCTCATTTGTGTAAACTGGATTTTCGTCATTGGCTGAAGAAATGTCGCACGAGAGGCGGATGTCATTTGGTGTTATTTGCCACACACCCTCCTTTATCAGATATTTTTATCACTATGCCTAGAAGTAGATTAGCACCCCTACCAGGACGAGCCATCCGCCCAATTATGGCTTATGAGGCGAAATTGCGGGGGATTCAGTTGACTAATGGGGACTTGGCTCGACTACAGGCTAGTGCTGGTGGTAATCCCGCATTGGCGATTAGAGCCATTGAGGAAGAGTATTTGGGAGTCGAGCAACAAGCAGCAGACCATAAGCAATTTGTAGTGATTACACCACTATTGATGATGGTTGGGACTCTTTTGGTAGTCCTACGATTCATTGGTTTGGGAACATCTGATAGAAATTTATACATTGTAGGCGGCATAGGTAGCTCGGTATTTATTGGGATGAGTCGTTTAGTTTATGCATTACCTAAGGAGGGAAGGAGAATTAAATAATGTTGGGAATCTCCCATCTGTTAATTTCTGGAATAGCTACTTCTTTATTTCTGGAAACATCTGAGTCTTCTGTGATTTTGACAGGAGCGATCGCCGGACTGCTTCCCGATATAGATACTTCCATGAGTCCAGCTGGGAGAATGTTTCCTTGGATTGCGGGAATTTTAGAAGCCAAGCAATCACATCGGGGTATATCCCACAGTTTATTTGCGTCAGTGATCGTTGGTTCTATCTGTTATCTCGGCGCATTTTTTGAGCATTGGTTTCTTCCTTATGCTTCAGCTATCACCATTGGATTTACATTTGGCTGGTTCGCAGATACCTTTACTCAGGGTGGTGTGCAAATGTTCTGGCCTTCCCAGGTTTATTGTATTTGTCCGGGGAACAGGAAATATCGTTTAAAAACTGGTTCCAATGGAGAGTATATCTTATTGGCGATTTTGATTGGTATTGCTCTGACTGTATTTGGAATTGAATCCAAAGGAGGAATGTTCAATGAATTCAATCGCTTGATCGCTGCGCCTAGTGGTGTAGTGAGTTTATATAATGAGCAGGGAAATAGTCATAAAATCATCACGACAATTAAAGGGACATACTCAAGCGATCGCTCGAAAGTTGACGGGAAATTTCTCTTACTCCGACAGATCAAAGATGGCTTTATCGTCTATTCCCACGGTAGCGTGTATAAGGCTAGTAATGAACCAGATGCGCAGATAGTCATCGAAAGCATTACAGCAGATGTGGGAGAATTAGCCGTTACGACGATTGATTCATTATATTTGTCAGATGAACCGATTGGTGAAGCTTTATCTAAATATTCCCGTCCAGGAGTCTTGGTATTTGTCAGTGGGCGTTTAAAATCTGATGATCAAGTGATTATCCCCCATGATTCCCATGAGTTGGAGACGATTAAGGTGAGTAATGATTCTTATATTTTAGAATTTGCTCCTTTAGAAAAAGTTTTGAATGCGATCGGTGAGGAATTTGGTGCAGGAGAGTTGGAAATACGTTCTGTCATTTCCACTTCTTCTAAAACGGAAAAAAGTGATATTGATATTTGAAAAATATGAAAAAATTATCTCAGCCGACTTTAAAACCGATGTATTCCCAGACAAGATCGACGGTAGGGAAAAATGCCGGGATTTTACTGGGTGATGCAGTTTATTGGCATCCATCGGACTTGCGCAATGGTCATATGGTGATTTTGGGAACTTCTGGAAGTGGGAAAACGCAAACATTGAAGGCGATCGCTCACAGTTTACCCAATTTATTTTCCCAAATCAAAATTATCCTGATTGATTTTCATGGAGACTTGAATTTACCAGGAGAAGTATGTTATCCTTTAAATGCGGAGTCAACTTATGGTTTGAATCCGCTGAAATTGGATCTTGATCCTAAAGGTGGGGGATGTGATTTACAGGCGATCGCTGTAGCGGCGATTCTGAGAAAGTCCCTGTCTATGGGAACGAATCAAGAGGGATTAGCGATTAATGTCCTAACGCAATGTTACGCAAAACGTGGAATCATCCAGGAAGATCCCAGATCATGGCTGTTAGAACCACCGACATTTGCTGAATTCCAATCGGAGTTAGAAAGTCGGGTGGAGAATGGTTGTAGGGAATCCCAGAAATTATTATTGAAATTGGCTGCGACTTTTAAATATGGCATTTTTTCCCGTACACAACCATCACCAACTAGCCAAATTACTCGGTTTGATTTATCGGCTTTAGCCAAAGTTCCAGGATTGAGTGCGATCGCTGCGGAAACTTTGCTTAAGCAACTTCTAGACTCGCATAAATTGGAAGGTGAAATTCAGGGTAAATCACCGCGCACTTATGTTTTTTTGGATGAAGTCAAGGAAATAAAATCTTCCATGACCTTAGCGAGGATTACCGCAGAAGCTCGAAAATTCGGATTGAATGCAGTTGTTGCGAGTCAAAGAGATGCAGATATTAGCGATGAAGTCCTAGCGAATAGTTCCACAAAAATTGTATTAGCGGTGGATCAAGTAGAAGTCAATCGGGTAGCTAGACGATTTCGCTTTGCTGTGGATTTAGTTGCTGATCTACAGCCTTTAGAAGCATTAGCTCGATTAGATCATCAAGGACATAAATTAAAAATTCAGCCATTCTATCAAAGAGTATTAAATTCCTAAAGGTGTTTAATTATGGAAATAAAATCTTGGTTTGTTAAAGTATCTGCGATCGCCACGATCATGACATTATTTGTCCCTAAAATACTCGTATCCTCATCATTTGCTGAATCTCCTGTTCCAATAGAAGTAACAACACAGAGTCAGCAGGTTGAACCATCTCCCCAGAAACCCATTGAAAGACCATTACGCTTATCCGTCACTGTTAGCGATCCTGAAAATTTGAAAGTCAAAATTGGCGATGTTGTGAAAGTTGGGGATGTTTTGGTGGATAAACCCCAAGAGCGATCGCGCCTGACCATCCAAAAGAAAATGATCATTTTGCAAATTGAGCGATTAAAGGAAAGAGAGATTATCCCTCCCCGTCCTTTGCGCAAATTACTCCCATTCCGACACTTACCTCCAGCCAATTATGCTGAAGAATTAGCAGGGATTTCCCATGCAAAATTGCGACTCCAACAAGCTAAAATCATTCTGAAACATCGTACTCCTAGTTTAGAGAAAGTTGATGATTTTGCTTATCAAGAAGCCCAAACCCAAGCAGAGCAACAATTAAAATTAGTCCAAGAAATGCAGACTATTCAAGCACAACCAGAGGTAATTCAGCATGAAACATTAGTGATGCAAAAAATGCAACGTCAAGTAACTAAAGCTCAAGCAGATATGGCGGAAGTCAAAGACAAGCAAGCTCAAGAATTAGAACAATTAAAGTTAAATGTCCAATTAGCTGAATCGGAATTAGAACAGAAAAAAGCGGCTTTAGCCGCAGCCCATTCTCGACGAGACACGCAAGAATTTGCAGTAAGTTTAGAAGCAGGAAAACGAGATCAACAAGAGGAGCAAATCGCCATAGAACATGAACACCAAATTTTGCTATATAACCAACAGCAACGAGAGAAAAGCTATCAAATATCCGAATTGAATATTCGCGCACAACAGATAGATGATAAATTAGCCGACTTACCCATAGTTCATTCCCCCAAATCTGGATATATCAAACGCATTGGACCTTGGATAGGAAAAGATGGAAAATATACGACAAGGCTGGTTATTGCTAACTTTTCTCATTCTCATTCTCATTCCCCTCCCCAATTTAGCTCAAGTTCCTCCATATCTAATAGTCAGAGGGAAACATTCCAAACAGACGACTTCTCCTCCAATAGCTTTTCCTCAGACAGCGATACCATCACCAACACCGACAGCGAAACCAACACCAACACCAACTAAGGCTGGTAAAAGTGATGATGATGATGAGGATAGAGATAATGATGATGAAGCAGAGGGTAAAATTCCCAAAGTCCAGCAAAATCCTTTTAAAGATCCAGAAATTGATAAAGTGATTTCTGGTGAAATTGATCAGGATTTATGGACGGCTTTACGTGGCGGTTTACCTTGTTTGGATGTCTCGCGATCGTGTTTGGAACAATTACAGGCCAAGGCGATCGCTTATTCCCCTTTACTCAAGGAAATTGATGCTCGTCTAGCGGAGGCGATCGACAAGACAGAAACTGCTAAAAAGGCGAATCAGAAATCTATCCGATTAGAGATCTTTACTCCAGCCCTCCAGTATTTACTCAATACTAGTGGAACATTGGATTCTAGCGGTCAGAAGCCAGGAATTATCCAAAGATTAGGTGGATTATTAACTGGTAAACTGAGTATTATCAATGATTTACTGGGTGTAATTGGGATTCCCCTATTCAATTCCTCTAATGGTGGAAGTTCGGAGACAACGACAAAGGTAATTCAGGTATCTGATTTGCAAGTGAGGATAGCTGAATTACAGAGAGCTAGAGCGGAGTTAGCGGATAAGGTGAAGGAGAAGGTGACGCAATTACTAACTGAGTTTGATGATGCGCGAGTTGAATATCAAATGAGTCAAGTGATTATTCGCCGATCTGTGCTCAGATTTCAGTTGTATCAGGCGAGATATTTAAATGGAGATATCACCACGGAGGAGTTTTTGCAGAAACAGAATGATTTAGATAAGTCTAAGACGGAGGTATATACTAAATGGGCTAAATTGCGTAGAGATTTGCTGACGATTAAATTGCTGGTTTTGACGCAGAAAGAGGATGAAAATTGACTTAGGAAGCAGGAAATCCTGCTTCCTTAGGCTTATCACTACGAAAATGTTCGTAGGTAATACTTAAGTACTACTTGTAAAAACAAACTAAATCATCTAAGCTGATTATAAAGTATCGTGTTAATTATGAAGATGCAGAATTTAGGCATAGCATTAGGAGTGGCTGGATTAGGAGTTGTATTACAGGTAGTTAATTCTCCTGCTAATGCACTGGTTTTCAATGCTACCTACACTGGTACAGTTAGCAACGTATCTGGTGTGAATGGAATATCTGTAGGAGATTCTGCAGTGATAACGGTTGCTTTAGACAATGGTGGAACTTCCATTGACAGTCAAACTTGGACACCTAGTGATGTCCAAAGTATTACCTTCAATTTTAATAATGGTGCCAATGAGACAGTGTTTAATCCAGTATTGACTACCACGAGTGGAACTTTTGTTACCAATGGAGCAGGTGTATTGACATCAGTTACATCTATGTTAAATAGTAATAATGTCTCAGTTAAAAGCACAAATTCAACTACTGTCCCAAGTGGGTTTTTTCTGAATGGAGCTAATCAAGTATTCTACACATCTGATTTCAATGATTCCGTGAGTTTAACCAACGTTACTAACGATATTAAGGCTGCGGACTGGACAATCAGCGCAGCGTCATCTCCAGTCCCCTGGGACTTCAATCCTACGGCAGGAGCAGCCATAGGTATCCCCTTATTCTTCGGATTACGCATCCTGAGAGGACGACGCAGTTATGTTCAAAGATTGATGAAATAAAGGTAGTTTATAGATTTTGATGTTGGGCGATAGCGAAGCGCGATCGCTCTTCGTAATTTTGGGGCGATCGCGCTTCGCTCCTTGATGATAGTTATGGGAAATTTAGCCAATTTACGTCTTTTAGCAGGTAGAATAGAAATAGATGAATTGTCATGGAGAAAATTATGCAAACATTACCTGTAGATCTAAAACAACTCATTCATACAATAAAACAATTACAGCAAGGAGCGATGGCTCCGCCCAAGGCATCGCGCACAAGTAGCTAAAGCTTTAATTGAAATGGAACTACAGTCAGATTTAACGGCTTTAATTACAGAATTATATAGCCAAAATCCCATAGATGAAATTACAGACACTGATATTATGAATGAAATTAAGGCTGTACGTCAGTGCGAAAACAAGTAGACATAAATTTACCCGTATTAGCAACTGCTATTGATGGAGAAGCAAATATTATTGTATCTGGAGATGATGATTTGCGTGAGTACTGAGGTTTTGAGAAGATCAATGGAATTATATTCTATCCAGTTGTTAGGTGTTAATTCATTTTTGGAAGTTTTAGAAAAATCTGATTAATTTGCTACAATTCTTTCTCTTACCCAAGTACGAAACGCTTTGATTGCTTTATTTCTCCCCTCGATTCTAGTGCGTTCTAAATACTGGGGAATCACCTCTTTCACAGAAAAGCCAGGAAAATGATAACTTTCATTCACCCGCACATATTTACCAGATTCCAGCACATTAATTTCTAATTCCCTTCCATTAAATCGCCAGAGTTCCTTTACTCCTAACACCTCATAGTTATTCAGTCGAGTCCGGGAAGTAATATCTATTTCTATAGCTAAATCTGGTGGAGGATCTACAGTTAAATC
>Ga0116226_10006580_pt1 | contig 10433 bp, 5 predicted proteins | sample S1TSphfallax_FD_89692 | JGI IMG/M metagenome (GOLD analysis project Ga0116226, IMG submission 89692) | Host-associated microbial communities from peat moss isolated from Minnesota, USA - S1T2_Fa - Sphagnum fallax MG | ecosystem: Host-associated > Plants > Peat moss > Unclassified | place: USA...
AATAATAATAATAACAATCGAATTGAGCAGAGAAGTATTACCCCATTAATAGCTTGTGTGGATGACAGCCCTGTAGTCTGTAGCATGTTAGAGAAAATTATCGTCTCTAATGGTATGAGATTTATCAAGGTACAAGACCCTGTACAAGCTTTACCTACTCTGATTCAAGCTAAACCAGATTTAATATTTTTAGACTTGATTATGCCAGTAGTTAATGGCTATGAAATTTGCTCTCAGTTAAGAAGAATTCCAGCTTTTTCGAGTATCCCTATTATTATCCTCACTGGTAATGATGGTCTTTTAGACCGAGTACGAGCCAAAGTAACAGGTTCTACAGATTTCATCTCTAAACCGATTGTAGCTGATCGGGTAAACAGTGTGATGCATAAGTACTTGAATTTGCAAAAGGAAATAAAAGATGCTACATTTTCTCAGTTAAAGTTATCTAGTTAAGTTACAGCAGGATTCAGGAGTGAAATCCTGACAATGTTCCTATAAAGCTCAATCGTAAAAACTAATACTTTAAACCTAGGTAATTATCATGAGTACTATTTTAGTAGTTGAAGATGGCTTGACTGATATGGAGATTATTAGTCGCTACTTACAACAGGCCGGCTATTTGGTGATCGGTGCCACAAGTAGTGATGAAGTATTGAGCAAAATAGATAGTAGTAAACCAGATGTAATTTGTCTTGATGTGATATTGCCTGGTAAAAGCGGATATGAAATCTGTCGAGAATTGAAGAACAATCCTGATACAAGCAATATACCGATAATTTTCTGCTCGACGAAAAATAGTGAAGTCGATAAAATGTGGGGAAATATGTTGGGAGCACAAGCATATATATCAAAACCTATAGATAAAGCAGAACTGGTACATACCTTGGAGCGTCTAATTAAAAAATAAGGATAATTAGCTTTGTGGAAACTAAACAAAAATATTTAAGTTTCAATTTGGGGGTAAAGGATACAGCTATATTTTCGCTACAATACGTTGCCGAAGTTTTGCAGGTATCCATAGCAGAAATATCTATAGTTCCACAAATGCCCAGTTGTGTATTGGGGATATACAACTGGCGGGGTGAAATGCTATGGTTGATCGATTTAGAAGAAATGCTTGGCTATCCACCTATACTGCGGAGTGCAAATTTTGTCTCCAAAATGATGGCGGTTGTGCTAGAACATGACGGTAAATTTTTGGGGCTTTTAGTCCGTCAACTAACAGATATTGAATGGCTTGATCCCCAAGAAATAAAACCGCCTGTTGCTGAAGTCTTTTCTCCAGAAATATCTCCTCTTTTAGAGGGATATTTTATTAATGATTCTCAGCAGATGATTTTATCTTTAGACGCTTTAGCAATTCTGCAATCTCCTCTATGGGGAATGCATAATTAGGGGAACAGGGAACTGTTTATTGAAGATAGTTATTGAGGGTTAATTGCATGACTACTATATATCAGAGTAACGAGGATAAGTTGGATAGTCCATATAATGGTGGAGAGGTGGGAAATAATGCTGTGCGTTCTAATGAATATAGTACGATCGCCTATGAATTTAAAGTCTATCGTCAACGCTTTCAAGAAATAACGACCCATCTGCAAAAAGCTGCCGATATGGAGACTTTATTGCGAGTTACAGTGGCTCAAATTAGAGATAAACTGTCCTGCGATCGCGTGCTGATTTATCAATTCACCAGTAATGATACTGGAGATGTTTTAGCCGAATCCAGAACTCCAGGCTGGACACCTGCTGTCAGCGAAAAATTACCTCCAATCTTTTTCGGGCTATATACGCGTCAAGATTATGTTGATGCTGTGGTTATAGATGATGTGCATAAAATTCAGCTAACCCCTTACCAAAAGCAGTTACTAGAAAAATTGCAAGTCAGAGCTAGTCTGAGTTTACCGATTATGTTTGACAATTATAATTGGGGATTAATTGTCATCCATAGTTGTACAGCCCCTCGCCAATGGCAAGAACCGGAAATTACCCTGCTATCTCAAATATCTACAGAAGTTAATTATAGACTACAAGGCTTTAGACTGGACAGAGAATTGCAACAATCTCGGCTAGCTAAACAATCAGTTGCTAAAGTAATCACTAAAATTTTACAACAGCCAGATGTAGATCAAATCTTCCAAGCTACTACCCAGGAAGTAAGACAGTTTTTGAAATGCGATCGCGTGGGAGTTTATCGGTTTAATGCTGACTGGAGTGGTCAGTTTCTGGCGGAAGCTGTAGGGAATAATTGGAATAAAATCGTCACACCTGAGTTTAAAATGGTTTGGGAAGATAGCCATTTACAAGAAACCAAAGGTGGACGGTATGCGCATGGCGAAACTTTTGTGGTTAATGACATCTACAAAGCTGGTCATACCCAATGTCATGTTGATATCCTAGAACAAATTGAAGTTAAAGCTTATATGATTGCGCCGATCTTTTCTGGCGAAAAATTGTGGGGTTTGTTGGGAGCTTATCAGAATAATTCAGCCAGAGAATGGCAAGATGGAGAAATTAGTTTCTTAACTCAGATTGGATTACAGTTCGGTATAGCTATTTCCCAAGGAGAATATCTGGAGCAAGTGCGCCAGCAAAGTAACCAATTAGCCCAGATTGCCCAACAAGAGAAAGTTTTAACCAAGATAGTTAACCGCATTCGTCAATCTTTTGATGTAGAAGATATTTTTAAAACCACAACTCAGGAAGTTCGCTTATCTTTGAAGTGCGATCGCGTAGCGGTTTATCAGTTTAACCCTGATTGGAGTGGGAAATTTATTGCTGAGTCAGTCGCTACTGGTTGGGTGAAACTCGTCGGTCCAGATATTCAGACTGTTTGGGAAGATAGTCATTTACAAGAATCCCAAGGTGGTCGCTACGCTAAAGGTGAAACCTTTGTTGTCAACGATATTTATCAGATGGGTCATGCTCAATGTCACATTGAGATTTTAGAGCAATTTGAAGTTAAAGCTTATGTGATAGTTCCCATATTTTATGGGGAAAAACTTTGGGGTTTACTCGCAGCTTATCAAAACTCCACAACTCGCGAATGGCAAAGTTGGGAAGTAAGTTTTATTAGCCAAGTAAGTTTGCAATTTAGCCTAGCTAAATCCCAAGTTGACTATATTGAACAAGTCAAGTCGCAATCAGCAGAACTATTCCAAGTAGCTGAACAAGAAAAAACTATCAATAGAATCTTCAACCGTATCCGTCAGTCTTTAGATTTAGAAGAAATCTTTAGAACCACAACTCAAGAAGTTCGCTTATCTTTGAAGTGCGATCGCGTAGCGGTTTATCAATTCAGCCCAGACTGGGGTGGACAATTCGTTTATGAGTCAGTCGGTACTGGTTGGACAAAATTAGTCGGTCCAGGAATTAAAACGGTCTTGGACGATACTTATTTACAAGAAACCAAGGGTGGAAGATATGTCAGGGGCGAAAATTTTATTGTCAATGATACTTATAAGATAGGTCTGGCTGATTGTCATATTGAGATATTAGAGCAGTTTGAAGCTAAAGCTTACATTATAGTCCCCATATTCTTAGGGGAAAAACTTTGGGGATTATTAGCAGCCTATCAAAACTCTGGTCCAAGGGAATGGCGGGAATCGGAAGTCAGTTTTTTAGAGCAGATCGGCTTACAATTCAGCATAGCTAAAGCACAAATTGATTCAATCGCCCAAATCCGGGCTAAATCCGACGAACTAGCTAAAATTGCGGAACAGGAAAAAACTATCAACAAAATAGTTAACCGGATTCGTCAATCCTTGGACTTAAATGAAATATTCCGCACAGCTACCCAGGAAATTCGCCAATTAATTAAATGCGATCGCGTAGCTATTTATCAATTCAACCCCGACTGGAGTGGTGAATTTATCGCCGAGTCGGTAACTGGTAATTGGATCAAACTGGTAGGATTAGGAGTGAATACAGTTTGGGAAGATAGTCATTTACAAGAAACCCAAGGTGGTCGCTACGCCAAAGGCGAAAACTTTGCTGTCAATGATATCTACCAAGCCGATCACGCTCAATGTCACATTGATATTTTAGAGCAGTTCCAAGTTAGAGCCTATGTCATAGTCCCTATATTTTACCAAGAACAACTCTGGGGTTTACTCGCAGCTTATCAAAATTCTGGTCCTCGAGAATGGCAAAATCGAGAAATTAGTTTACTAACTCAGATTGGGTTACAGTTTAGTTTGGCGAAAGCTCAAATTGAGTATTTGCGACAGTTAGAATTGCAATCTACCCAACTCTCAACCGCTGCTGATCGGGAAAAATCTGCTAAAGAGTTACTTCAACAGCGTTCGATTCAACTTCTCAAAGCTGTAAGACCAGCCCTGAATGGTGATTTAACAGTTCGTGCTCCTTTGACCGAAGATGAATTGGGTACAATCGCAGATGCTTATAACAATACTATTCAAGCCTTACGCCAAATTGTTATTCAAGTACAAGCATCATCGCAACAAGTTGTCCAAATCTCTAACAGTAGCGACGCTTCACTCCTGGATTTGACGCATTTAGCCAAACAACAGTCGGAAGAAATTTCTGGAGCGCTAAACGACATTCAACGGATGGTAGACTCGACTCAAGCAGTAGTTACCAATGCGCAATTAGTCCAAATAGCAGTAGAAAAAGCCAACAAAACTGTAGATTCTGGTGATAACGCCATGAACCAAACAGTCAATGCGATTCAGGCTATTCGGGAAACAGTAGCTCAAACAGGTAAAAAAATCAAGCGTCTGAGCGAATCATCCCAAAAAATCTCCAAAGTAGTTAACTTGATTAGTAGCTTTGCTACACAAACAAACGTACTAGCTTTAAATGCGGCGATTGAAGCTACTCGTGCGGGTGAATATGGTAAAGGGTTCGGAGTAGTAGCTGATGAAGTTCGTTCTTTGTCGCGCCAATCAGCTTCAGCAACGATCGAAATTGAAAAATTAGTCCAAGAAATCCAAGCAGAAACAGGAGAAGTAGCAGTAGCTATGGAACTGGGGATTCAGCAAGTTGTAGAAGGAACTAACTTGGTGAGTCAAACCCGCCAAAACTTGAATGATATCGTGGCTGTAACCGCAGAAATTAGTGAGTTGATTGGATATATTACTGAAGCTACTCAAAAGCAAATGACTCAATCAGGAACAGTTACAACCTCGATGAATTCTGTAGCAGCAATTGCAAATAAGACATTTGGCGAGTCTCAAGAAATTGCGACTCTGTTACAAGAATTATCAGGAATGGCGCAAGATTTGTTAAAAACTGCTAGTAAGTTCAAAGTTAATTAATCCAACTTTGGGGGTGGGAATAGCATTAAAAACCTGCTCCCGATCGGCTCTTCTCCTGACTTCTGACTCCTGACCCCCTTTTAATTTATGATCACAGATGCTACAATTCGCGCTCAAGGATATGCTTATTTCCTCTCTGAAGCTCCAGAATTATTACAAATAATTGACCAAGAATTATTTGATTTATCATCAAATCGCAGTGTCAATAAAGTCCATAATCTAATGCGAGCAACTCATACTCTCACAGGAGGGGCTGCTAATGTTGGACTAGATAATATTAAGATGATAGCTCATTCTTTAGAGGATGTATTTAAAACTCTATATAATCCTAATGTTCTTATCGATCATGAATTACAGTTATTTCTAGCAGAAGCTTATGAGTGTCTACATCTTGCTGTTACAGCTGAGGTGACACAATGTAGTTTGGATAGTGAAGAACTGCTCTACCGCGCCACATCCGTTTTTGCCAACTTACAAGAAAAATTAGGTGATGCTTTTGGGGTTGAGAACCATATTCCTACTTCTGAGGAACTGGGATTTGATATTGTCGGATCCATTTTTGAAGTGGGAGTACAGCAGCGTTTAGAAGATATTGCTAAAGCAATTCAAGATATTTCAGAACAGCAAGAACTGATAGAGTATTTATCCTCTCAACTTGAAGTATTTCTCGGTTTGGCTGATTCTTTAAATCTACCTGGGTGGGGTGAACTAGTTCAGACAATTATCGCAGCACTAGCAGCTAATCCTCACCAGGTATTTAAAATAGGCGAAATAGCTTTGGCTGATTTACAGCGATCGCAAAAATTGGTTTTAGCAGGCGATCGCACTAATGGAGGGTCAATTTCAGCGGAGTTAAGGTCACTATCTACCCAAACAAAAGAGAGCGCACTGGTTAATCTGCCAAAACAGGAGTTATCTATTACCTCTGGTGGTCAATCTTTTGCAGGGACATTTTTTCATATTACAGGTGATTTATACCGATTTTTAACTATATCTGGAAGTAGAAATAATCAGCCATTAAAATCCACCAATGCTAAACTTTATCTAAAAGTAATTCGCTATATTTTTGGCTGGTTTAACCACTGTATGGATGTGCCAGTATCTGAACTGAATTTATCTTTGCTGATCCCAGAAAAGGGACAAGCAGAAATTATCGATTATGTAGAAGAATGGCTATATAAGCTAGTAAATTTTCTCGAAGAAGCAGAAGATAGTCCTAGTTTACGTCTTTATCGTCGAGGCGTGATTTTTATCATTATCTTAGCTGTAGCTAAATTCCAGTACTCCATCAAGAAAAATGCTGATGCTATTGGTATTATTCGCACATTAAGAGCCGAAATTCGGGAACTAGGTCAGGAATATAAAAAACTTCCCCCTGTAGATGAACAAGAGAAAAATTGGCTGGAGAAACCTAAATTATCAGCATTATTAGTGGTCAAGACCATTTTTCCATCACCATCTTGGCAACCTGATGACCGTTTGTTAGAGTCAATCTGGGGTGAGGAAAGTGTTACAGTAGCAACAGTAGCAGAGCTACAAGAGGATGATTATTTAAGTAGTGTAACATCATCAGTTGTCAGCGAACAAGTATTGGCGGCGACTATTCCGGAATCGATTGCTGAAGTTGTCGATCAAGCTGTACCTCAATTAGTAGAAGATCCCGGCTTACCACTAATTAGTTTACGTCAGCCTGCGTTTGTGCGAGTCAATGTAGAAGGATTACAAAAACTCAATTACTTGGCTGGGGAATTGCTGATTTACCAAAAACGGCGCAATTTACTGGATGAACAAATTACCGAACTGATAGAGCAATTGAATCAGCGTCTACATCGACATCTTTCTACTTTAAATGAGTTACGTGATCTACCAATGTATGGTAATGATGCTCTCTTACCAAGGATACAGAAGTTCCCTTATGCATCTTTTGATACTTTAGAAATGGACGTATATACAGAGTTTAATTTAAAATTGCATGAAGCATTCGATGAGACGTTACAACTTCAAGAAACTACTGAATCTTTGGATTTACTCAGTAAACAGGCTAATCAAATAGGAGACAAGAAAAATGCTTTAACTCTGAATATTATAGATAATCTGGTTGAAGCGAGGATGTTACCTTTGGGAACTATCCTCAATCGGTTTCCTCAAATGGTAAGTAAGTTAGCACATGTTTACGCCAAACCGATAGAGTTAAAATTAATTGGATCGCATGTCTTAGTAGATAAGGCGATCGCCGAAAGATTATATGACCCATTATTACAACTAGTCCGTAATGCCTTTGACCACGGAATTGAACTCCCACAAGTTCGGAGTGAATTAGGTAAACCGGAAACAGGATTAATCGAAATCCATTCTTATCATCAGGGAAGTTACACTGTGATTGAAGTGCGAGATGATGGATATGGACTAAATTTTGCAGGTATTCGTCAACGAGCGATTGAATTACATCTTTTAACAGATGATCAACTTCAAAGCTATGCACATCAGCCAACCGAAGCAGAGTTGATCGATCTGATGTTCTCACCAGGATTTTCTACTTCTGGTCAAGTAAGTGAAATATCCGGGCGGGGTATGGGATTAGATATTGTGCGGACTCAATTACAAGCTCTTAACGGCTTGATTTCAGTGCAATCATCACCTGGTCAAGGAACCACATTTATCCTGAAAATTCCTTTTTCTATGACTACAGATAAATTAATGCTAGTACAGGCAGGCGTAAGCATCTATGCCTTATTACTTGATAGTATTGAAAAAATAGTTATCCCTTCTTCTGAAGAATTACAAGAATTTGAAGGAAAACAGGTTTTACACTGGTGTGTAGATGAAAATGAATATATTACTAATATCTTAAGACTTTCTAATTTAATAGACTATAGTAGGTCACTGATTAAGCAGACAGATTCGAGTAAAATCGCTAGTTTGACTCAGACTCAAACACCTACTAATCCCATACTCTTAATCCGCCACAATCAAGGAGTTTTAGGTTTAGAAGTGGATTCCATTATTGGGGAACAAGAACTAGTTATTCGCCCTTTAGGTAATGCTATTACTCCACCTAAATATGTTTATGGTTGTAGTAGTTTAGCCAATGGAAATCTGATTTTAGTTATTGATGCTTCTCTGCTTATGGATGCTCATCAAAAACAAGCATCACTTGATATTGTTCCTCTAGCAACAGATTATTCCTTAAGGCAACCCAGAGAAATAGTATCAGAAAGTACTATAGTGCCAACGGCAGTATCAGCAATATCAACAAGGCTACTTGTTGCTTCTGCGTCAGAGATGTCAAAATTAGCGAAATTAGTTTTAGTAGTAGATGACGCTATCAGTCTCAGACAAACACTTTCTTTGACTTTACAAAAATTTGGTTATCAAGTAGTACAAGCTCAAGATGGTGTGGAAGCGATTGAGCAATTGCAATTACATCCAGAGATTGAAGTTGTGATCTCTGATTTAGAAATGCCTCGGATGAATGGATTTGAACTGTTGAGCCATATTCGCCAAAATGAAACTACAGCCAAAAAGCCTGTAGTAGTTTTAACTTCACGTAGCGGGATGAAGCATCGTCAACTGGCGGTGGAGTTGGGTGCAAATGCTTATCTAAATAAACCTTATTTAGAACAGGAACTAATTTCTATATTGAGAAACTTAGAATCTGTATGAACTATTTAGTGAAATATTATTTCTGCGGTTTAACTTCCCCAAACCGAATTAAAAAGGCGATCGCCAAACTTACCAGCAAAATTATGGTCATACTTAAAGCTGAACCAAATCCCCAGTTTTCTGTAGCTCCCAAAAATTGGTTATAAACTAACCTAGCAGCTGTCATACTAGAAGCCCCACCGAGCAACTCTGGATTGATAAAATCTCCCAACGCTGAGATAAAAACTAGCAGAGAACCAGCAGCAATACCTGGAAAAACTTGGGGTACAGTTATTCTCCAAAAAGTTTGTTGGGGATTCGCGCCTAAATCAGCCGATGCTTCTAGCAATTGTCGGTCTAATTTTTCTAAAGAAGCATAAAGCACTAATACCATATATGGTAACAAGCTATAGCTCATACCAATTAAAACTGATGGTGTACGTCTAAACAAATCCAAAGTATGTAGACCCAGAGTAGTTAAGATCGTATTTAAAAGACCTGTGGGACGCAAAATTGTAATCCAAGCATAAGAACGCAGCAAGGAAGAAGTCCATAAAGGCAAGATAAATGCCAATACTAATATATTACGCCAGCGTCGTGGAGCCATTTGGGCAATCCAATAGGCAACAGGGAAACCTAAAATTAAACAAATAATTGTAGTAGCAATAGATAAAAATAGGGAATTGAAAATTACATGTAAATAAAGCGGCTCAAATATACGCAAGTAGTTATCAAATCCAGTGGGATTAACTATATCCCCTGGTTGAATATTCGGCACTAGGCTCAATTCCAGAATTATTAACGTTGGTAGTACCAACAAAAATAATAACCATATCCCAGATGGCGCAAGTAATCCCAAGGGAGGTAGCCATTTTAGCCAAAAGCGCGACAATTTTTCTTTTTCGACAAGAGCACCGACATGGTTTAGTGGAGAATTTTGAATCGGAGTAGACACAAATACAATACCAATTTGGGATTTTAGATTGTGAATTTAAAACCAACGGGAGTTAGGAGTCAGGAAAGTATCCGAATTTATCACGAATTAAGATTATTTATTTATTATGTATTTATGTTATGTATTTTAGGCTAGCAATTGGGTCCAATAGCGAGCATAGATTTCCTCCATCTTTCCTAGAGGAGTAATGCGTTCGCATTTTCGTAAGATTGCTTCCGGTGGGAACAAATTGGTATTTTTTTGGATTTTTTTGGGCAATTCCTCAAATCCAGCGCGATTGGGAGTAGCGATACTTAGTCTAGCACTAAGTTGAGCAGATATTTCTGGCTGTAAAATAAAGTTAATCCAGTCATAAGCTCCAGATGGATTGGGAGCATTCTTGGGAATAACAATCGTATCTGTCCATAATGAGGAACCACTCTGAGGAATCACAAACTTCAGTTGGGGATTTTCTTTAGCTATTTTTACCGCATCGGATGAATAACACATTGCTAGTAATAGGTCACCTGCAACGATTTGATTTTGCCAAGCGTCTGTGTCAAAAGCAGCGATCGCCG
>Ga0116226_10006581_pt1 | contig 10433 bp, 7 predicted proteins | sample S1TSphfallax_FD_89692 | JGI IMG/M metagenome (GOLD analysis project Ga0116226, IMG submission 89692) | Host-associated microbial communities from peat moss isolated from Minnesota, USA - S1T2_Fa - Sphagnum fallax MG | ecosystem: Host-associated > Plants > Peat moss > Unclassified | place: USA...
AGTGGCTGACCGGTCGTTGCGCTGACGTTGGTGCTGACGTTGGCGCTGGCGCTGGTGGTGCCGAGACCACCATGGCCATCGAGCGTGAAGACGCGCGGTGTCACGCGCGGACTCGGCCATGTGGCTTCCGTGACCCAGCGTCCCGGTCGTTCATCGTAGCCGGCGGCGGGCGGCACGGCGTCCATCATGTAGAAGTTATGCGGCGCTTCGCGCAGCACGCCTCGATCGATGCCCTTCAACCAGTGGTCCCACCAGCGCAGCGCCTCCTGTAGAAAGCCGACGGCGGGTGCGGGTACGGCTTCGTGCGGATAGAGGTGACCCCAGGGACCCACGGTGACGCGGTGGGGCACGCGCAGATGTTCGGCGAGCCGCAGCGGGGTGTCGCGATACAGATCCGCCCATCCACCCCAGAACCAGGTGGGACATTGAATCGCATCATAGTCGAAGGCCACCGAGCCATGCTTCCAGTACTCATCGAGGGTCTGGTGCTCGAGCCACAGGTCGGGCCAGAACGTCTCGGCCTCGAGTCGGTCCAACCACATCGAGCGCCACCGGTCACCGACGATCGCGGGATCGGGTGGGCGGGCGTTGAACACCTGCATCACGCAGCCCCACCAAAAATTGTCATTGAGCAGGCAGCCGCCGGAGTAGTGGATGCATTCGGCGAAGCGATCGTCGGTGCCCATCACCGCGATCACCGCCTTCAAGGCCGCCGGCCGGCGCGCCGCAACTTGCAGTGAGTTATAGGCACCCCAGGATTTTCCCATCATTCCGACGGCCCCGGAGCACCAGGGCTGGCGCGCGATCCAGTCGATCACCTCGAGCGCATCGTTCTGTTCCAAGAGCAGGTATTCGTCATGCATGAGGCCGTCGGACTCTCCCGACCCGCGCATGTCGACGCGGATCGCGGCATAGCCGTGCCCCGCGAACCACGGGTGCATGCTCTCGTCGCGGCGGCGCATGAAGTCGCGCTTGCGGTAGGGAATGTATTCGAGGATGGCGGGTACGGGTGTCGGCCCCGGCTGCGCAAGCCGCTGCGGGTGCGGCGCGGTGGTGTCGGCGGTGGCGGCGGCCTTTGGCAGCCAGATTCGCGCGGCGAGGCGACAGCCGTCGGAGAGGGTGATCCAGACGTTCTCGAGGTCTTCGACCTCCTGGGGTAGCGCGGTTTCATGGTGGGGCATGGAGGGACCTTCGAGGCGGCGGCGAGCTAGCGATTCGGGCGATAAATGAGATCGCCGTACTTCTCGTACTTACCGCTGCCCGTGGGCGCGACATATTGCAGGGTACGAACACTGCCGTCCGCGTTCCTCTGATAGACGATCTTCAGATCACGCCCGCGCGAGGGGATGATCGAGGTGTAGACGAGTTCGCCCTGCGCGTTGAAATTCCCGCTCATCGCAATGGCACCCCACTGATTGTCGGCCCAGAGCTGCAACCAGCGCTCGCCGTCGAATCGATTCACGCCGATGCCAGTGAGCCGGTAGTCCACGCCCGGCCGGCGATACAGGTCGGTGATGAGCGTGAGATTCTCTTGGATGATACAGCCCTTCGAATGCTTCTCGACGCGCTCGACGGCGACCAATCGATTGTCGTGATCGGCGTCGTAGACCAGCCAATCGCCGACCCAGAAATCGAGTCGGTGGATTTCAGGGATGTCGCAGGGCGCGACGGGCGGCGCGGTGGCGACGGGCGGTGCAGCGGCGGCGGGCGGCGCGGTGGCGGCGGCTGTCGCGGCGGCGGTCGCGGCGGTGGTTACTAGCAGCGCGAGGCCGCCCACGGCGGTTCGTAGCCTCTCGGCCTGACGCCAGCGGCGAATCGCGGGGAGCGGGCGATGAGCGTAACGAAGCATGAATTCTCCGGGCGTTCGAGGTCGCATTGGGACGCTCGATTTTCCATCAAACCGCGGCGGTTGGGGATGTTTCACGAGTCGTGCCGAGCATTGCGGTCGATCTACTAGCAAATCATCAACGCAAGCGAAGGCCCGGCAAAAGCCTGACGCGTATGTTTCGGGCTCGGGATGACACAGACAATACTGGGAGCGCTCAAGATGGAAAAGACCTCCATGGGAAATCGTTCGTTGGCGGCCGCCGTGATGCTGGCGCTGTATGGGTTTCCGCATGCGGTCTCGGCGCAGCAGCCGCAAGCGGCCGGTGCGCCCGCCACGGGTGGCGGTCTCGATGAAATCGTCGTCACGGCCAACCGGCGTGAGCAAACGCTGGAAGCGGTTCCCTACAGCTTGTCGGTGGTGAGCGCGGAGCAGCTCGAGCAAGCCAACGTCACCGATATGAGTTCGCTTGCCGATACGATCCCCGGCCTCAGCATGTTCAATGACGGCGCGCGCTTCGCGGGTGCGGTCGCACCGATCATCCGGGGCATCAACGCGACGGCGGAGCCCACCCGCGGCTTTCGCACCTTCGAACAGAATCCGGTGGGCACCTATATCGGCAATTCGCCCATCGATGGTTACTTTCAACTGGACGACCTCAAACAGGTCGAGGTGCTGCGCGGCCCGCAGGGTACGCTGTACGGCGCCGGCGCGCTGGGCGGGGCGCTGCGACTGATTCCGAACGATCCCGACCTCAGCGCGACGGCGGGTTCGTTCGAGGCGGGCGGCGATCGGCTCGACCACTCGAGCGGCACCGGTTACACGTTGAAGGCCATGGCGAACGTGCCGCTCGCCGATACGCTGGCATTTCGAGTCTCGGCGAAATACGCCTATCAGCCCGGTTTCATCAACGTCTATGGTCTGCTCGACCGGACGAACTCGAGTTTGACCGGCATCCCGCTGTCGGCGGACCCCGGCAATCCGTCGAGTCCCGGGATTTATTCGAGCCGCAGTGACTGGAACTTTCAAAAGACCTTTACCGGGCGGACCAGCGCCTTGTGGAAGCCCAGTGACACGGTGAGCGTCGAACTCGCGTTCCTACATTCGAATCTGCGCGGCGATGGTGGCCCGGTGGTCAATCCCACGTTCACCGGCGGCGTCTCGCCGCTCGATCCGCTCACCACGTTGCCGCCCGGCGGCCACTACCAGGAATTCTCGCAGATCAATCAGCCGTACACGCGCTTCACCAACCTCTCGAGCTTGGACACGAGCTACAACATCGGCTTCGCGACGCTCTCCTCGACGAGTTCTTACTACACCACGGCGGGTTCGGCGCTACAGGACAACACCTACGATCTCGCCGGCTTGGATCAGGGCGGTTACCTGCCCTATTACGCGGGCGTGCCGACCAATCCGCGTTTCGTCTACGACCAGTTATTCACCGATCAGGCGCACACCTTCACCGAGGAGGTGCGGCTGGTCTCGAACTCGAACCCCGACAATCTATTCGACTATGTGGTGGGAGTTTTCTACGAGAAGCAGGAGCGCGTCGGGGCCTGGACCATCGCCATTCCCGGTTCACCCGAGTATGCATCGACCCAGAACTCGGCCATCGTGGTCGGTCCCAATGATGAAAATTTCCAACAGATCGACACGCAACGGTTCCAGGACAAGTCGGTTTTCGGTGAACTCACCTATCACTTCCTCACCCATGGCCAGATCACGTTCGGCGCGCGGCATTTCTCGCAACAGTTCACCGATGCGCAGTCCTACGACGATTTCACGTTCGGCACTTTCCTGCCGGCCACGCCGCACAACTCGCCCGCCTCCAAGACCGTGGGCAAGGTCGATCCATCGTACGAGTACGCCAAGGATCAATACGTGTATGCGCTGTGGTCGCAGGGCTTCCGCCGTGGCGGTGCCAACTCGGTGCCGCTGTCCGGACCGTTCCAAGAAAGTCCGCTCTTGAGTTCGTACCAGCCCGACAAGACCAACAACTACGAGACCGGTCTCAAGGGTCGCTTCGACAACGGCTTGACCTATTCCGTCGACGTGTTCTACATCAACTGGGACAAGCCGCAGATCTCCTCGAGTTTGCCGTCCGGCAACCTGGCTGTGTACAACGCGAATAGCGCCGTGTCGAAGGGGTTCGAATTCGAAACCTCGGGTCCACTGGTGCTCCAGGGGTTGGGGTATTCGGTCGGGTTCTCCTATGCCGACGCGAAGTTGAACAGCGACTTCTCGCTTCCCGCGGACAACGGCGAAGGTGTGATCGTGCCGGGGCTGCTGTCGGGCAAAGCCGGCCAGCAGATGCCGGGAAGTCCCAAGACGAGCGTGGGTGCGGCGCTGCTGTATGGCACACCGATCGCGCAGGATTACGATCTCAAGCTGTCGCTCAACGGGGTCTACCGAAGCGCGGTCAAGATGCAGCTGGCGCCGACGCTGGGTTCGACAACCGTGCAGCAGTCCTCCTCCTATGGGATTCTGAATGCCAGCGCCACCTTGAACCATAAGCCGTGGCATGTCACCGGTTATGTCTCGAACCTGCTCGATAAGCAGGAGATCCTGGTCCCACCCACTCAACCGGGCGCGAACAACGATCTCGACAACCTCGCCAACGATTATGTCGTGAATCCGCCGCGTGAAGTGGGATTGCGGGTGGGCTTCGCGTTCTAGGGTCGGCGCGAACACCCGCCTGTCGGTCGGCCGTTAGAGCTGGTACGCTCCGATCACATGATCGAAGCCGCAGCACGCAATGTGGGGCTGTTCCGCACCATTTTGGCCGGATCGGGACATTCGCTTGCCGACGCGTTCGCGAATCTCGAGCGGGCGCCGCAGATCGGGCGCATGACACGCCATCCCGAGCGGGGCTTGCTCGGCGCCCGGATGACGCTGCCAGCGGATGAGGGTGAGGGGTACTGGGACCTCACGCGCATCCGCGATGACATGCACGTGGTCGTGGCGAACTTCAGTTACAAGGATCCGCGCTTCGAACTCGTGCCCGGCGATGGGTTGGTGCAATTCAACTTCAAGCTGTCGGGTGACATGTCGCTCGCGGTGAGCCGGAGCGAGCCGCTGCGCTGGAATCGCCCGTCCCTCCTGGTGTGGGCGCAGCCGACCGGCGTCGACATCAGCGAGTGGACGGCACCCAGCGCACGCGAGCGCTTCATCATCATCAGCCTCCGGCCCGAGTTTCTCGCCGACCATTTCATGAGCTCGGCCGAGCATAGTCCGGCCGCGCTGCAGGCCTTCGTCTGCGCCAAGCGTGAAAAGATCCTGTATTGCCAACGGCCGTTGACGTCGCAGACCTTCGACATCACCACGCGGCTCATCAACAACCCGTTCTCGGGGCCGCTGGCATTGGTGTATACCGAGGCGTTGGCTCTCGAGCTCTTGTGCTGCGCGGTGCACAGCTTCACTGCCTCGTCGGCGGGAGCCGCCGAAGAATACACCGAGCGAGAATTGAAGTGCCTGCACATGGCGCGCACGATGCTGATGCGCGAACTCGCGCCGCCACCCTCGATCACCCGGCTGGCGCGCACCGTGGGCATGGCCAAGTCGAGCCTCACCAAGGGTTTCAAGGCGGTGTTCGGCGAGACCATCCTCGAGTACAGTCTGGGTTGCCGGATGCGCTATGCGATGACGCTGATGCGCGATCAATGCTGGTCGGTGGCGAAAGCCAGCGAAGCGGTGGGCTACGCGCATCCGACGTCGTTCGCGACGGCTTTCAGACGCCATTTCGGTGTCCCTCCGATCGACGTCCGGCGCGTCAAGTCGCGCGAGAAAAGCGCTCAATAAAAGCCTCAAGTCCGTTACGGTGGATCTCCTAGGTATTGCATGTGCGGGCGAAGGTTTTCCGCCCGGGCCGCCGCTATGGTGGCGGATCACCCGGAGTAGCCGATGGCCATCGATCCCCTGCTGACGCCGTTCACGCTCAAGCATCTGACGTTCAAGAACCGGATCATGACCACGTCGCATGAGCCCGCCTACCCGGAGGACGGGCTACCGAAGGACCGGTATCGCGCCTATCACGTGGAGCGCGCCAAGGCCGGCATCGCCCTCACGATGACCGCCGGGTCGGCGGCCGTGTCGCTCGACAGCCCGCCGGTGTTCAACAACGTGCTGGCGTTCAAGGATGAGGTGGTGCCCTGGATGAAGGCCCTGGCGGATGAGTGCCATGAATATGGCACGGCGGTCATGATTCAGCTGACGCATCTCGGCCGCCGTACCCGCTGGGACAAGAATTTCTGGCTGCCGGTGGTCTCGCCCTCGCATCATAAGGAGGCGGCGCATCGGGCCTTCCCGAAGAAGATCGAGGACTGGGACGTCACGCGCATCATCAAGGACTACGCCGATGCGGCCGAACGCATGCAGGCGGCGGGTCTCGACGGCATCGAACTCCAGGCCTATGGGCACTTGATGGATCAGTTCTGGTCGCCGCTCACCAACACACTGGAGGAGCCCTATGGCGGCTCGCTCGATCACCGGCTGAAATTCACGTTCGACGTGCTCACCGAGATTCGTAAGCGCGTCGGCGCGGCCTTCATCGTCGGGGTCCGCTATACCGGTGATGAGGACATGGCCGGCGGTCTCGACAAGCAGGATGGTCTCGTCATTTCGCAGCGGCTCAAACAGAGCGGCATGGTGGACTTCCTCAATATCGTGCGCGGCCATATCGATACCGACGCCGGCCTCACCGACCTGATTCCGATCCAGGGCATGCGCAGCGCCCCGCATCTGGATTTCTCGGGCGAGATTCGCGCAGCGACGAAATTCCCAACCTTTCATGCGGCGCGGGTGCAGGACGTCGCGTCGGCGCGCCATGCGATTGCCACCGGCAAGGTGGACATGATCGGCATGACGCGCGCGCACATGACGGACCCGCATATCGTGCGCAAGATCATGCAGGGCCGTGAGGATCAGATACGACCGTGCGTGGGTGCCAACTACTGTCTCGATCGCATCTACCAGGGCGGTGCGGCTTACTGCATTCACAACCCGGCCACCGGTCGGGAACTGTTCATGCCGCATCAGATCGCGCCGGCGTCAGCGCCGCGCCGGGTGGTGGTGGTTGGAGCGGGTCCCGCCGGGCTCGAAGCGGCGCGGGTCGCCGCCGAGCGCGGACATCGCGTCGTCGTGTTCGAGGCGGCTGGCGAGCCGGGTGGCCAGGTGCGTTTGACGGCGCGCAGTCCGCGGCGTAAGGAAATGATCGGCATCATCGAGTGGCGCATGCAGCAATGCCTTGCGCGCGGTGTCGAATTCCGCTTCGAGACGCTCGCGGAAGCGGCCGACGTGCGCGCCGAGAAGCCTGATGTGGTGCTGATCGCCACCGGTGGGCTGCCCCATACCGAGGTGCTCGAGGCGGGCAACGATCTCGTCATCTCGACCTGGGATGTGATTTCCGGCACCACGATCCCGACGGGCCGGGTGCTGATGTTCGATGATGCCGGCGATCACGCGGCGCTCCAGGCGGCGGAGTTCATCGCGCGCGGCGGCGCCCGGCTCGAGGTGATGACCCCGGACCGCGCGTTCGCGCCCGAGGTCATGGCGATGAATCTCGTGCCTTATATGAGGAGCTTGCAGAAGCTCGAGGTCACTTTTACCGTGACCTTCCGCTTGCAAAGCGTGAGTCGTCAGGCCGGGGAGCTGCTCGCCATCGTGGGCAGCGACTACGGCGGTGTCCGCAAGGAGCGGCGGATCGATCATGTCGTGGTCAACCACGGCACGCAACCGAACGATGAGCTCTACTTCGCCCTGAAGCCGGACTCGAGCAATCTCGGGGTGCTCGATCACGGTCGCCTGATCGCCGGGTTGGCGCAGGACGCGGTGCCCAATCCGGCCGGAGCCTACCAGCTGTTTCGCATCGGCGATGCGGTGGCTTCGCGTAATACGCATGCCGCCATCTACGACGCGCTGCGTTTGGTCAAGGACCTGTAGGCCACGGGGGTTGGCGCGACGGCTTCAATGCCGCGCGCTGGGATAGGCGTCGATGTCCTTCAACATCTCGGGTCCGCCGAGCGCCTGCATCTGGGACAGGATCCACTCGCGGCGCTGCACGATGTAGCGCGACGGCGACGCGGCGGAGAAGCGCGCGGGATTCGGCAGCACGGCCGCCAGCACCGCGGCGTCGCTGCGCGTCAGGTGGGCGGCCGTCGTGTGGAAGAAGCGCTGTGCGGCGGCTTCGGCGCCGTAGGTGCCCACGCCAAACTCGACGATGTTGAGGTACACCTCGAGGATGCGCCGCTTCGACCAGAATGCCTCGATCAGCACGGTGAAGCCGGCTTCCAGGCCCTTGCGGAAATAGCTGCGGCCGGACCAGAGAAAAAGATTCTTGGCGACCTGTTGACTGATGGTGCTTGCGCCATGGATATGATGGCTATGCTGATTCATCGCATAGGCCTTTTCGATGGCCTCGACGTCGAAGCCCCAGTGCTCGGGAAACTTCTGATCCTCGGAAGCGACCACGGCCAGCGGCAGGTTGGGAGAAATCCGGTCGAGATCAACCCAGGTATGGCGGAACACGTAGCTGGCGTCGCGCCGCGCCCAGGCATTCAGCTGCATTTCCGCCATATAGGCGCTGTAGGGTGGATTGACCCAGCGCAGCAGCAGTACCGACAGCATGGCGAGCGCCAGTGCTGCCACGAGCACCCAGGCAGCCGCCCGCGCCAGGCGGCTCGCCCAAGTCTTGCCGCGCGCCATCGGCGCCTACGCTACGCGTCGACCTTGCGGACGCTCTTCATGATGACGGGCTCCACCGGCACATCGTCGAAGCCCTGCTTGCGACCGGTCTCGACCGCCGCGATCTTGTCGATGACATCCATGCCCTCGGTGACGCGCGCGAACACGGCGTAACCAAAGTTGCCGCGGCTATGGTCGAGAAAGTCGTTGTCCTTCAGGTTCACGAAGAACTGCGAGGTGGCGCTGTTGACGGCGTTGGTGCGTGCCATCGACAGCGTGCCGCGCGAATTCTTCAGGCCATTGTCGGCTTCATTCTTGATGGGGCTCAGCGTCTCTTTCTGGCTCATGTCTTCGGTGAAGCCGCCGCCCTGAATTACAAAACCGGGGACGATGCGGTGGAAGATGGTGCCGTCGAAGAAGCCGTCAGTGATGTAGCGCTGGAAATTGGCGACCGAGATCGGCGCCTCTTTCTCGAAGAACTCGATCTTGAAATTACCCAGCGAGGTTTCGAAAAGTATCATAGAGGTTCCTATTGGTTGGTGAACTCAGGTTGCGGGGGGTTGCGCGGGCGCGTGGCCGATACGGCGCGCGGGCGGCCCGAGGCGTCGTCATGCGAGCGGATGTCGAGAAATCCCTGGCGTTCGAACAGGGCGCCGAGCGCGGCGGCTTGGGCGTCGCCGTGTTCGAGCAGGATGCGGCCCTCGGCGGCGAGATACGCCGCCGCGCGCCCCACGATCGAGGTGAAGGCTTCGAGGCCCGTCGGCCCCGGCGACAACGCCGACAAGGGTTCGCTCGCGAGTGTCGGGAGGGCGGGATCGCCGGCGGCGATGTACGGAGGATTCGCGACGATCAGATCGAAACGTTCGGCTTCGAGCGCGTCGAACCATGAGCCTAAGCGCCACCGCAAGCGTGACGCCCCGAACCGTCGGGCGTTTTGCATCGCGACGGTCAACGCCGCGGCCGATAGGTCGGTGGCGGTGATCTCGGCCTGAGGTCGTTCGATCGCAATCGCGAGGGCGATGGCGCCGCTACCCGTACCGAGATCGAGGACGCGGCGCGGGGCGGCGATCGGTAGCAAGCCCAAGGCGAGTTCCACCAGGAGCTCAGTCTCCGGGCGCGGTACGAGCACGTCGGGGGTCACCGCCAATGGCAGCGACCAGAATTCACGCTCGCCCGTGAGATAAGCGACCGGCGTGCCGCCGGCGCGCCGCGCGATGAGGTCGGTGAACTCGGCGTGGACCGCGTTGCTGAGTGGCATCTCGGCGCGCGCGATCAGGGCGCTGCGCGGCAACTGAAGCACCTTGGCGAGCAGGATTTCGGCATCGAGCCGCGGGGAATCGCTGCCGGGCGACCGGGCGCCTGCGGGCTGGCGCAGCGCGGCGACCGCCGCGCGCAGCGCCGCGGCGATGGTCAAGCTGGGGGGTGGGGCGCCCGGCGGTGGGGCGCCCGGCGGTGGGACGGCAGGCGTTGCGGTGCGCGTCGTCATTCGACCTGCTGCGCAAGCTCTTCGGCCTGATGCTCCTGATTCAGTGCGCCGACCAGTTCATCGAGACCGCCGTGCATCACATCATCGAGCTTGTACAGAGTCAGGTTGATCCGGTGATCGGTGACGCGGCCTTGCGGGAAATTATAGGTGCGGATTCGCTCGGAGCGGTCGCCGGAGCCGACTTGCAGTTTGCGCGACTGGGCCTGCTGACTCTGTTGCTTCTCGCGTTCGCTCGCGAGTAATCGCGCCTTTAACAACGACATCGCGCGCGAGCGGTTCTTGTGCTGGGAGCGCTCGTCCTGGCACTCGACCACGATCCCGGTGGGAAGGTGGGTGATGCGAATCGCCGAGTCGGTCTTGTTGACATGCTGTCCGCCGGCGCCCGACGAGCGATACGTATCGACGCGCAGCTCCGCCGGGTTCAGTTCGACGGCCTCCACCTCC
>Ga0116226_10006582_pt1 | contig 10433 bp, 6 predicted proteins | sample S1TSphfallax_FD_89692 | JGI IMG/M metagenome (GOLD analysis project Ga0116226, IMG submission 89692) | Host-associated microbial communities from peat moss isolated from Minnesota, USA - S1T2_Fa - Sphagnum fallax MG | ecosystem: Host-associated > Plants > Peat moss > Unclassified | place: USA...
AGCGTCCCTATTTTTCGCGGGAGATTGAAGAGGGACAGCTTTTTGAGCCCTTCGACCAGGTGCTGCACCGTGATCTCGGCTATTATTTGACAATTCCGCATGAACGCCGTGACGCTTCACAGGTGATTGCCTTTAAAGACTGGCTCGTGAAGCAATTCCGCCAAAAAGATCCGAAGGAAAGCGAATCCGCACCGGCGGTAACGCCTGTTCAGCCTTCTGCCGAGAAGCGCCCCGCGGCAAATTATAAATTCAGCGAAAGTCGAGCCGCCTGAACTATCGGCAATCCGTAAATGGAGGGAGCGCGCTGGAGCAATATCCGATCATATTGAATCGAAGATTTAATATGATCGGATGAAATTGCTCGCCAAATAAAAAGCTGGAGCGTTTCCGATTGATCGGACTACGCTCTAGGCGCGCTCTTTGTATCCCTCGTCGCGCACCACCAAGACAATTTTTCCCCTGATATGTCCTGTCCGGCTTAATCCCAGCCCGGCCGCCGCCTCGGCATAAGGCAATCTTGCGGCGATCGTTGTTTTGACCTTACCGGCATCGATAAGCGCTGCAATCTCAGCCAATTGCGCGCCATTCGCCGCGACCGCTACTTTTAGCGCACGCACGCCCGCCGCGTCTGCGTGTTCCTCCATGATGCTGCCCCAGGCATTCACCAAAACCCCGCCCGGCCGAAGCACCGCGTAGGAACGCCTTTGAACATCCTCGCCCAGCAGATCGATCACCACGTCGATATCCGTCAGCACGTTTTCGAATTGTTGTTCATGATAATCAATGACTTGGTCTGCTCCCAGTCCGCGGACATAATCCGCGTTGCGGGCCGAGGTTGTGGTGATCACGTAAGCGCCGGCTTCCCGGGCAAATTGAATCGCGAAACTGCCAACCCCGCCGGCGCCGGCATGGATCAGAACGCGCTGGCCCCGGCGCACCTCCGCACGATCGAAAACCGCCTGCCAGGCGGTCAATGCCGCGAGCGGCACTGAAGCCGCCTGCACATGGTCAAGGCAATGCGGCTTCGCAGCGGCATCCGCGGCCTTCACCGCAATATATTCCGCAAATGCGCCGGCGCGATAGCCCGGCGTGCTCGTCATGCCGAAGACCTCTTGGCCTGGCAGCCACGCCGTAACGGCGGATCCTACAGCCACGACCGTACCAGAAAAATCGCCGCCGGGAATAAACGGCATTTGCATCACCAATTTTTCGGCCAAAATCCCGTCGCAGACTTTCCAGTCCACCGGGTTGACACTGGCGGCATGGACCCGGACGAGAATCTCGTCGGCCAAATACGCCGGCTGCGGAACGGTATCAAGCGTTAGTCCATCATTTGTCCCATAGGCGTGAAGGCGGACGGCCCGCATCGTGATTGTATTCTCGCTCACGTCAGAGCTCATGGTTCACCGGAACCTGCTTGGCTCGCGGCCGGGCAAGGGTTGAGACATAGGGGATGGGTTTCTGGAACAGTCTTTGCGGCAACAGGAAATAGGCCAAGGAGGGGAGCAGGATCAGCGCGCCCAGCATGTTCAACAAGAACATGAAAGCAAGCAGAAGTCCCATATCGGCCTGAAATTTGATCGGCGCAAACACCCAGGTTACCACCCCGGCGGCCAGAGTGAAGCCGGTCAGCAATACCACTTTGCCGGTAAACAGTAAGGTGTGATGATACGCTGCCGACAGGCTTTCGCCGGCGCGCAACTGTTTGAGCACGATGCTGAGCACATAAAGCGCGTAATCCACCCCGATGCCGACGCCCAGCGCAATGACCGGCAACGTCGCAACCTTGATGCCAATGCCCAATGCCACCATCAGGGCCTGCGCCAGAATCGAGGTTAGGACCAGCGGCAGTACCGCGCATAACACCGCCCGCCAGGAACGGAAGGTGATGAAGCAGAAAACGATGACCGCCGCGTACACCAGATACAGCATCTGGTTATTGGCCTGGGCGATAACGATATTGGTCGCCGCATCGATGCCGGCATTGCCACCCGCCAGCGACATTTTAAAGTCCGGCCCCTGATTGGCGGGATTATCAATAAACCCCTGAATTTTACTCACCACTGCATTAAGCGTTGCCGCTTTGTGGTCCTGCAAAGAAATATACAGGGGATCAAATGTGCAGTCGAGATTTGTAAGCGAGCGGGGAATCCACATCTGGAAATCGGCAATCGAGTTCTGATCAGGCACCAACGCGTACCATTTTGGCGAGTTTTCCGTCATCAGCATCGTCGCCATTTCGGCAAACGAGCCCAACGAATTTGTCGATTGGACCTCTGGCATCTGGTCGAGCTGCCATTCCAGGTTGTTCATTTTGGTGACCGCGTCCAAGCCGATGCAAGTGGTCGGCTTGGTGTCCACGAGCACGACCAGCGTATCGCTGCCGGTGGCATAATGGGACAGGATATAGGCATTGTCTTGATTGTAGAGCGACGACTGCCGCAATTCCGGAGCGCCCTGGTTTAAATCACCCACCTGGACATGCCGGCCAACCGCCCAACCCACCACGCCGAAAACGATGGCAGCGAAAATAGCCATCATGGAATAGCGCCGTTGTGTGAACAGATCGAGGAAATCCCAGAGAGGGTGGGAAACCCGTCCCTCGCCATCCAGCGTTTCGTTTTTCAAGCTGCGTTTCGCAGCACTCCGGCTTACTCCGGTATAGCTAAGCAACATCGGCAGCATGATGAGATTGGTAAAAATTAAAATCCCGACCCCCAGGCTCGCAATCAACGCGAGTTGGCGGATCGCGGAAATGTCGATCGTCATCAGCACGGCAAAACTGGCAGCATCGCAAGTAAGTGCCGCGAAGCCGGCAAGAAAGAGCCGGCGGAAGGTATACCGTGCCGCCACCAGCGGATGGGTGCCGCGCCCGATATCCTGCATAACGCCATTCATTTTTTGCGCGCCGTGGCTCATGCCAATTGCGAATACGAGAAAGGGCACCAGCACCGAATAGGGCGTGAGACTAAAACCGAGCAGCGGCAGGCAACCGGTCTGCCAGATCACCGCAACCAGCGATGCGGCGACCACAAGTGCGGTACTGCGAACGCAGCGCGTATACCAATACAAGGCCGAGGTTGCGATAAGCACGGACACCGCAAAAAACAACAGTATTTTGCCGATCCCGTTGATCATATCGCCGACAACCATGGCGAAGCCGACAATATGCAGGGTGACACCCTGGCTCGCGTATTGGTCGCGGATCCGATTCATGGACTGCGCCAACTGGCCGTAATCCAGCGGCTTGCCGGTAAGGTTGTTGGTCTCCATCAGCGGCACGTAGATCATGCTGGATTTGAAATCATTGCTGACCATCTGCCCGACCAGCCCGGCTTTTTCGATATTCTGCTGCAGCACATCGAGCATCGCCGGGCTGCCGTCATAATTCGGGTCAACCACCGGCCCGCTGTTCAAGCCGTCCGAAGTCACCGCCAGCCAGCGGGTCGACGAGGTCCATAAAGACGTCATGAATGGCCGATCGACACCCGGCAGCAAAAAGATTTCGTCGTTGATACGCTGCAGTGTTGCCATATACTGCTTGTTGATCACCGTGCCCTGATTGGCGGTAACCACGACGCGCAGCGCATTCCCCTGCGATTGCAGATCATTATAATGCTTGAAGTAATTGACGATGAAAGGCTGGCTGTTCGGAATCATCTGATTGAAACTCGCGTTCAATTTTACCGACAGTGCCTGATAGCCAAAAAACAGCGTCGCAAAAAGGCAGACGAGGAGGACCCACGGACGGTTGTTGAACAACAGACGCTCCAGCACCGAACCGGAACTCAGATTGAAATCTGCGATTTTGGAAATAACGGGTGAGGGTTCTGCAGTGTGGCCAGCCAAAATTCAATCTCCAATCTAGCTTCGCAGAAATTCCTTGGCAGGAATCACAATGACACCAGCGCTCCCCACGGCGACAACATCGCCGTTGGCGGCCTGCGCTAGACCAAAAATTTCCATAGGTTGAAATCCCGGCAAGGCCGAGAATGATTTTGCGTGATCGGTGCTGATCGCAATCGCGCCGGACTCGTTACCGACGATCATTGCGCCATTTGAGAGCACAGCGCCGGCGGTTAAATTATCGGAGGTATTGAAGTTGACCGGCGTCCAGCTTTGCCCTTTATCCGCACTGCGGAAAGCCAGCCCGGCCACGCCGCAGGTGAAAACCCCGCCATCTCCGGTCGGCAACACCACAAATAACGTAGATTGCGCGGGCGGTGTTACGGCCGGGAAACTCGCTCCATTATCGGTGGAGCGAAATACCGATCCGGTCTCGCCAACCAGATAGATATCGGTGCCGACGCGGGTTACGTCATACAGATTATGACTGATGGGATCGCCGACATGCAGGTTCCAATCCGTCCAATCCTTGCCGCCATCCGTGCTCTTTTCGGCCATCCGGTAAGCACCGAAAGCGATGACATTGTTCGCATCCATGGCCAATATTGTCAGAAACGGATTCTCCGGGCCGCCGGCGATGAAATGGTTTGCCCGCGCCATGGCACGCGCCGTGCCGACAGACGCGTCATTATTTGCGACCGCCGCTTGCGCCGTCGCCATTGTCATCTGGTTGACCTGATTGCCGTCCAACTGTTTCTGCCAGGTGGCACCGCCATCCGTACTGTGCAGAATCACGCCGTAATGTCCGACTGCCCAGCCGTTTTGTGAATCCGCGAAACGCACCGCCGTCAAAGTCAGATCGACCGGCACCTTGGCCTGACGCCAATTTTGGCCATCGTCATCCGAATAAATGATAACACCGTGAACACCGACCGCGACCAGCCGCTTACCGGCATTGGCGATAGCAATCAGGACCACCTTGTCGGGCGCCTTAACGGCAATGGCCGGCCGGGTGAGCGCGCTTAAATCCGTGGCCCCTGCCACATGTATCGATAACATGCAGAAAGCAGCGAAAACAATGGCGGAAAAGCGGGATATGCGGTTGCTCAACTCGGTCCTTACAAAATAGTTAGACTGATGGCCGGCCCCGATAGGGTGCAGCCATCAGTCCAGTATTGCGGATTATCCGCTTCGTTAAAACGATGCCCGAGCCGCCATGTCCTGCGGATTGAACATGCTTGCCTCGGGGATGTTCACATAGTCCTGCACACGCTGTGACGGCGGAACGTCCAGCTTCGGTGTGAACGAAGTGATGTAGCTATCGCCCTGGAAATCCAGCGTAGTATAACATTGCTGAACGGTGCCCGGCAAATCTGGGCGAACGCAATTATAAATTTGTGTGCTCCGCCAGAAATTTCCGTTGGAATCGTATTCATCCGTGACCATCACGGTCCAGGTATCCTCATCGACATAGAAGCGCCGATGCGGCAGAATATTCCGCTTGCCGGGGTGCAATGTCGCTTCCACAACCCAGCATCTGTGCAATTCCCAACGCACCACTTGTGGATTGACGAAATGGGGATAATAGTCGCTGATCTCCATGAAATTTACCCGGTTGTTGTTATACGGAACGTAGATTTCCTTCTTGCCGACCAATTTCCAGTCAAAATCATCCTCGGCGCCGAGAAAAGCAAAGGCTTCATCATAGGTCACGATACCATCGACGGAAGAATCCGGCACGTCATATTGGATCTCGGGAATGCGCCGCACCCGGCCTTGGCCCGTCAATAATTCCCACCCGGAATCGGGAAAGGTCAGAGAATTCGTGGAGTCATAAACGATGATATTCGCGCCCACCTGATTTGCCGGCGCAATCGGATTGTAAAAGCCTTTGCTGAAAATGCCGTCAAACGTCGCGGCGCTGCCATTCGGATCATAATAGGGAATGATCTGCCCAAAATCATCGTCCAGCACCAATGTCAGTTGGCCGTGAGACATCGCATAGGTGCCATTGTTGTAATGGGTATGCGGTCCCTGCCAGCGGAAATTATGATTTTGCAGAACCTGAGCCCCGGCGATGGCCGGATCGGGATCCAGAATCGGGAAAGGCACGCCCCCGTAGGCACCGGTAAAGCCAAGCCGCGGACCGCCAGCAACCGGCTGAGCATTCAGCGCGTTTTGATAGGTGAAGTCGTAAACCCATTGCGGCAACGCATGCGTGCGATGGGTCGGATAGACAAGGATGCTATAACCGCGTTGCTGCATCAGTATCTTCACGGAGTCCGGCAGCTTATCGGCATATTGCGCCATGTTGCTCGCATTGATGGTCAAAATCGGCTGCTCATTTGCAAACATATCCGGCATCAACGCCGGTGACTGCCAACCCGCTGGAATTTGCGTATATCCGCCGGTCCAGGGCGGAATGGTACCATCGGCATTGCCCTCTTTCTGCGAGCCCATCGGGGTTAGTGTTGTTTTCAGCTGGTCAGCCTGCGCTTGTGATACTCCCGCCATGGCGCGCCTCGGAAAACCGAGTCCCGCGCCTAATGCAGCCGAACTCACGGCAGCCAGAAAATTGAAATTCCTTCTTTTCATTTACGTTTCCCTTACCAATCTTTGACTAAAACGTGTGCTGGAGGTTGAGCGACAGATAGCCGCGGTCAGCGGTAGGATTTAAAGCGACGTCCGCCTTGCCGAAAAAATCTTTATAGGTCAGCGCCGCGATCCAAGTCGTGCGATAGGTTGCTGACACACCGAAAGTGAAGTTGCCGGTGCCATGGTTCATGGTCGAATCGATTTCCGAGCGTCCGAGCAAGTCATAGGTAATGCCGATAGGAAACGAGATATCCAGTTTTGGCAGGACCGAAAAATAATTCGGCGTTATCGTAAACTCCGTCGCCGCGGCCGTCGCTTGCCGGCCCGGTGCGAGCATCTCCCGGTTCGACGTAACCGTGATAAGATGGTTCATCGCAATTTCACCTGCGAAGGAAATACCGCCGGGAATGAGCGGAACGCCCGCCGAGGCATATAGGGCCGAGGCCTGCGCCGCCAATGTGTCACCTGCGGGATACAGCCCGCCGGCATTGGCACTTCCGGGATAGGTCGCCGAGCCAAAGGGGGCAGTGCCGACAAGATTCATATTCCGCCGTCCGGAAATCTCCCCGGCGACGTTGGCGGGGCCGACATCGGTTGAAAACGAGGCGCCATAAATCTGGATATCGCGCGGATAGACGAGCCAGTATGACCCGACATTATTGGCCTGGCCATTTGGCATCGGGGCACCATCATAAAGCGTTGGCGCTTTCGAATCATAGCGCAATCCGTATAAGCCGAGATCGAACAAACCGACCGTGGCCTGGACCGAGGCGCCGAACTGACCATTATTAATCGGCGGGCTGAGATCCTTGATCCGATACAAAGCCGCAACTTGCGGGTCGGACGGCGGTCCGGCCAGAATCCGCTGGCCACCTTTATCCAGAATGTCGGCGCTGCTGAAATAGGCGCCGACCCCTTGGAAAGTGTCATGCTCCCATTCGAACTGATAATAGGCCTGGAACGTTAGAATCTGATTGGGCTGATACGTCGCCACAAATTGACCCACCGGCAAGAAAACTTGCTGGGCCTGGGCGTTGGGGAGACTTTGCGCCTTGATGATGTCGAGCGGCGCCTGACCGGCCGAAATACCATTATTGGCGAAAAACAGGCTCTGGCCCCAAAGCAGCGTCTGCCGGCCGATTTTAAGCGTGGCGGTTTGCTGACCATCGGCACCAAAATTGGCGCCGCCATAGACGAACGCGTCGAGCAAGACCGCATTTTGCCCGTTAATGTTTCGTGTGGCGCTGGTAAAATCCGTGTTCTTTCCAGTCGTATAAGGATTGTAAGTGCTGGGAGAATCGTTCTGATTGGTGCCGAGATAGGGCGTGTCCAAATAGAGTTCACCGCTAAAATGCGCGCCGAAATTTCCGTATTTCATATCCAGGACCGGCAAAGCGTCGAACGTGTTGTCGACAAACCCGTGCTGGAAGTTGCGATCCCCCTCGTCGCCGTTGATATTATTCAGCAATACGGCGGAAGGATCATTAACCCGGTAGAAGGTTGAATATTCGACCGTGGTCTCAAGGTTAATTTCGACGTTCTGATTATTGACGGTGCCGCTATAAATATTGAACGCATTTGCCCGGTGTGGGGACATCAGTGCCAAAGCGCCGGCCGTGGTTCCCAAAAGCATCAGCGAGCCGAAATGCGCGTACCGGGCCGGAATGCCGGAAAGCAGTTTCCCCCTGGTACGCATGTCAAACCTATTCCCTGTTGTCACTTTTTAACTCCCTTTTTCTAAGCCACTTCTCTTGGACATGGCGACCGTTCGGTCTTCAGTTCTGATACAGCCGAATCATCGACGGCATACAGTATGATATTGTGCCCGCATTGCCGCGCTAGGATTTCTCATATTGTTATGATCGAACACATGTCAGCACAGTCTGCAGGCACGATGCGACAAGAGGCCCTTGGGATGCGAGCAACCGCGAGTTTTGAGAAACGATCGGCAATTTCTATAACATGTTTCATCACACGGCCTGGATCCGCGGCAAGCGCCGCTCAGTGCCGGTCCATGCCATCGTCGCATGCGGCGGCAAAAAAAATGTGGTCCACAAGGGACCACATTTTTACGACTCTCGATGAGAATTCGCGGACCGCCTAAACAACTTCCTCTGGGTGCGATCAGCTAGCCTTGGCGCCGATCATCCCAGTTTTGCGGGCCGCTTCGACACCCTGCGCGGTGATGCCGTATTTCTCTAACGTCGCTTTGGCGGCGGCGCTGGTTTTGCCGCTTAACGCAACGGAGTTATTCTTCCAGTTATTGTAAGAATCCTCGCGATTGGCGTTGGAGCCGTTAAAATGCGGGATAACATAGCGCATATAAAGCTCATAAGACCGCTTGGTGTTTTCCCAATTCGCCCAATCATGCGCCTGATGCAGGAAGGCGCCGAAGTCACCCTGCTTGGCTTGCAGTTTCTTCAGTACCTCGACCGCGTCATCCGGGGTGCCGATCACGATGTGGCCGGAATCGAGCATCACATCCACCGGGTCACGTCCCTCGAAATTGCCGAAACGGCCAGGGGTGATGGTGCGCGCGTAGTCGATATATTTCATCAAGCCCCAACGCACGTTTTCACGTGCCTGTTCGCGGGTCTCGGCGATATGCATGGGTCCCATAAGCCGGAGCTTGGAACGGCTCAGAATATTGCCGTGTTCCTTGGCGGTTTCACAGGCAAAGTTCCAGTTGATATCAAGCACATTATAGCCGCCATTGGGGTCGGTTGCGGCCACGCAGAGCATGCTGAGGTTATGCTTGCCGGCCAGCTTGCCGCCGGAAGGTGTTGCCGCGCTGGCCACCGCAATCTCCGGCCGTGGCCGCGAATAGGGCAGCAAATGCACCATCGCATTCTTCAGCTCATACCAATCGGTCTTTTCGGTCACCACCTCGCCATCCAGCAGGCGCAGGATGACCGCCAAAGCCTGCGCCATCCGGTCGCGCTGCGTGTGCGGGTCAATTCCCAGCATCTCGGCGTCGGATACCAACAGGCCAGGGCCAAAACCGAACATCACACGGCCGCGCGTTTGATGGTCGAGCTGAATAATCCGGTTCGCCACCATCAGCGGGTTGTGATAGGGCAAGGAGATGACCCCAGTGCCGAATTTGATGTGCCGGGTCCGCTCTGCCGCTGCGGCAATGAATAATTCGGGCGAAGATATCGTCTCAAAGCCGCCGGAATGATGCTCGCCGATCCAGGCTTCATCGTAGCCAAGCTTGTCGAGCCACTCCATCAGCTCAAGGTCACGATGGATTACCGAATTTGCATCTTCATCGACCGGATGAAGAGGTGCAATAAAAACACCGTGACGAAGCTGCGTCTTTAACATAATTTCTCTCCAAAGGAACGATAACAAACCCGAAAACCGGCTGCACCAGCCAAGGCGTAACTTGTTGATTTAGCCAGCCGCCGAACCGATCTCGATTGCATTAAAATATTCGTTATAAACCCTAAAACCATCACACTTATCCGAAGCCGAACAAGCGCGTTTTATTCAGCTGCCTGAATAAGTTCCTGATCCTTGCGCTTGGCATATTCGCGAAGCCGTGGCGCAACTTCATTGGCAAACATCGTCAAGGTATCGACGGTTTCATCATGCGATAGATAACCCGCCTGCGATAGCATCAGCATATGACCAATGCCGCCGCAACGGTCGCTGAACTTGACCATCTGTTCATAGAGCTGGTCGGGCGTTCCGGCGAACATGATGCCGCCTTCGGCCATATCCTGCAGCGTGGGGTTTGGCGGCAGACCAAAATTAATGCGCCCGGTAACGCCGGACTTTAACGCCCCGGCGTTCAGTTCCACACTCTCATAACCCGGCGGATTCGACCAGGCTTTCGGCGTCCGCGGCTGAACTTCCAGATAAGGCTTAACTTTTTTCACCCGCTCCTGAACTTCTGCCTCGTTGCGGCCGCAAACAACAATCGCAAGATAGGCAAACCGGTCCAAAGCCGCCGGCCGCCCATGCGTCTTCAAATATTCATCCTTATA
>Ga0116226_10006583_pt1 | contig 10433 bp, 12 predicted proteins | sample S1TSphfallax_FD_89692 | JGI IMG/M metagenome (GOLD analysis project Ga0116226, IMG submission 89692) | Host-associated microbial communities from peat moss isolated from Minnesota, USA - S1T2_Fa - Sphagnum fallax MG | ecosystem: Host-associated > Plants > Peat moss > Unclassified | place: USA...
GGTGTATCTGTTCTTTTCTACCTATCATTTCTTTTTTTTTGTTTTTTTTTTTTTTTTGTGTTTTTGTTTTTTTGTGTGCCCCCCCCCCCCCCCCCCCCCCCCCCCCACGGTCTTGCTCCCTTTTTTCTTCTCTTCTGTGCAAGAGGTGAAAGTAGCAACGATCATCATCACGTTCTTGTTCAAGTGAAAAAACCTCTTCACCATTGCTACACCCTCACTACAAGAAATCACGATTTATTTGACTAGAAAAAAAAACTAAAAATCAATCATTTTGACATTTGGTTAATTTGACCATTTAGTCATACGGGACAAGTCAATTTGAACATGTCCAACTTGACTAATGGTTTTTTTGACTAACCATAAAATAGTCTTGTTGAATAGTCAAATCGGATAAAAAATTAAGTAGCCCAGATAATTTAATTTAAAAAATATCTCAAATTGTAAATATAAAAATGTCAATAAAAAATAAATAGTAAGTACCTACCTATCCATAACCCACCTAGGTATTATACATTTACAAACATGTATAAGGTGTATATATACGAATATACATACTGCACATATTATATGTTGGTAAAAGGGATTGAACCTTGGTCTTTTTGGATCCACACCAATGTCTTGGCCATCAAACCACCCCACCACTTTGTAAAAAATGATAGGAAATGGATTTAACATGTATCCATGAATTTTTTGGTCAATGGATTTAACAACATTTGAAATTCAATTTTTTTCATAAGTAGGTTAATAGGTACCTAATTAAGTAAATAGGTAAGTACACATGCCTACCTACTTATGTTTTTAAATGTTCATACCTACTTATGAAAATTATAGGTAGGTATGTAGGTAGGTCGATAAATAAGTAACTTTGGTAAATAATAGGTAGATAATAGTAAACAAATGGGACATAGGTAGGTAGATTGTAGGTAAGTAGGTAAATAGGTAGGTAGGTAGGACATAAGTAGGCATATGGTAGGTAAGTAAGTAGTTAGAGGGTAGGTAAGTAGGTAGGTATGTGTTAAATAAATAGATAGGTAAGTAGTTTAATAGGCATAACAAATAGGTTTGTTAATTAAATTAATATGTCCAATTTGACTAATCATGGCCATTTAGTATGGTCGATATGATTAGGCCATGGCATCTTGATGGACCATTTTAAAAATTTGTCCTTTTTGATTAGATGTGCGATTTAACACTTGGTCAAAATGGTCGTTTCAATGAAGAAAATCAATAAAAAAAACCATGTGTTTTTCATGCCCCATGCTTTTAGTCAAAATGAACATATTTTTGGTCAATGTGAACACTTCAATCAAGTTGAACCTTTAAGAAAACCATGATTTTTTATAGTGCCTTTTGTGATTTTTCTCTTGGTTTTGGTTTGCATTTGTTTTTTAGTGTTTCCCCTTGTGGTCTTATTCCCTTCTCTCCTCTCTTGTGTGTAGGAGGTGGGAGCAACAATGGTCATCATCACATTCTTTTTCATCATTGTGTTATTCAGGTGAATAAACCCTTTTCACTATTTTTGTACATTTTTGTGGTTTTAGTTTTGGTTTGTGTTTATTTCCAAGTGCTTCCCCCCTACAATCTTGCTCCCCTCTTTCCTCCTTTGTGTCCAAGAAGCAATAACAACAATGAATAACTTGGTTGTTGTTGCCTTTTTTTTCATTATTGCCTTTCCTTTCAATGAGCAAGGCCAAAGCCCAACCCCACTTGCCCCACCCCCCCATGTTTTTCATTATTGTTTTCTTCTTACACTACAATCTTGTTCCCCTTTGTCATCTCTTGTGTGTGTAGGTGATTTGTGGTTTTTGGTGTTCTTTCTTTCATGGTTTTGCTCCCTTTTGTCATTTCAAATGTGTGTAGGTGGTAAGAACTATAAAAAAAGAAGAGGAGGTCTTCAAAGTGCTTATTTCTAGCAATAGTATTAATATAACATACTTGGCCAACAACACAAAAGCAACACATATTTAACCAGTAGTAGAATACACAACAACATAACAATAATAACACAACAACACATATTTGACCAATAACAGAATGGCAACTACAACACATCAACACATATTGGATTAATAGTAGAGGAATAACAACACACAAGCACATACCTAACCAACAATAGAACAACAATAACATAACAACAATAACACAACAACACATACTTGACTAGGAATAACAACATAACGATAACATCACAATAGTAGCACATATTTGACTAGCACCAACAACATAACAACAACACATACCACATTAGTACTAGAGTAGTAGTAGCAACAACACACTAGTAGCATAGTAGTGACACATACCTGACCAATAGTAGCAGCAAAATAACCGTAACACATACTTGATTAATAGTAACAACACAACGACAACAACAACACCATCAACATAGGAATAACATCACAACAACACAACAATAGCACATACCTCATTAGCAACAAAGTAATAACAACACAATGCCATAACATACATGACCAATAGTAATACATCGGCCATGTAGCATCAATTAATAATAGTTAGGTGATGGCAACAATAAAACTAAACAATAGTAGAACTAAGCAACATCATAACATAATTGAACAACAATATTCTTCATAATAATTGTTTGAACAACACATACTAGCGTCGACAATAACACAACCAATCTTTTAGGTGCATTTTGAATCAAAGTTTCAATGTTTTTCATCTTTTAATGTGATTTAGAGGAGTTTCAAATTTTGTTTAGAATTTTAAATTCTAAGTCATGTTTCTTTGGCAATGTTTAATAAATGGCAAGACAAGAGGAACATTGCTTGGGTTTGGAAATTTTAACACCATTGCCAACTAAAGAAGATGATGTGCAACAATTAAAAGTTAGACCATTTGATCTTACATTTAGGGGAATTGCTTTTTCATCTACAAAGGTTAGTATGAACACCTAGAATTTTGCTACTAAAGAGTGGGATCATCTAAAATCCTTGTTGACTTTACATAAATAGGCCAAGTTTTGGGCCACTTGGAGTCATAAATATGATCCATGGGCTTGTTTTGTTGTGAACAATGGGGAAGTTCCCAATTGTGACAAAATTCAACAATTGAAATGTAGTATTTGTTATCCAAATGTTGTGCCTCTGATTGAGAAGAAGACCAAAGGAAAAAAAAGGTTTATTGCATACAACAAGTTTTATGGGACTTGTTTTATGAAACATCATGTTGAAGCTTTGCATCTCAGGCTTTTAATGACACATGTTGAATGTTTTGTTCATGACAATGTTACAAGTTCATAAGAAAGGAGTGATGAGGGTGGTAGGTTAATGCAACCTACCAAGAAATGTACAAAAATAGTTGTAGGGGCTATTTTTTCTTTCTTTGGTAGCAAAACTCCTTACAAAAGGCATGATGAAGCTCAAAAACTATTTCTAAAAAACTTGGTGTTGCTAACCACTAAAGGGTATCTCCTTTTAAACACTTGTGAGAATGTTTGGATGCATAGATTGGGTTTGAGGCTTGACTCCAAACTGGTGTTTCTTACTTGAAAAACATTGGTAGAAGAGATTTTTCCAACCATGGTTGATAGGTGTTTAGATTTGTACATATGACCTCTACTTGTTGCAACAACCTACAACCATGGCAACATTTGATTTATGGATGATTAGGGGGTAGTAGGACACCTTTGCTCTTGTCATAATTTTTTTATCCTTTGATTAGAAGCCTTGACATCTCACAATGGGCCTTTTTGAAGCTAATGATACTATAGGGCAAGGGTTAATAAGGTAATTGAAAGTGATGTTGGAAAAGTTTGGGCTCGCATCCAAGCTTTTGTGTTATGTCAAAGATGAGGGAACCAACTTGGGGACCATGACCACAACCCTAAAATCAGTTCTTTCATGTGAGGCACTCAACTTGCTTGCCCCATTTGATGGGGCATGTTTTGGGCATGCAATGAACAAAACAATTCAATATGTGACTAATGATGACAAAGTTTCCAAGGGCTTGGGGCCTATTAGTGTGAAATCTATGCAAGCATCACTTCAAGCTTACATCACGTGGCCAAAGAAGTTTGGTATGTTGATAATCTTGAATTTTTGGCATTGTTGTGGTGGATTTTGGCACTGCAATGAAGACACAATTTGCATCAAAGGTCACCATGTTTGACAATGCATAACCTATAGAGCAACAATAATCATGTGTTATAGTTGCCAGACAAAAATTATAGTCAATAAGATTCCTTCTACACAATCCTAGGTAATTGTTGAAGTAGTCTCTTGTTGTAACTACATGTGTAGTTAACCAATGTAGGAGCTATTGGTTATTGTTTGATGCTCTTGCTTCAACAATTAGGTTGTTTGTCCAACTTTCTAAGGATAGGTTGATATTGCAAGTAGAGGTTGATGTTACATAGGAAGTGGACATGCACATTAGGGTGAAACAACTTGGGGCCAACATGCAACTACAAGTGGCTATTGTGTTGAGGCCATTCTTCAATTTCATGGATAGTTTCAAGTTGTTTAAATCCCATAATATGTTGGTTCTTATGTTAGATCCCTGATTTAAGGACAGTTTAGTGGGAAACTATGTTGGCCATGCTTTTACAATTGAGATTGCAAGTGCATATGATACCTAGTTTCTCCTCCCAACTTTCAAGGCTTTGTTCCAAAAATTGCATGGATGATTGAATGCGTCTTCAAGTGTTGTGCATGAAACTATGCACATTAGCAATGTTATTATTGGAATAGGGGTGTCTAAGGATGAGACTAATTTTGAGCAAGTAAGTTTATTTTTGATATTTTGAAAGACATCTTGAAAACTTGATTCATTTTCTTGCTTATTGTTGGTAGTTCATAGTTTATATTCTACAAATTTCTATTGTTTTAAAAACTAATTTATTTCATGATTATGTGTGGAAGTGTAGATCTGATTGGAGTTATCGTGTTTTTGCACATTTGACATGCCATTAGAAGAAGCAGAAGACCCCCCTTCTTTGGTGGTCAAAACATGAAAGACTATTTTTCAATAGATGCATATTTAGCTAGAACAATTTTAAGTATTCCTAGGAGTCATATTGAGGCAGAGAAATTTTTTTCTATTGTAGGGATATTCATTGGCCTATGTTGGTGTTAGCTTGGTGCAAAGAACTAGGATCTCTTAGTTTTGTTAATCAATAATTGGCTAGATGACCCCACTACTGGATTTGATAATAAAACAAGCCTTGTAGATTTAGATGTGTTTGGTGAGGTTGAGGAAGACATATTATATGTCATAGATTTTGAGTTTCTCGATGAAGTTGATGATCAATTAAAGGATTGTATCTAGGATTGGGAAATGTATCCATGACTTTGCCATTCTTTTATTCATGATGCACATGCTACTTCACATTTAGCCCTTCATGTGAATGAATTTGAAGTTTGTGTAGTGTGACATCTTGTTTGTTGCATTTTTTGAATTTTTTTTGGTAATTTACACATTTTTTACACAAAGTGTAAAACAATGTAAGTGTAAATCACTTACACTTCTATATATGCCATATACTAAAAGTGTAAGTGTAATTGATTTACACTTGCACTTGCTTGGGTTTTACATGGCTTAAAATAATTTACACAAATTACACTTATACTTACACACCATAATCTTTATATTCATAGTTACATGTTTTGTTATGGACAAAATACACTTACACTTACCCAATGTGTAAATAATTTTCCCAAACACATTTACATTTACACGAAGTGTCAGCCCTAATTTATATACATGCACAACATTGGTAATAACGTGAGGCAAACATTTTCTTATGTCTTTGAAATCATTTATTATGATAAAAATTAATTTGAAAGGAACTCATGAAAAGAAATCATCCTTCATTTAACTTTCTTGCCCTTTTTACACATCAACCATTTATCTTATTGCTTATGTCAAAAAAAATTGTAATGAAAAGCAAGGGGTGTGTCACATTGTGGCCTTGTCATTTACATTAAAATGCATCTTAAGGCAAAAGAATAATTATGGAAACTCAAATATTTCACCATGCAAAAATATAATCTTCAAAAACTCCTCTAGAAGAAACCAAAAACCTTCAAGATATTATAACTCTATGACTAATCTCAAGTTTCAATACAAGGCAAAATACCATCTTTCAAAAATCCTTGTATAAAAAATAGACCTATTACTTAGGGGCCAAAATCCATTAAGCTACCATACTCGATAATGAATCTAAACACAATATCCTTGCATTGGTAGGCAAGGCCAACAATAAGAAGAGTCTCCAAAAGATGAGTATTAATAGGCTGATTTCCAGTTGTGCCATTAATCTCTGTTGTTATGTGTTCCCACGTTCCCATGGAAATATTTCTTTTCTACCAAATAAGAAAGAAGCAAAGGGAATAAAAAGAGAGTTGTTTACATAAAGGGAGGTTCGATGCGTTCTCATGAGGTTCGGGAACACCCTCAGGTTCACACCCTTGAGTGGGCCTCCTTCAGGAGAATGCATGAGTACAGGAATCTCCCCTACAACTTGGATGAGGGGAGTCCTCGTGGATGAAAACACTGCACACAAATCAAGCTGATAGGCAATAGAATTATCATGTGATGCTGGATGAGGGGAGTCATTGTGGATGAAAAAAATGCACACAATTTAAGCTGATAGGCGACAGAATCATCATATTATGCTGGATGAGGGGAGTTATCGTGAATGAAAACACTGCACACATATATCAAGCTGATAGGCAACAGAATCATCATGTTGTGCTGGATGAGGGGAGTCCTCGTGGATGAAAACAGTGTGCACAAATCAAGCTGATAGGCAACAGAATCATCATGTTGTGCTGGATGAGGGGAGTCCTCGTGGATGAAAACACTGCACACAAATCAAGCTGATAGGCAACAACAGAGTCATCATGTTGTACTGGATGAGGGGCGTACTCCTGGATGAAAACACTGCACGCTAATAATCATCCATGGCAAGGTGGATAGAAGGTAGGGAGTGGAAGTGCGGGCAAGCGAGCGAAGGTCTTGTGTTCTGTGTCGTCGTCGTCGTAGCGTGGGCGATGCAAGTCCACTGTGGTTGTTGCTTGCGTCCATCATCCATGGCTATGGCGTCGTCGCATCTCCTCCTCACACTCCAGCAGTCTTCTTCCTCCCTCCGACTCTTGCTTTCACCACCACGCTTACATTATTCTTCTTACCCCAGCACATTTTCAACATGTAGTAGCGGAAGAAGTTTCTCATGTGTTGTTATTGCCTCGGAACAAACTTCCTGCAGGTCTTCTTCTTCTTCTTCTTCGTGCATTGCCGCTGCTGCTGCAGTTGGGGAATGCGATGGCGAGGAGGAGGAGGAGGAGGAGGAGGAGGAGGAGGAGGTGCCAGAAATTATATCCAGAAATCAGTTTAAATTAACACCACGCTCCAGCAGCAGCAGACGGAGAATTTTGTTGTCGTCGTCCACTGGAACTGTAGCTGTCGCAGCCTTTTTATTAGCAAGTGGCAGCACCTCGCCTCCTTCTGCAAACGCTCGAGAGCGGAGGAATAGAAAGGAGATTCCAGTTGAAAATTTTCAAACCAGCGGTAATAATATTTTTCCTTTCTCTCCACAAAAATTTTGTCGAGAAAATTCCATTGAAGAAGAACTACGATCCTCATAATAGTTGGAAGGAGGTCAACTTTTCATCTCTTCAACATCATTTACTGTCTGTACAACGCATATCTCCATTTGTTCATGTGAGGAGGTCTCGAATACCCACCTAAATCTAGGCGAGCGGTTTTACATGCGTGAGAATTGTGTATGCAATGACCTACCTCACTGAAATCTTGCAATTCAACAAGTGTTCCAAGAAAGAAAATTCTTTCATTGCCTCCAAAAGATCAAAATTTTCAGAAATTCTTTCAGGTACCTTTTTGGAGATAATGAAAGAATTTCATTTTTCAAGAATTTTTTTTTATTCAGAAAGGAATCTGATTGAATTTTGAAAGAACCTGAAAAATTCTTGAACAAAAGAACAACTTCTTCTTCTCACGGAATTTGTACAAACTGCAGCTCTTTTGGTGCAACTGGATCAAAAATTTTCTAGCTGAATAATGTAGAGAACCTGTATGCTTCAGTGAATGAGTGCAGTAGCAGCAGCATTCTTTTAGTGAATTTCCTCCAATTAGTTTCCTCCAAATGGTGGTGGTAGCTCAGTCATGTATGAATTCAGGGGGGGAAAAGGGTTCAAGTAATCCATATAGTCAAGGACTCCATATGAACTGAGAAATTAGGGTTCAGTTGTATATATAATTCTCACATACAAACTGAGAAATTAGGGTTCTGTTGATACACTGCCTTATTTTGAAGGTACATTTTTGGCATTTCTTCAATGGTGCAGTTCCTTTCCTTGAAACAATCTAATACAACCTAAACACATTTCCCCTAGCTTCAGTTGTATCATCAATCCTTTGCCCTGTCACTGGACCATCCTGTGACCCAATTTGCAAATGTTTGTACATGAGTACACTTGTAGAGAATGAAATTATCATACATAGGGACAGTAAGTGAGTGCCTTACTGGAAGCTGTTTGGTAGGGGGAAGAGAATGCTAAAGATATTTTTCAGCAGATTTGGCATTTTGTTGCCAGAATTTGTCCTTACAAGGAATTGCGATCAGGCTGTCCATTGCTTTGTTGATGGTATCATGCTCACATGAAGCATTCTTTTGAATAGGGACATGAGAGAAAGAAAGTTTCATTTCTTGCAGTTGTCTCATATGCCAGTTAGTGTTTTTGCCTAATCAATACTTGAATGGGACTGCACCAGATGATGGGCTTAAGTTCTACGACATAAACCCAGGGGGTGGCCCTGTTGCTGAGAAAGGAGAAACAGTTGTGGTGCGTTTCTGCTTCTTTCATCCTTTTGATTCCCTTGAAGTTTGCCTGATTGAATCATGGTTTTTACTATTTGAATCTTGATCTTGGGTCCGAAGTATGATACTGGGTGCATGAATTAGGATTGAAGCAGTTTCACCTTCATAGTTTCTGGATAATCCCAAAGTACAGCAATGCATGCAAATTAGCCTTCTGATTTGCATATTTCTGTATTACACTCAAGACCTTGCATATCCAGTCCAGAAGATAAGTAGCTGTGCCTCCTTTTATGTGCATTGGTGAATGTCACAACATTAAAGTTTTTTCCACTGCTTCAGCTATGATGCACCTTCCTTCAGAGGGTTAACAGCATCCTCTTCCTGTATGTTTTGTAAATATATATCTATGTTTTCTAATGTCTTGGGTAAAGAATGAAGACTGTCATAGGTGATAAAGAGAGTAGAATAATGTTTCAAGCTAGATTGGAACTGGTCCTGCACAATAGGTCATTATATTGTCATTTATCTCTATATGGCACAGGAGGATTCTATAAATGCTGCAGGTACATTTTGATTGTATTTATCGAAGCATTACAGCTGTATCAAGTAGAGAATCGAAGATTCTTGCTGGTAATCGTACCATTGCTCAGGTATTTCCTTCCTTGCACCACCATTATGATCTCTGGTAAACAAGCATTCTAGAAATTGGTTGATGTTTCCTACCAGAAGAAAAGTGAATGAGACCTCTTTCACTCAAAGAACCCAGTTTTGTTTGGTTTAGGAGTTGCAGGAAACTTCGAAAGAGATCTGAATGGGTTGACTGGTGGCTTCAGTTTGCAATGTTTGGAAGATTTGTTTCTCACAGTATTTTGTGAGTTTTTCTACTCTGTGCTTGGATGTCAAAATGATGTCAGACTTCTGTATCATCACCTTCCACAAAGTCGGCATTTTGACATGCACAGAACATTTGCTATAAGGTTTTGAACCTTCACATCTTCACACTATGGTGCCAGTTTTGTAATGGTTTCATTACTTCACTCTTAGCAATTTCATCAGGGTGTCCCAGTGCAAGGCAAAAACCATCTTCTTTGACCACAATGTTCATGTTAGTCACTGCTAACTAGAGTGAGTTGCATAATCTTGCAGTCATAGTGTGGCAGTTGAAGCTACAAGGTTGCATGAATTTATTTCCTTTGTCATTGTCTCTTTTCAGAGTTACTTTCTTTCTGGTTTGACCTGTTCTTTCTCCATGAGTACCAGTTGGTACATGTTCTTGGCTACATATACCTACAATTTCCATAGTTGTTACCAACTTCCATTTGTCATTGCATATAATGCTTTAAAATACTGAAGCAGGGGCTGTGCTTTAGATATAGAACTGGAGAGCTGAATCTTCTGTGGGGTCTTCATCAGAGATTTCCAGTTTTGACATATACAAATTTGTGAGGCCTTCAGGTTCAGTGCCTGAGTAGGAACCTAGAAATTTCTAAGCAGCTGTGTTCACATGTTGGCAGCCCTATGAGTTTATAGTGGGATCAACTCCAGGCAAAGAGCGCAAGCGTGAGTTTGTCGATAATGCAAATGGATTATACTCTGCTCAAGCTTCACCTAAACCTCCCCCTGCTCTGTATAC